>Ga0102815_10000882_pt1 | contig 19325 bp, 16 predicted proteins | sample ColrivemetaGS759_FD_79113 | JGI IMG/M metagenome (GOLD analysis project Ga0102815, IMG submission 79113) | Estuarine microbial communities from the Columbia River estuary - Ebb tide ETM metaG S.759 | ecosystem: Environmental > Aquatic > Marine > Intertidal zone > Estuary | place: USA: Columbia...
ATCATTACCAATGCTGGAGGAGAAACTGATGTTGAAGCAACATTTAACTTGACAGTAAACTAAATTTTTTTAACTATTTTATCTATAAAAGCGAGTAAAAACTCGCTTTTATTTTTTTCTTTGTAGGATGATTTTAGCATTTAAAGGAACCAATATTTACTTTGAAACGTATGGAAAAGGACCTGCAATCGTTTTACTTCACGGTTTTTTAGAAAATTCATCCATGTGGAAAGATTTGATTCCTGAGTTATCAAAACGAAACAAAGTGATTGCCATTGATTTGTTAGGGCATGGAAATTCTGATTGTTTGGGTTATGTTCATTCCATGGAACTTTTTGCAGAAACTGTGTATGCTGTTTTAAAACAGTTGAAAATCAGAAAATGTTCGCTTGTTGGCCATTCTTTAGGGGGGTATGTTGCTTTGGCTTTGGCTGAAAAACATCCCGAAAAAGTAAAAGGCTTGTGTTTGATGAATTCCACTTCTAATGAAGATTCTGAAGAACGAAAAGACATTAGAACGCGTGCTAATAAAATGGCACAAACCAATTTGAAAAACATGATTCAGTTATCAATTTCAAATTTATTTTATCATGAAAATTTGTTGAAATTTACTTCAGAAATTGATTTTCTTAGACAAGAAGCACTTAAAACTTCTTTGCAAGGATATTTGGCCGCGCAAGAAGGCATGAAAATCAGGCCCAATAGAAATCATATTTTGACAAACGCTACTTTCAAAAAACTACTAATTATTGGCGAAAAAGATCCAGTAATTGATGTCAACATTTCTTTGGAAGAAGCTCAAAAAACCAACAGCGAATATGTAATTCTTGATGGTGGACATATGAGTTATGTGGAAAATACAAAGCAACTTTTAGACGCTTTACAAAGCTTTTTGAAATAACAAAAAGCCTAATTATCTTTCAAAGCATTCCAACCTTGTGCGCGCAATTCAATTTCTTGACCTCCTCTTGTAATCAATTGTAATCCTTGGTTTTGCTCAGTAATATGCCCAATAATTGACAAATTTGGATTGCCTTTTATGTTATCAAAATCATCTATAGAGACTGTAAAGAGCAATTCGTATTCTTCACCGCCACTCAATGCAACCATGGTTGAATCCAATTCAAATTCTTCACAAGCACTGATCACTTGTGGATCTAAAGGCAATTTGTCTTCATAAATTTTGCATCCAACATTACTTTGCGTACAGATATGAAATAATTCGGAAGAAATCCCGTCAGAAACATCAATCATCGAAGTTGGTTTTACGTCCAATTCTTTTAACAAATCAGCAATATCTTTTCGAGCTTCAGGCTTTAATTGACGTTCAATTAAATAGGTATAATTTTCTAAATCTGGCTGATTTTGAGGATTTACCTTAAACACTTGTTTCTCTCTTTCCAATACTTGCAAACCTAAATAAGCAGCGCCTAAATCGCCCGTAACCACAATTAAATCGGTTGGTTTTGCACCATCTCTATACACCAAATCTTCTTTATTTGCTTTGCCAATGGCAGTAATTGACAACAACATTCCCTTGGTTGATGAAGTGGTATCGCCACCAATCAAATCAATTTTATAGGTTTCACAGGCCAATTGAATGCCTGCATACAATTCTTCAATAGCTTCCAAGGGAAATCTGTTAGAAACTGCCAGTGAAACTGTAATTTGTTCAGCTGTGGCATTCATTGCATAAATATCAGACAAATTGACTATCACAGCTTTGTAGCCCAAATGTTTTAAAGGCATGTAGCTTAAATCAAAATGTACCCCTTCAATCAACAAATCTGTAGAAATAACCGTTTGCTTTGTGGAGGCATCTAAAACTGCAGCATCATCTCCAACACCTTTAACAGTTGATGTGTGAGAAATGGTAAAATATTTCGTGATGTGATTGATGAGTCCAAACTCACCCAATTCAGCCAATGATGTTCTTTGTGGATTTTTATCTTCTAACATGTTGCAAAAGTAACAAGTTCTTTACTTTTAATTGATTTTTTGAGTCTGAAATTTATCAATCTTCATTTGGTTTACGATTCTTTTGGACAATAATTAATTACATTTGTTGAAACACATTTGATGCAATTAAAATAGATTTGTTATTTGTTGCGTTATAAATAAAATACTCAACATTTTTATTGATGAAAAAAATAGCCTTATTCATACTTTTTTTAGTGATCACTTCTTGTTCAAAAGAAGAAGTAAATAACGATATAGACAATGATGGAATTGAAAATAATATTGATAATTGTTTCCAAATTGCAAACCCAAATCAAGAAGATAAAGACGGAGATGGAATTGGTGACGCCTGTGATGATTTTAACGACTCTGATAATGACGGAATTGCAGATGAAATAGATAACTGTCCTCAAATTGCAAATCCGAATCAAGAAGATATTGATGGAGATGGATTTGGTGACGTTTGTGATACAACGCCATCTAACAAAGTAATTTGTGTTAATGGTTTTGCGGGTATTTATCCTTGTAACAATTATGATTTATTGCTACACATTCCTTTATCTACTTTCAACGCTTCATCTGCAAACGATTCTTGGGGTTGGACTGACACTTCAACGAATCATGAATATGCAATTATAGGTCTTGATAATGGAACCGCCTTTGTAGATGTAACTGATACAGAAAACCCTATTTATTTAGGAAAATTACCAACAGCAACTGTAAATAGCGATTGGAGAGATGTAAAGGTTTACAATAATTATGCGTTTGTTGTAAGCGAAGCAAACAATCACGGAATGCAAGTATTTGATTTGACAAAGTTACGTTCTGTAACAAATCCTCCTCAAAATTTTACTGCAGAAACTACATTTACTGATTTTGGAAGAGCCCATAATATTGTTATCAACGAATCAAAAGGATATGCTTTTCCTGTGGGTACAAGTAGAAGTGGCCCTTATGCAGGAGGTCCTTTATTCATCAATATTCAAAATCCTTTAACTCCTATAAGTGAAGGTGGATTTAGAAACTATAGTCATGATGCTCAGGTAGTTACTTATGAAGGTCCTGATACTGAACACACAGGAAAAGAAATTTTAATCGGCAGCAATGAAACCGAAATTGTCATTGTTGATATTACCAACAAAGCAAATCCAATTAAACTTTCAACAATCAGTTACGCGAATGTTGGTTATGCGCATCAAGGTTGGTTTACCCAAGATATGCGTTACTTTTTATTGGGAGATGAATTGGATGAAATTCGTCTTGGGAACAAAACACGAACCGTTATTTTTGATTTTTCTGATTTGGACAATCCTCAGTTATCATTCAATTATTTTGGACCAACGGATGCCATTGATCATAATGGTTATGTAAAAAACAATACGTTTTATTTGGCAAATTATACTGCTGGAATTCGAATTATTGACATTACCAATATTGCCAATAAATCGATGACTGAAGTTGGTTTTTTTGATACCTATCCAACAAATAATATCGCTGGTTTTAATGGAGCTTGGAGTGTGTATCCTTATTTTGAAAGTGGAAATATCGTAATTAGTGACATTGATAATGGCCTATTCATCGTCAAAAAATCACAATAATATTCTTTGATTTTTATGAAAAAATTACTGTTTTTTTTTATGCTTTTTTTCTTCATAAATTGCTCAAAACACAACGGAATTTTTTTTCCTGAAAATGAAGAAAACTCGCCAAAAATCGAATTTATAAAAACCTTTGGAGGATCTAAAAATGATTCATTTCAATCCATTATAAATTCAACAGATGGTGGTTATGCCATTTTAGGTTTCACTCAAAGTAATGATGATGATATTACTGATAAAACAGATGAAAGTTTTGATTATTTATTACTAAAATTTTCATCAGATGATACTTTACAATGGAGCAAAACTTTTGGCGGGTCAGAAGATGACAGAGGAGCAGAGGTAATTGCCACAAATGATGGTGGTTTTGCAATTTTAGGATACAGCAAAAGTAGTGATGGAAATCTCACAGAAAATAATGGTGATCAAGATTTTTGGATAGTCAAAATCTCTGCAAATGGGGATATTTCCTGGCAAAAATCTTTTGGATTTTCTGGCGCTGATACTGGTTATGCAATCACTGAAACCAATGATAATGGATTTTTACTTACAGGTGTTTTAGATGTAAGTGCTTCTGGTGGACAAGGAAATAAATCTGTTCAAAAACACGCAGGTGGTGACGTTTGGGCAATAAAATTAGACGAATCAGGCAATAAACAATGGCAAAATTATTATGGAGGCACATTTACTGATACTCCTTTTGGGGTTACAAAAACCAATGATAATGGATTTTTAATCTGCGCTTCTTCTGATAGCAATGATTTTAATATTTCAAACAACAAAGGGCAATATGATTTTTGGATTTTTAAAATTGATGCAAACGGAACCTTGGTTTGGGAAAAGAATTTTGGCGGTTCTGAAATTGAAGAACCAAGAGACATTTGCAAAACCAATGATGGAAATTTTATGATTGTAGGCGATACTAGAAGCAATGATAAAGACGTTTTTAAGAACAATGGTGCTGCAGATTTGTGGGTGGTAAAAATTAATACTGATGGAAATTTGTTGTGGGAAAAAACTTTTGGAGGAAGTAGTTTTGATGCTGGAAGAGCTATTTTTCCCTCTCTAAATGGCGGCTTTATAATTGCCGGAAACTCTAGAAGTGAAAATGCAAACTTTAGTAATTTAGGTCAAAATGATGGTTGGATTTTAAAAATTGATGATGCAGGAAATCAAATTTGGCAACAATTTTATGGAGGTTCTGAAAATGATTTTCTAAATGATATTATTGAAATGCCAGACAATTCAATCATTGCTATTGGTGAATCTTACAGTAATAATGGATTAATTCCAATCAATAAAGGCTTTTCTGATGGATTACTCATCAAACTAAAAAATTAAAAAATGAAACCGATTTATGTACTTGTTTTACTGACTTTTCTTTTTAATTCTTGCGAAAAAAAAGACTGTTTTGTTGATTTTGATCCTGTCACTGTTACTGTAAAATTTACCCACAATTGGGATGGAACTCCTATAAATCAGAACGATTTTGACAATTTTAAATTTACAACTGAAAACGGAGAATTGATCAGTATTGAGCTTTTAAGATATGTCGTTTCTAATGTAACTATTGGGCAAATTAATAAGAAATATCAACTCATTAATGTTGGTGAAAATACAGGAACTGAAATTGTATTAAATCAAGTTCCTCAAGGAAACAATTTTGTGAAATTTCGTTTTGGATTTGCAGATGTAGATAATTTGGATGGTGTATATCAAGACTTAAATTCTTCTTCATTCAATGTGCCAATGATGATGGGTGGAGGTTATCATTACATGCAATTTGATGGAAAATATAAAGACATCAATAATCAAAATGCTAATTTTAACTACCATACAATCAGAGCTGTAAATATGTCAAACCCTATGAATTTGATTTTGGAAGACACTTCTTTTGAAGTTGAAATTGGCGCATTTGAGTTTTCAAAAAACACCACAATCGAAATAAAAATGAATGTTGCTGAGTGGTTTAAAAACCCAAATTTATGGGATTTAAAAGTTCTAAATACCGTTTTAATGCCCAATTTTAATGCTCAAAAAATGATGAATGAAAATGGTAAAAATGTATTTTCTTTGGGAAAAATTTAAAATAAATAATGACTAAAAATTGGGTTTTTCTATCTCTCGTTTTTCTTTTGATGAATTGCTCATCTAAAGAAGAAGAAATCTATACCCCTGTTGCGTATAATTTAGAGATCCCCTCTCTTTTTGCTCAAAAATTAATTGCACCAATCATTCCTTCAAACAATCTGTTAACACAAGAAGGTGTTGCGTTGGGTAAAAAATTATTTTTCGAAAAATTGCTTTCAGCAGATGGAACTCAATCTTGTGCAACTTGTCACAATCCACAAAATGCTTTTTCAGATAGAAATCAGTTTAGCAAGGGAATTGATGGAAATCAAGGATTTAGAAACGCAATGCCATTATTTAATTTAGCTTGGAATTTTGACGAATTATTCAATTGGGATGGAAGTGAATTTAGCCTAGAAAACCAGGCTTTTGAACCTGTTAGAAATCCTATTGAAATGCACGAAACTTGGAAAAATGTAGCTGAAAAATTGCAAAATCATCCACAATATCCAACCTTATTTAAAAAAGCATTTGAAACATCAACGATAGATTCTGTCTTAATCACCAAAGCAATTGCACAATTTGAACGTACATTGATTTCTGGAAACTCAAAATTCGACCGTTTTTTAAGGGGCGAAACGTCGTTAACTCCTGAAGAAGAAAATGGATTTAATGTATTTATGGACGAAGCAAGAGGTGATTGTTTTCATTGTCATGGAAGCAATAACAATCCTCTTTGGACAGACAATCTATTTCATAACAATGGTCTAGACAAAACTTTTACTGACCTTGGTTTAGGGGCAAAAACAGGTGATCCTAAAGACAATGGAAAATTTAAATCGCCATCCATCAGAAACTTAGCATTTACTGCTCCTTATATGCATGATGGAAGATTTGCTACTTTAGAAGAAGTGATCAATCATTATTCAGAGGGCTTACAATTCTCACCAACAATAGATCCTTTGATGAAAAAAGTATCACAAGGTGGAGTACAATTATCTGCCAAAGACAAAGCAGCTTTGAAAGCTTTTTTACTTTCGTTATCGGATGTTGAGTTTATCAACAATCTAGCATTTAAAAATCCATAAGAAAAATCAATAGTTAGATTGTAGTTGATAATAAATTATTAACAATTTTTTTAATGAAATTGTAATATATTTGTACCCAATTTAGATTTAATCTATTTAAGTTTATGATAAAAGTTTCAGACACAGCAAAAAAGAAAGTCATTGAATTAATGACGGAAGATGGCTTTGATGCCGCTAAAGATTTTGTAAGAGTTGGCGTAAAAAGTGGAGGTTGTTCTGGTTTGTCATACAATTTAACCTTTGACAACCAACAATATGAAAATGATAAAGTTTTTGAAGAAAATGATGTCAAAATAATCGTTGACAAAAAAAGCTTTTTATACTTAGTAGGAACCATACTAGAATATTCTGGAGGTTTAAACGGAAAAGGATTCATTTTTAACAATCCAAATGCCAATAGAACATGTGGTTGTGGAGAGAGTTTTTCTCTGTAAATGCCGATCCAGCCCCTCCCAAGGGAAAGGAGTAAAACGAAAAAATTATGAGTAAATATACTGAAGAAGACTTAAAAGAAGAATTAAAAACCAAGCAATATGAATATGGTTTTTACACAGCAATAGAGAGTGAAACCTTTGCAAAAGGGCTGAATGAAGATGTGGTTCGTGCGATTTCCAAAAAGAAAAATGAACCAGAATGGATGACAAATTGGCGTTTAGAAGCGTATCGCAGTTGGACAAAAATGAAAGAACCAGAATGGGCAAACGTCAATTACCAAAAACCAAATTTTCAAGAAATTGCGTATTATTCCGCACCAAAAAAGAAACCAACTCTCAATTCTTTAGAAGAAGTTGATCCAGAAATGTTGGCTACTTTCGAAAAATTAGGAATTTCGTTAGCAGAACAAAAAAAATTGGCAAATGTAGCTGTAGATATTGTAATGGATTCCGTTTCTGTAGCAACAACCTTTAAAAAAACACTGGCAGAAAAAGGAATTATTTTTATGCCCATTTCTGAAGCGATTCAAGAACATCCAGAATTGGTGAAAAAATATATAGGCTCTGTAGTACCAACAACGGATAATTTTTACGCAGCACTAAACTCGGCTGTTTTTTCTGATGGATCATTTTGTTACATCCCAAAAGGTGTAAAATGTCCTATGGAATTATCAACCTATTTTAGAATCAATGAAGGGGGAACTGGTCAATTTGAAAGAACTTTAGTGATTGCTGACAAAGGAAGTTATGTGTCTTATTTAGAAGGCTGTACAGCACCACAAAGAGATGAAAATCAGTTGCATGCAGCTGTTGTTGAATTGATTGCACTGGATGATGCGGAGATCAAATATTCAACGGTTCAAAACTGGTTTCCAGGTGATGCTAATGGAAAAGGTGGGGTTTATAACTTTGTTACCAAAAGAGGTTTGTGCGAAACAAATGCTAAAATTTCTTGGACTCAAGTTGAAACGGGTTCTGCAATTACATGGAAATATCCAAGTTGTATTTTGAAAGGAAATAATTCTGTTGGTGAATTTTATTCGATTGCAGTAACCAATCATTTTCAACAAGCAGATACAGGAACCAAAATGATTCACTTGGGAAAAAACACAAAATCAACCATTATTTCCAAAGGAATTTCTGCTGGAAAATCCCAAAATAGTTATCGTGGTTTGGTGCAAATAAATTCAAGAGCAGAAAATGCACGTAATTTTTCGCAATGTGATTCTTTATTAATGGGTAATGAATGTGGTGCACATACGTTTCCATACATTGAAGTAAAAAACAATACAGCACAAGTTGAACACGAAGCAACCACTAGTAAAATTGGTGAAGAACAGTTATTTTATTGTAATCAACGTGGTATTGACACTGAAAAAGCAATTGCATTAATTGTAAACGGATTTAGCAAAGAAGTGTTGAATAAATTGCCAATGGAATTTGCTGTAGAAGCTCAAAAATTATTAGAAATATCCTTAGAAGGTTCTGTAGGATAAACTAAAAATAATCTCAAAAATGAAAAAAATATTATTTTTCTTACTAGCAATTACCATTGTTAGTTGTAAAAATTCAGAAAAAAAAGCTGACGAAACAACTACACCAGAAGTAAAAATCTATCAATTGGTTGGTGGCTCAATTTTGGTAAAAAAATTAGAAGTTTTTTCACAAGACACAACCTATACTGGTCAATCAAAACAATTTACAGATGCCTATTATGTGATTTCTCATCCAAAAGGAAACTTAATGTGGGATGCAGGTTTGCCAGAACAATTAGTAATGCCAGAACCTTATGATGAACCAAGTGGCGTTTATAGAATTCAACGTCCAGATTCATTGGTAAATCAGTTAAAATCTATTGGATTTAAAGTAGACGATTTTCAATATTTTGCCATGTCACATTCGCATTTTGATCATACAGGTCATGCAAATTATATGAAAAATGCTACTTGGATTGTGCAAGAAAATGAATACAATTCGGTTTTGGGAGATTCATTAGCTCAAAAAGATGCGTCAGTTGCTTCGTTAACGAAGGTTAAAAAAATGAATGGTGATTATGATGTTTTTGGTGATGGGACTGTGATTATCAAATACACACCAGGTCATACTGTGGGTCATCAAGCCTTATACGTTGAAGTTTCTGGTTTAGAAAAACCGGTTTTACTAACTGGCGATTTATATCATTTTGAAGAAAACAGAACAAATAAAGGTGTTCCGTCGTTTAATTATGATGTAAAACAAACACTTGAAAGTATGGTGAAATTTGAGGCTTTTGCAAAAGAAAAAAATGCAGAAGTTATTATTCAACATTCACCAAAAGATTTCGAAAAATTAGAAAAATTATTAAAAAAATAAGTTCTTATTATGATTTTAAAAATCAATAATTTACATTCAGAAGTAGCGGGAAAATCAATCTTAAAAGGATTGAACATAGAGGTAAACGCAGGAGAAGTTCATGCAATTATGGGGCCTAATGGAGCAGGAAAAAGCACCTTAGCAAATATCATTGCTGGAAGAGAAGATTACGAAATTACAGAGGGAATTATAGAATTGAATGGCGAAGATATTAGCGAATTGACTCCAGAAGAAAGAGCGCATGCTGGCGTGTTTTTATCGTTTCAATATCCTGTAGAAATTCCTGGAGTTTCTGTTACCAATTTCATTAAAACTGCCATCAACGAAACCAGAAAAGCGAGAGGTTTGGAAGACATGCCCGCCAAAGATATGTTACAAAAAATCCGTGAAAAATCAGAATTGTTAGAAATTGATCGTAAATTTTTATCACGTTCTTTAAACGAAGGGTTTTCTGGTGGAGAAAAAAAACGCAACGAAATTTTCCAAATGGCAATGTTAGAACCAAAATTAGCCATCTTAGACGAAACAGATTCTGGTTTGGATATTGATGCCTTGAGGATCGTTGCAAATGGCGTAAATAAGCTAAAATCAAAAGACAATGCTGTGATTGTAATTACACATTACCAACGTTTGTTAGATTATATTGTTCCTGATTTTGTACACGTTTTGTATGATGGAAAAATTGTTAAAACAGGTGACGCATCATTGGCTTTAGAGCTAGAAGCAAAAGGATATGATTGGATTAAACAGGAGTTGGTAAGCTAAAACTTCTTCAAAATTCAAAACTTGTACTTCAAAGTTGGAAAATTTTTAGACTCAAAACTTTGAAATTAAAACTTAAAAAAATGGAATTAAAAGATAAAATTCTTTCATCATACGTAGCATTTGAAAACGACATGGATATGAATTCTGATATTCATGAAATTCGTACAAAAGCGCTTGAAAATTTTGAAAAACTCGGTTTTCCATCAAAAAAATTAGAAGCTTGGAAATACACTTCCTTGAATGTAATTTTAAAAAATGATTATTGCTTGTTTCCAAACAAAGAAACTCCAATTGACTTGGCTAATGTAAAAAAATATCTCATTCAAGAAATTGATTCGTATAAAGTAGTTTTTATTGATGGTAAATACAATTCGTTTTTATCAGAAACTACACACGATACAATTGATGTTTGCCTGATGTCAGCTGCATTAACAAAACCAAAATACAAAATTGTCATTGAAAATTATTTCAATAAAATTGCAAAACAAGACAATTTAACTTCCTTAAATACCGCCTTTGCAAAAGAAGGCGTTTATATCTACATTCCAAAAAATGTAGAAGTTCAAAAGCCGATTCAAATTGTAAATTTTACAACTGGAGCTGAGATTGCAACGATGATGCAGCCACGAAACTTAATTGTTGTAGAAGAAAATGCACATGTTCAAATCATTGAGCGTCATCAAAGTTTAACTTCAAATGCTGTATTATCAAATGTGGTTACTGAAGTTTTTGCTGCCAGAAATACGACTATTGATTATTACAAAATTCAAAATGACAATTTAAATGCGTCTTTGGTCGACAATACATACATTGAACAAAAAACAAATAGTGAAGTGTCTGTTCATACGTTTTCATTTGGAGGAAATATAACCAGAAACAACTTAAATTTTTATCAAAGAGGAGAACATATCAACTCTATTTTGAAAGGAATTACCATTATTGAAGAAAAACAACATGTGGATCATCATACGTTGGTGCATCATATTGAACCAAATTGCGAAAGTCATCAAGATTATAAAGGAATTTATGATGAGCGTTCTACAGGAGTTTTTAATGGAAAAGTAGTTGTTGAAAAAGAAGCGCAAAAAACGAACGCATATCAACAAAACAATAATGTTTTGGTGAGTGATAAAGCCACTGTAAATGCAAAACCTCAACTAGAAATTTTTGCTGATGATGTAAAATGTTCACATGGTTGTACCATTGGTCAATTGGATGATGATGCATTATTTTACATGCAACAACGTGGAATCCCGAAAAAAGAAGGAAAAGCGTTATTGATGTATGCGTTTGCAAATACAGTATTGGATAGCGTAAAAATCCCTGAAGTCAAAAAGAGAATCACCAAATTAATTGCTCAAAAACTGAAAGTAAATATTGGTTTTGATCTATAATTAATTTCTATACATAAAATAAAAAACCATGCAGATTGCATGGTTTTTTATTTTATTGATGCAATAATCCCACTCAAAAAAGCATTTTCATCCATTTGAGAAAGTCCCATTCTTACCACAACCAAGTCTTGATCTGGTAAAATATACACACGTTGACCTTGATAACCATCCGCATAAAACATGTTTTTAGGAACGTCTTTAAATGTGGGTGTTGCATTTAACCAAAACTGTGCTCCATAAGTTCCATCAGAAGTTGGTGTTGGAGTTGAAACATAATCAACCCAGCTTTCATCAAATAATTGATCGCCTTCCCAATTGCCTTTGTGCAAATACAACAATCCAAATTTTGCCCAATCTCTGGCAGTTGCCCACGCATAAGAAGATCCTACATAATTTCCTGCCAAATCTGTTTCTAAAGTCATGGAATTCATACCAATTTTATCAATTAAATTAGTGTACCAAAAATCGAGGTATTCTTGATTCGTTTTAAACTGATTTCTGATGATGCCAGACAATAAATTTGTAGTTCCTGACGAATAGTTCCAAGAAGCGTTTGTTTTTCCTTTTAAAGGCTTCTTTTCTTGAGCTTTTGTCATGTCTTTTTCTAAAAAAAGCATTTTAGTAACATCCGAAATTTTATCATAATTTTCATCCCATTCCAACCCAGAATTCATTTGTAATAAATTATGAATCGTGATGTTTTTTCGTGCATCATTTTGCCAAGATTTGATAGGAGATGTATCATAAACAGAGATCTTTTTTTGATATTGTAAAATTCCAAAAATGGTGCTTGTAATACTTTTAGTCATTGACCAACCTAAAATTTTGGAGTTTTTATCAAACCCATCAGCATATTTTTCTGCTATAATTTGATCTTTATAAATGACAACAACCGCTCTTGTTTTTTCGATATCAAAAACAGAAGTTACTGTTTTATTCAGTTGTTCATAATTTATATTCGCAAATAACGTGTCTTTTTGAGGCGCATTTCCATAAGGATATGGAGTAACATTATCTGGTTTTACTCTTTTTGGTTGCAGATAGTTCGCAGTTTCATCACTCTTATCTAAGGTTAAAACGGCACCCAAACCTTCTCTAAAAATGGCTTTTCGGGTTAACAAACCCAAAGCTGAAGATGTGGCAAATTTATTGTTAAGATCAATTTTATCAGTTGCCAGATTTATTGGCGAAAAATTATTGTCAGTTGAATCTGTAAAAGCCAAACTCCTTTCTGCTAAAAAAACGGAAGATGCTGCATTTTTTGCTGAATATCCTGCAATAATATTCAATTTTGGATAATTGAAGATTATTATCAATAAAACCATTGAAAAAACAAGAAGTAAAATACGTTTAAAAATTTTCATGAAGTAAATTTTGAATATGTAAAAATAAGAAATTCATATGGAGTTTTTTACATCAATCGAAAATCAACCTTTATCTTTGTATTCTAAAATGAAGATTATGTTTGATGTTGCTAAAATTCGTAAAGATTTTCCCATTCTAAAAAGGTTTGTCAATGGAAAGCCTTTGGTCTATTTTGACAATGCAGCGACTTCTCAAACACCTCAGATTGTGATTGACAGTATTGTAGATTATTATAGCAATTACAATGCAAATATTCACAGGGGTGTGCATGCGTTGAGCCAAGAAGCTACTGACAAATATGAAGCTGCAAGAATCAAAATTCAGCAGCATTTCAATGTAAGACATCCTTATGAAATCATTTTTACATCCGGAACAACACATGCAATAAACTTGGTTGCTTCTGGATTTTCTGAAATTTTAAATCCGAATGATGAAATTATAGTTTCGGCTTTAGAACATCATTCCAATATTGTTCCTTGGCAAATGTTGTGCGAAAAAACAGGTGCCATTTTGAAGGTAATTCCAATGACTGAAGCAGGAACTTTGGACATGAAAAGTTATCATCAAATCTTAAATAAAAACACTAAATTGGTTTTTTGTAATCACGTTTCTAACGCTTTAGGAACAGTAAACCCCATCAAAGAAATTATTGATGCTGCGCATCATGTTGGAGCTGCTATTTTGATTGATGGTGCTCAATCAACGCCTCATATCAAAGCTGATTTACAAGCATTAAATGTTGATTTTTATGTAACTTCTGCACATAAACTGTGCGGCCCAACAGGTGTTGGAATGTTGTATGGAAAACAAGAATGGTTAGAAAAATTACCTCCATATCAAGGTGGAGGAGAAATGATTGAAACCGTTACTTTTCAAAAAACAACCTATACAGGTTTGCCTCACAAATTTGAAGCAGGAACTCCAAACATTTGTGGAGGAATTGCTTTTGGTGCTGCTATTGATTATATGAATTCTATTGGTTTTGAACAGATTGCAGCCTATGAACAAGAACTTTTAATATATGCAACTGAAGAACTTTTAAAAATCGAAGGACTTAGAATTTATGGAACTGCACCTGAAAAAACAGCTGTAATTTCATTCAATGTTGGTAGCATTCATCCTTATGATATTGGAACAATTTTAGATAAACTAGGGATTGCTGTAAGAACAGGACAACATTGCACACAACCAATTATGGATTTTTATAACATTCCAGGAACTGTGAGAGCATCATTTTCTTTTTATAATACTAAGGAAGAAATTGATGTAATGATTAAAGCACTTCATAAGGCAATTTTGATGCTTTCGTAATTTTTAATAGTACATTTGCTTTTAAAATAAAAGTGCGTTAAAACAAAAAAGGTTGAGAAAATTCTCAACCTTTTTTTATGTTTATCTATTTATTTCAAATTACCTTAAAGCTGGTGAATAGTTTGTTGGATAATTTCCTGCTTTCGCTAAACCATTAGTTGCCGTTGTAAAGTTTGAACCAAATTTAGCATCCATAGCCGCTAAAATTTTATTTGCCATTAAGGCATATCCTCTAGCAGTTAAATGAACACCGTCCAGACTGATTAAACCACCAACAACAAGTTTTGTTGTCATTGTATAACCATCAAATCAGATACCCGCTGAAGCCTCTTCTAAAACTGCTTTAAAATCAACCAAAGCAACATTTGGGTTCGCTGCAGCAACCGCTGCAATTGTGGTATTATAAGCATCTGTAGCTGTTTTAATAGCTGTTTGTTCTTGTGGTGTAATTACCCATCTGTCAGCCAATGGCACAGTAACTCCATTGATTAATTGTGGATTTCCACCAACAGTTGTTCCTATAAAAGTAGAACTTGGCAAAACTAATAAATCTGCAGCGGTTGCTTGTCTATATTGTGGCAATGCCGCAAAAGCTGGATTAATTGCTCCTAAATCAGTTAAGTCCTCATCAACAATAACCACGGCGTTTCCAGCGCCTGCTGAAAAACTAATCGTTCTTTTTGCAATTTCAGCTGCAGCAACCGCTTGTGGCATTAAACCCAATTGAACTAATGCACCAAACGCTTGTTGAATTCCTGCATTGTAAGGAGCATATGCGCCATTTACAGCAGCAGCTGTTCCTGCATCTAAAGGAACAGGATTGTGTGGAACTGTTGTAAAATGTGCTAAGTTGGTAATATAAGGAACTGTAGCAACGACGCCTTTTGCGCCTCCAGAAGTTAGTGTGGTTACCATATTACTGAATACACTTGCAAACACATTTGGATCTGTAATATCACTACTACCATAAGTAGCTGGATTTAAATTTCCTGTTTGATTTACTCCTGAGCCTCCAGAAAGTGCATATCCCAATACATCATTTCCACCAACTTCAGAAAGTGTAAAAAATGTAGGTGCTTGAGCCATTGCATCCCCTAAAACGGTGGCATTTGCGCTAGTTGACATTCTTGCAAAATATGGATTTGCCAAACCTAAAGGAACACCTGCAGGATTTCCATAACCTGGTGCAACTAAATGAAAACTCTTTGCACCTGGAATACCAAAATTGTGTAATGCTCCAGTTACTTTTGCAGTAACTTCGGTAGTTGGAGTTGCTGCTAATGGAGCAGGTCCTGATCCATTGAAGAACAATCTTGGCCCTTGAATTACATTTCCTGCAAAAAGCAACCCACCAATGTTATCATTCATCATTGGTTGATTAAAACTTGTTCCGAATTTCTCAGCTAAGATATTTGGAAACGAATTTTCTTGTGCAGCAATAAAAAGTGCATTGTCTGTAAAACCGGCTGTAAACGAAGCTCCAATAGAAACGTATTTAGAGAAATCTAATCCGGTTGTATTTAACTCAACTTCTGCTGGAAGATTTGCCGGGATTTCATCTAAATCATTGTTTACATCACATGATGTGATGGCTAATGATGCTAGAAATAATCCTATATATTTATAATTTTTCATGTGTTAAATATTTTTATTAATTATTGATTGTCCAAGAAATATAATACTGAGACCCTATTGCACCAACTCCAGGAGCACTGAAATATTCTTGACCACCTAAGTTAGCACCACCTAATTTGATTACAGATTTGAATTTTGGAATACTGTAATTTATTTGAGCATCTAAAACTGTACGTCCGTCAACAGTAGCATCTAGGAAAGTTGATTCCCAAACGAAGGCATTTTGCCATCTAACGTTCATGTTAAATCCAAAGTTTTTAAACAAATTAGTATTACCAAATTGTACTTTAACTTTGTGTTCTGGAGTGTTAAATCCTGCTTCAAAATCAGGATCAGATGCTTGATCAAAATCAAATTTTGCATAGGTATAATTGAACCCTAAATCAAAATTATTAAAGATTTTAGTGTTTAACCCAATAGAAGCTCCATAAGAATTGATATCAGCTGCAGAGTTTGTATATGTTTGGAAAACTGTAAAATCTCCGTTTTGTAATGCAGCTAATGAAAGTGAATTGTCACCTACAGTTCCATAAAAAGGTGTGATTACATTTTTACCAGCAATAAAGTCTTGGTAAGCATTGTAATAACCACTTAAATCTACAGTAATATTTTGTTTTCCTGCTTTAACCAAACCTCTATAACCTACTTCATAAGCGGTTACTTTTTCTGGTTTTACCAAGGCAACATTAGCTTTTGTTGGAGCACCTCTGCTTACAGATTCTGCAGAAAACGCATTTTCATAAGCAGCTCTTCCTGAAACTGTTGTGGTTGGTGTTCCTAAAATTCCTTGTCCAAAACCACTTACTAATAATGGTTGCGTTTGATATCTGTCTAAGTTATCAGGAGCAGAACCCACTAAATAGGCTCTACCTGCATTTAAGCCAATATATTGATCTTGCGTAGTTGGATTTCTAAAACCTGTTTGAAAAGAAGCTCTAAAGTTTTGATTTTTTCCTTCTCCAGCAGCATAGGCTAACGAAACTCTTGGTGAAAAATTACCATCAAAATTTTGTGCTTTGTCATAACGCAATGAAGTTGTTAACTTTAAACGATCATCTTCTAAAAATTTCTTTTGCATTTGAGTGTAAATACCAAATTCATCGTAGTCAATTGGACCATCATAATCCGTAAAAATACTTCCATTCGAATTCAAAGAGTACAATCTGTATGAACCTCCAATTTGAAATTCAGCCCAATCAATCATATCTTGCAAATTGTAATTTGCGTCTATATGATATAATTTGGTATTGTCTTGGAATTTAGAACCTGTAACTAAATCTGGATCCGCAGTAATTCTGTCAAAAGCTTCTTGAAATTGAGGTGTTCCTGGTAAAAATCTTCCAGATTCTGCAGTTTGTCTTGCAATTGCATGTGCTTGATCAGAAGTTAAACCAGCTAAAGTTCCTTGAACATAAGCTCCTGTATATTGTCCAAACCAAGTATTATCATCTTTCCAAGCTCTATTGATATTGATAGCCGCAAAACGAGTGTCATACGAATTTCCTGCGTCTTCATTGGTCATATAACCTCTTACAAAAAAGTTTTTTCCTCTGAATTCTAATTTGTGTTGCTCCATGAAGAAATCTTTGATATTGTATCTATTTGTTCCTTGATAGATGGTGTTACCAACACCAAACTTAGAGTCCCAAATAATTTCAAAACGATCATCTCCAAAGGGACGGTAATTTAATGAACTTCCAAATTTTACACTTCTTGCTTCGTAGGTCATCAAATCTCTTTCGTCATAACCTGTTCTACTGATGTTTTCACTTGGCACTAAAGCTGATGCTCCATTTGGCAGAATTCCTAAACGTTCTAATGTTTGTGCAACACCTCTGATATTAGTGGAAACCTCATCACCATAAACGTTTAATCCGTCATAATTTCTATCTGAATTTCTATCACCTGAAGTATATGTACCATTTCTTGTATTTCTGTAATCAGTTGCGAACCATTCCGTTCCTTTCAAATAAGACAACGTAGCTTTTGCAGCAAATTTATCAGAAAAAGCATATGCCATTCTAATATTAAAATCATTGTATTCATTATCGCCTGCAGCATCTTGACTTGTTAATCCTGATTTTAAAGAAACACTAATTCCTTGATGTTCAAAAGGACTTTTACTGGTCATAAACATAATTCCGTTAAACGCATTTGCTCCATATAAAGCTGATGAAGCTCCAGGAAGTAATTCAACAGTATTTACATCCAATTCAGACATTCCTAACAAATTTCCTAAAGCAAAGTTTAACGCTGGTGAAGAGTTGTCCATGCCATCAACCAATTGCATAAAACGAGTATTTGCAAAAGTGGCAAATCCACGAGTGTTTACTGACTTAAAAGTTAAACTGTTTGTATTCACATCAACCCCTTTTAAATTCTCCAAACCGTCGTAAAAAGATGGAGAAGAAGTATTTTTAATCTCTCTGATGTCCATTCTTTCAACTGTTACTGGAGATTCCATAATTCGTTCTGGAGTTCGTGATGCGGATACTACAATCTCATCTAGCGAAGTTTCATTTTCCGATAAACTTACCTCAACTTTTTGATTTTTTTTAGTAATTTGAACTTCTTCTGTTTTGTATCCAATCATAGATATTTCTATTGTAAATGGCGGATTATCAGCGTTTTTAAGCTCAAATCTTCCGTCGAAATCAGTACTTGTTCCAACAGATTTTCTTGAAACTTTTACATTCGCACCAGGAAGAAACTCTCCTGTTTTTGCGTCTTTTACAGTCCCTGAAATCGTAGTTTGAGCCACCATAGACAAACTACCAAAAGCTATAAAAGCAATGAATAAAATCTTTTTTATCATAATTTGAATTATTAGTTAATTAACGTGCAAAGTACAAAAAAATTTGAATTTCTAAATAGTTACATAAAAAATTTATGATATTGTCAAAAAGAACACTATTTAATTGGAAAATAGGCATATTAAAAAAATGTTTTTACCTAAATTTAAAGCTCAGAAATTGTACATTTGCGTTTTGAAATTTGCGTTTTTGAAAACAATATACAACACTTCAAATTTTATTTCTGATTCAGAAACCTATATAACAATAGGCACTTTTGATGGCGTACATTTTGGGCATCAAAAAATAATTGAAAAGCTTGTTTTTGAAGCAAAAAAGTCACAAAAAAAGTCTCTTGTACTAACTTTTTTTCCTCACCCTAGAATGGTTTTACAAAAAGACACCTCTGTAAAACTTATAAATACCATTGATGAACGTGCCCAATTGCTTGAAAAAACAGGATTGGATTATTTGATTATTCACCCATTTTCTGTAGAATTTTCAAGAATGACTGCTTTAGAATTTGTGAAAGATATTTTGGTAAATCAACTAAAAATTTCGA
>Ga0102815_10000886_pt1 | contig 19290 bp, 18 predicted proteins | sample ColrivemetaGS759_FD_79113 | JGI IMG/M metagenome (GOLD analysis project Ga0102815, IMG submission 79113) | Estuarine microbial communities from the Columbia River estuary - Ebb tide ETM metaG S.759 | ecosystem: Environmental > Aquatic > Marine > Intertidal zone > Estuary | place: USA: Columbia...
CGACCGTATTGCCGGAATCCTCGACCTGAAAGTAATGGCCCTTGCCAAGACTGGCAATTGCCTGCCAGGCGGGTTTTGTGTGCTGATGCTGGCCGCTTTGAATCGCGTTGACGACGATGCCCTTCATTCTGGCAGCTTCAAGTGTGAGTGGATATTTCACGTCGTTGGAGTAATCCATGTGTGGCGGGGCATCGCCGACCAGGAAGATGACCTTGTAGGTATTGCTGTCGTCGCTCCAGGACATGTCGTGCACGGCATCGTGCAGTGCCTGGTTGACACTTTCAGGGCCGTCGCCACCACCCTGCGCCCTGAAATCCATCAGGCTCGCGTACATCGAATCGAGGTCGTTCGACAGGTCGTAACTGCGGGTAATATAGGCATCACCGCGATCACGAAAAGCGACCAGTCCCATGCGGATATCGGGATTTTGCTGCGCCGAGGCCATGGTCGTGGCAATCGACCAGATCTTTTCCTTTGCCGCCTGAATCAGGCCGCTCATGCTGCTGGTGGTGTCGAGCACGAACACAACCTCGATGCGATGGCTCTGGGTCGGTGCAATGGCCACGGTTTGTGCCGTCTGGATTGCCTGCGCTTGCTGTATCAACGGAAAACTGGCGATGCCGGTTGCGGTGGCGGCGAGTAGTGCAAGGGCGATAATCCTGCCCCTGGTTGCGTTGCTTTTGGTGTTGGTGTTACCGGTTATGGGTGATTTCATGGTAATTCTCCGTGTTTGTGATTTGTCTTTAGTGATTGGCAATAGTGACTGGATGGTCAGGATTGACTGAGCTTGCGCACCGCGTCTTCGGCGACACGATGAGCCGATTGAAAATGAGAAGATTTGGTTGCGCCGTGCTGGCCAGGAAACTGCTGTGCGGCGCCGGATTGCTGATGCGCCAGTTGTGGCAGCCAGCAAAACAATGACTGCACCAGGAAAAAGCTCCACAGCGCAGCAGCCAGACTGCCCGTGTTGATCATGGCCCAGGTACTCGCCGCAAGCCCGACCGAGACCAGCCCGAAATCGAGTGCGGCACTGAACAACGAACCGTGGAAGTAAAGTGAACGCACCAGCCAGATCATGCCGGCCAGGACCAATACCTGCTCCAGCAGCGCCACATCGAAGAACCAGCAGGCCAGGCAGGTGACGGCCCAACCTGTTATCACCACCACTCGACCGATGCGCGCCTCGCTGCGCTTCAATAAATACAGCAAATAGGCCAGGGTGGCGGCATACAGCAACAGCTCGAATAACAGGCTGTAGACGATAAATCCTCCCAGCAGCAGGCTGGCAACAGCTGCTCCCAGGCTGATGATCATGGCGACCGTAACGCCGTCGACAAGTCCAGGCTTTTTCATGATTCGGCCCCCGGCTGTTTTTCCGTGGAGCGTTTTTCGCGCCGCTGCTTTTCACGCAGCAGGGCGATTTCGATTTCTTCGTTGCGGATGGTCTGCGCGGATCCCGGGTTCACATTGAACGGGCCGTCTTCGGTGTTCACCAGTAATTCCAGCTTTTGCTTCATGGCGGTTAGCTGTTGAGTTTGCTCGTCTAGCTGTTGGCTGAGAGTTTTTAGCTGCTGCTCAATCGCCGTAGCGCGCTCGCGAGTTGTCTGCAGTTGTTGCTCGGCGCCAAGCTTGCGGCGCACCAGGTCACGTGCCAGGTCGTCTTTGTGCGCCGCGAGACAGATGTCCAGTTCTTCGTCGAGTGCCTGCAGCTTGTGACTGATGTCAGCGGCTGCCGTGTCGAGCCGGCCCGCTTCATGCCGCAGCAGTTGCCGGCGTTGCTGATCCTGTTCGAGCGCGAATTGCATTTCGCGCACGGCCTGCCTGAGTTGCAGATCAGGCTCTTCGATGCGATCGAGGACCGCGTGGAAATCGGCTTGAAACAATCGGGAAAGTCGAGTTACCAATGCCATCTTGTGTGCTCCGTTGTGGCTGAAAGATGACGCCATTCTGGTTCAGCTGACGCAAGCAAAATAGACAGTCTTTGGTAAAACCGGCGGCTTGCGGTTTACAAAAAATTTACAAAGCGTCGCGGGTGGGATGCTAGGATTGTTCCATGTTTTTTATGACTCCGAATTCATGACTCGCAAGTCGCGCCTGTTAATCGTTGAGGATGAAGCCGCTATCCGCAGTGGGCTGGTCGATGTGTTTGTTTATCATGGCTACGAAGTGGAGACAGCCGAACACGGGGAAGTGGGTTTGAAGATGGCGCTGGGTGGCACCTTTGATCTGGTGTTGCTCGACGTGATGCTACCGGGAATTGATGGTTTCGAGATCTGTAACCGGATACGCCAACAGGATCGTCATCAGCCGGTCATCATGTTGACCGCAAAATCGAGTGACGAAGACATCGTGCAGGGTCTGACGCTGGGCGCGGATGATTATGTTGCCAAGCCATTCTCGGTTACACAGCTGGTGCTGCGGGTGCAGGCGGTATTGCGTCGTTCCGGTGTGGGCGAAGCGGCCGAGCGTGAAATCAGATTGCAGAATGGTGTGCTCGTCGATACTGAAAATCTGTGCGCCGGTGAAGGTGAGGATAAAATTGTATTTACCCGCCGTGAAATGGATTTGCTGCAGTATCTGCAGCAGCAGGCGGACCGACCGGTGGCGCGTGAAGAGTTGCTTGCGCGCGTCTGGGGTTACGCCAATCACATGGAGATCGAGACGCGCACCGTCGATATTCACATCGCCAAGTTGCGGCGTAAAATCGAACAGGACCCATCCAACCCGCAAACCATCGTCACCGTGCGTGGCGCGGGTTACCGGTTAATGCTGCAAGTCTGATGACGCAAATCTCATGACTCAAATCTCATGACTCAAATCTCATGACTCAAGGGCGACTCACCCTTTTGCTGCTGCTGTTTTTCCTCGCACTGGCCTTGCCGACCTCTATTCTGGTTTACCAGGCTTATGGCCAGTTGAAGTGGGAAGCTTTCTATCAGCACCAGCGCCTGGCGCGTGAACTCACACTGCGTATCGACGCCGGCTTTCGCAATGTGATAGAGCGTGAAGGCAACCGCCCCATCAGCGACTATGAATTTTTGAATGTAACCGGTGAGGGTGAGACGGCCTTTCTACAACCCTCACCCCTGTCGCGATTTCCGCTCGAATCAGACCTGTCCGGACTGCTGGGTTACTTCCAGGTGGACGCTGCGGGTCGCCTGCGAACCCCGACCGTGCCGGAAACCGATGCCAGTGCCTACGGCATCTCGGCGTCGGAGTTGCAGCAGCGTGTGCAACTGGCAGGTCGCATTCGTGGCATCCTCGGCGAAAATCGACTGGTCGGCAAGAGTGACGAATCTGCGACCATCGGCGCGACTGAAGGGGCTGGCGCCGCTGCGCGCAGCCCGGCCAGCGAGGAGGCGCTCGAAGACTCGCTGGAAATGATGGAACGTGCAGATAGTTCTTTGTTGTCGAGTGCGCCTGAAAGTGCCTTTTCGCGAATTGTTTCGAGCGATATGGCTGCGGATGAAACCGCTGAAAGCGACGCTGACAGGCTGGCGCAGTCAGGCTTCGATAATCTATCCTCGCGCAAGCTGAATGTACCTGCCGCGAGTGAGGCCGCAACTGACCAGGTCAAAGACCTGAAATTCGAAGACAATTACCAGGTTGCCGCCGAGGCGCAGGCGATTGCAGCTGAGGCCGATGCGGCACAGGTCGCTGCCGCGGGCGCAGCGCTCGAAAAGAAAACCGAAGCCAAACGCTCGCGTAAGGAAAAGGTTTCCCTGCCGCAAGCCATGTCGCCATCGATGATTCTGCAAGAAACTGCCGCCGAGGAAGAACAGGTGGCGGCCGATTTGTTAGCAGGACAGCAATCGATCCGCATCGAGACTTTCGAGAGCGAAGTCGAGCCGATGGAGTTTGCCCTGCTCGACAGTGGTCATTTTGTGCTTTTCAGGCGCGTCTGGCATCGAGATGAGCGCTACGTACAGGGCGTGCTGATCGATCAGGCGAGTTTCATCGACGGATTGATCAAGGCGCCGTTTCGGGAATCTACCCTGTCGTCGATGAGCGAACTGATTGTGGCTTATCGTGGTGCAATACTGCGTCAATATTCTGCCGAGTACAGTCGTCTCTACCGCCCAGGTGCCGAGCAGGACAGTAGCGAATTGCTTTACCAGGGCAGGTTGATCGCACCATTTGGTGACGTCGAGCTGATTTACACACTGGCACGTTTACCCATCGGTGCCGGTGGCCAGGTGATTATCTGGTCGGCCCTGGTGCTCGCACTGGTGCTGATCGGTGGTTGCCTGATGCTGTTGCGACTGGGGCAGCGGCAGTTGGCGCTGGCTCGCCAGCAACAGGATTTTGTCTCCGCGGTCAGTCACGAGTTGAAGACGCCGTTGACCTCGATTCGCATGTACGGTGAGATGCTGCGTGAAGGTTGGGTCGACGAGAGCAAACGCAAAACCTATTATGATTTCATCTTTCATGAATCCGAGCGCCTGACGCGCCTGATCAACAACGTCCTTCAGCTTGCACGGCTATCGCGCAATGAACAGACTGCCAGCATCAGCCCGGTGACCGTGGGTGCAGCGATCGCAGAGCTCAAGCCACGGCTCGAGTCGCAACTCGAAGCATCTGGATTCAGCCTGAATATTGACGGCGAGGTGGAAGTAGAAACCCTGCTGATTCCGGTCGATGTCGACTGGTTTATCCAGATATTCATCAACCTGGTCGATAATGCGGTCAAGTTTTCCGCCGATGCCGAAAACCACAGTATTGATCTGCAGTTCCGGCAAATGCACGATGGGCGCGTGCAGTTCGCGGTGCGCGATTATGGTCCGGGTATCGAGGCTGATCAGATGAAGAAGATTTTCACTTTGTTCTATCGCAGTGAAAACGAGCTTACCCGCGAAACGGTTGGCACCGGCATCGGGCTCGCACTGGTGCGCCAGTTGGCGGGCGCAATGCGCGCCGAGGTTGACGTGGTCAACAGCGAGCCTGGTGCCGAATTCCGCATTTGTTTCCCCTCTGTAGCTGCCTAAGCTGTTGATCAGAGATCAGGTCGATGAACTGAGGTAATTTGCAGCTGCGACGGTTATTGTTTGCCGCTTGCTTTGTAATTTCCCTCATGAACCCCGATAATCGCGCGTTGCTTAAACTGCCCGTGGAATGTCGATGTCTGAAACCGTAAAACTGTTCGAACCCCTGAAGATACGTGGCTGCACGCTGCCCAATCGCATTGTTGTTTCGCCCTTGTGCCAGTACTCGGCCGTCGACGGACTTGCGCAGCCCTGGCATTTCGCGCATTTGAGTACCTTCGCGCGCGGCAAGGCGGGGCTGGTCTTCACCGAGGCCACGGCGGTCGAAGAACGCGGCAGGATTACCCCTCGCTGTCTTGGTATCTGGACCGATGCCCAGGCCGAGGCCCTGCGACCCACGATTGAATTTATTGAGTCGATGGGTTGTGTAGCGGGTATGCAGCTCGCACATGCTGGTCGCAAAGCTTCGACGCGCGTGCCTTTTGTAGAGAAAGGCGGTAGTCCACTCACGACCGAAGATGCTGCGCGTGGTGAATCCCCCTGGCAGGCGGTTGCGCCATCTGCTGTGCCGGTGACGGAAGGCTGGCCAGTGCCGCGTGAACTGACCCTGGACGACCTGGCCGAGATCAAGGAGGCCTTCGTAGCGGCAACCCGGCGTGCTCTCGCCATAGGGATCAAGGTGATCGAATTACACATGGCACACGGATATCTGTTGCACAGCTTCCTGTCGCCGCTCGCCAACCAGCGTAGCGATGAATACGGTGGGGATATCGAAGGGCGCATGCGATTTCCACTCGAAGTCGCCGCGGCGGTGCGCGCGGCAATACCGGACGACGCGCCTTTGTTCGCGCGTATTTCAGCTGTCGACGGCCGTCAGGGTGGCTGGACGCTGGAAGACTCGGTGGTGTTGTGCGAGCAGATGGCGCAAATCGGTGTCGACGTGGTTGACTGCTCTTCCGGTGGCATCGGTGGCGCGCCTCGTTTTCGCTGCGATGATAGCGGCAAACCATTAACGACGGACTCCGCACGAACGCCGGGTTTTCAGGTGCCATTTGCTCAGAAAATGCGTGAGCAGGCTGGTCTTATGTCGATGGCGGTGGGTGTCATCATCGACCCGCAGCAGGCTGAGGATATCCTGCAAAGTGGTGCTGCTGACCTGGTCGCGCTGGGCCGGGAGCTCATGTATGAACCGTTCTGGCCATTGCATGCCGCCGAAGCGCTCGGCGTCGATCCTGAATACGCGATGTGGCCGGAGCAATATGCCTGGGCGGTGGACCGCCGTGCGCAGATAAAGCAGTTGAATCGCTGAGTATTGAGTTGGCTGCCGGTTTGCCTGCGGTTACTGGAATAGCCGGTAGGGAAAACATGGTTTCTCTACTCGGCAAACACTCTGTTACCATGGATTTTTTTGAGTGATGATTACAGCATATGGCTAGAAATGAATTTGATATAGGCAGTTTTCTGATGCGCCTCGCCTTCGCGTTGGCTCTGGTGTTTCTGACCTATAACCCGAGCGGATACTCATGGGTGGGATGGCTGATGTCGGAGACCGCGATGGTCTACAAAGTGGCGGCAGGGGTCGTACTGTTAATCGGTTGGGCTATCTTTCTGCGAGCTACCTGGAATTCACTGGGTGCTGTCGGCACGGTTCTCGCCGGTGGGTTTTTCGCGGTGATTATCTGGCTGTTGATCGAATGGGGCTTGATTGCCCTCGACAATAGTTCCACGGTTGCATGGGTATTGTTGTTTGTGCTCAGTGGCGTGCTAGCGGTGGGGATGTCATGGTCCCACGTGCGTCGCAGACTATCCGGGCAATTCGATACCGATGAAGTCGAAAGTTAGGGTTTTTTCCTGACCCTGCTGCTGAGTACGCCTTTGATGTCGGTTAATGCTGATAACGTCATTCTTCTGCACGGGCTGGCGCGTTCGGATAAATCAATGGTCGCGCTGCAGCGTGTACTCGAAAAAAAGGGTTATTGCGTCATCAATTCGGATTACGATTCGCGCGCCGGCGACATCCAAACCCTGGCGGTGAAGGCCATCGAACCTGCGCTCGCTGCCTGTCGGCCTGGACAGCCTGTGCACTTCGTGACGCATTCGATGGGAGGGATTCTGGTGCGCCAGTATCTGGCCCACCACCAGGTTGACAACCTGGGCCGTGTGGTGATGCTTGGACCGCCTAATAAAGGCAGCGAGGTGGTCGATAATTTGCGCGATATCCCGGGTTTCCGTTTCTTTCACGGTGATGCAGGGCTCGAACTGGGCACCGGTGAGGCCAGTGTGCCGAATCAACTCGGCCAGGCCGATTTCGACCTCGGAATTATTGCTGGTACTCATACGGTCAATCTGATCCTGTCGACCATGATCTCGGGCGCTAATGACGGTAAGGTTTCGGTCGAAAGCACGCGTCTAGAGGGTATGAAAGATCACATTGAAATGGGGGTTACGCACCCCTTTATGATGAGCAACGATGCCGTTATCCAGCAGGTGATTCACTACCTGGAAACCGGCCGCTTCAGGCGCAGTCACTAGGTCCCCGAGTTAGCCGCTAGACCTCGTAGAAGGTTCGATCCTGGTCGAGAGGCGGTTATAACCCAAAGCGCTGCGACCCGGCGACTCAGTTGATCAGTTGTGGCATGAACAGGGTTGCCAGGCTTAGAACCAGGAAAAAACCGGCCATATCGGTCACCGTGGTCAGCAGCGGTCCCGATGCGACCGCCGGATCTATGCCGAAGTTTTTCAGCATCAGCGGTACTGTGCCACCAATCGACACCGCGATCAGCGTATTCATTGCCAGCGCCATCCCGATCACCAAACCGAGGAAGGCGTTGTCTTTCCAGACCCAGGCGACAATACCAATCAGGATGCCGAGAACGATACCGTTGATGATGCCGACGCCAAGCTCCTTTCTCAAGACGTGAAACAGGTCGATCGGCCGGGTAAGACCAAGGGACAGTTCGCGCATGCTGACCCCGACCGCCTGGTTGCCGGAGCAACCACTCATGTCGGATACCATGGGCAGGAAAATCGCAATAGCAATTACCGCGGCAAGGGTCTCTTCATAGGCAGAGATGACGCTGGCGGCGATGATATTGAGCACGATGTTTGACGATAACCAGGCCAGGCGGCGGCGTGATCGCAGCAGGGTCGGCATGGAGCGCAGCTCGTCACCAATCTGCTGGCGCGCCAGGCTGTCGTGTTCGGCGCGTTCGAGTTCGGCTTCTGCCAGCTCGATTCGCGAGACCACGCCAATCAGGATGCCGGATGCGTTCACCACCGGTATTCCCAGAAACGGATTTTCATCGAACAGGTCCACCAGCGCTTCCTGGCTGGTTTCGGGTAGCACCGCGATTGGTTTGTGCAGGATATCGGCGAGCTTGACTGCACGGCGACTGCGCAGCATGTCGCGCAGCGAGACCACGCCAAGCAGTTTCCCGGATTCGTCGACGATGTAAGGATGCTGGCCACGGTGGCGTTCGAAGGAATCATCTGCGATCAATCGCTTCAGTACCGCGCCCACTGTCTGGTCGATCTGGAAGCTGAAGGCTTCCAGTTCCATCAGGCCACCCGCGGTATCGGGGTCGTACTGGGAGAGAATACGCAGGTTGTCGGCGCGTTCGGTCTCCATCTCGGCCAGAATCGCTTCCGAGCCCTGTGCTTCCATATCCTGCACGATATCGGCCTGGGTATCGGTGTGCAGTTCTTCCATGATCTTCGCGGCGACCGTGGAGTTGAGGCTTTTGATCATGGTAACGGCCAGTTCAGCCGGTGCCTCTTCGATCAGCTCGGCGGCCGACTCGGGCGGCAGCATGGTCATCAGCTCATCGCGATCCACTGGTTCCATCAGCGAGACCTGTCGCAGCGCTTCCTGACTGGAAAGGCTATCGACCATTTCCGTCAGCTGCGTCTCGTCAGCGGCATCCAGTGCGTTCTGCAACGCATCTTCGAAGGTTTCGGTGTCCTCGGTATCGTCGTGTTTTGGCTGCTCGCTCATGATGTCTGAATCCTTATGGTGCTGCGAAAATCAGCTCAATGGTGGCCGCTGATCGTGCCAATGTAAAGCAAGCATCGCAGCGATCGCTGCAGCCTGAACTTATCTTTCTATCGTGCCTAAATGGTTGATCTGGATGGCTTTCGCGTTCCTTTGTGCAGCGGGCCCGGGCGCTAGCTGCAGGCTTCGTAGCCTGTGCGGTACTTCCCTTATTGTGCGTCGGTCGTGCGGCCTGGCAGTTGGGCGCTGTCTGTGGCGGCAGCACTGGTTTTGCCGGGTGGTCTGCGCGGGGTAGTGAACCGGGTCAGGTCTGTTCAGGCGGGTTCAGGGTGGATCATGACTCCACTCAGTCGTTCTGCATCAGTTCTGTGACGATTTCCGAGTAATTATGCAGACGACTGACGGCATGTTCTAACTGGGTCTTGTCAAGTGAGGCGGTGATTTCTTCAAGCACTTGTGCATAGGCATTCCAGTATGCGCTGCGCGCCGGTTCGTAGGCGCGCGCATGGTCGCTTGCCGGATCCAGCAGAATAAATTTCAACTGTCGGGTGGAGAGACCATCGGTTGCGGCTTTACGCAGGGCGCTGAGCAGTGCCCGCTGGCGTGCCTCGCGATAGCTGATCCAGGCTGGATAGAGATCCGGCAGGCGCTGCAGGCGCAGGGAATTTTTTTCGTATTGCAGTTCATCAAACTTGCCGAACCAGTTTTGCAGTCGCTTCATATTGCGTTCGACCCGATGGATCTCGCGCTGTTGCAGCGACATTTGCAGGTAGTCTTCATGGTCGACTGCATCGTCGCGGAAATATTGCTGGTAGTGGTCGATCTGTGCAGGGGTCAGGGTTACCGCGATTGGCCCGGCATCATCGATCATGCGGGTAACCGAACGCTGCACCGCGAGCATGAACTCGGCGCGCAGGGCAAGTACCTCGTTCGCGGTGAGGCCATCGGCGACGGCGAGCGTGGCCGAATCCATGAATTGCTGATATTGCGCCAGTTCATGCTGTCGATGCCAGCTGAAGAACTCCAGCAAAGCCGCATCGAGCTGGGTTTGCTGGGCGTCGTCGAGGTCGAAGGCATTGTCGAACTCATTGCCGACAAAAGATGGCGCATTATTGTAGGCGAAGTTTATAGCGCCACAGCCGGCCAAAAGTAAGGCTGCGATGATGATGAAGCAGGCGCGGTAGATTCGGGTCATAAATCCATTACCACGACGACTGATTTATCTTAGCGTTTTCGGTAACGGGAAAATAACGTCTTCGGTAAACCCCATGGACGAAGCCTTACCGGCACCGTGCGCCTGAAGAAAAGTAACCACATTGTTCACCAGCAATTCCGGTGCAGAGGCACCTGCGGTGACGCCGATACAGGTCTTGTTTTCCAGCCATTCCAGTTCGATGTCTGCATCGCTGTCGATCAGATAGCCCTCTATATTTTTGTTTTCGGCAATTTCACGCAGGCGATTGGAATTAGAGCTGTTGTTCGAACCGACTACCAGGATCAGGTCGCAGCGTTCAGCAAGCTGCTTGACCGCATCCTGCCGGTTCTGCGTGGCGTAGCAAATATCTTCCTTCCTCGGCCCCTGGATCATTGGAAACACCGCATGCAAGCTGTCGATCACGATGGCGGTATCATCCTTGGACAGAGTGGTTTGCGTAACGTAGCGCAGTTCTGCAGGATTATTTACCTTGAGCTTGTGCACGTCTTCAGATGACTCGACCAGATAAATATCGCCGCCATTGCTGCGCTCGTACTGGCCCATGGTTCCTTCTACTTCCGGGTGTCCGCGGTGGCCGATCAAGATGGTTTCGATACCCTTGCGGCTGTAGCGACTGACTTCCATGTGCACCTTGGTAACCAACGGGCAGGTCGCGTCGAACACCTTTAACTGGCGGCTGGCAGCCTCGCGTTGAACGGCCAGGGAAACGCCATGGGCACTGAAAATAACGTAATTATCGTCCGGCACCTGGTCGAGTTCGTCGACGAAGATGGCGCCCTTGTTTTTGAGGTCATCAACGACGAAACGATTGTGGACGACTTCATGACGGACGTAAATCGGCGCGCCGAACAGCTGGATCGCGCGTTCTACGATTTCGATGGCGCGATCGACACCGGCGCAGAATCCGCGTGGGTTGGCTAACAGTATTTCCATCAATGCAAGGTCTTGGGTTCAGCGGTATCGTTATCGACGGCGACTATCTTAACGCTATAACGAACGGTTTGACCAGCCAGCGGATGGTTGAGATCGACTCTCACCTGCTGGTCGTCAAAATCGAGTATCGTGCCCGGTAGCGTATCGCCTGCCTCGTTGGCGAATTCAATGATGAGGCCGGCTTCCAGTTCCAGCCCGGGTTCGAAATCGGCGCGTGGTAACGCGCGGAACAGGGTTTCGTCGATATAACCGAAGGCGAGATCGGGGCCGATATCGATGGTTTGTTCATCGCCTGCGCAAAGTCCGATAAGGGCCAGTTCCAGACCCTCTGCCATCTCGTCCTTACCGAGTTCGATGATCATCGGTTCATCATCGAAATTGTCTTCCAGTATCTGGTCGTCGGTTAACCCGAGGCGATAGTGAAGCGTCACCCGGCTATTGCGTTCGATCATGCTCATGTCGCTATTCGGCTTCTGCTTTGTGCGTGCCTAAGAAGCTGCTTAGTATCAGCAGCACCGCACCGACACTGATGGCAGCATCGGCAATGTTGAAAGCCGGGAAGGCGAAGCTGCCCAGCCATACCTGGATGAAGTCGACCACGTGCCCGAGCAGAATTCGATCGATCAGGTTGCCGATCGCACCACCGAGGATCAGACTCAAGGATATCGCAGTCAGTATTTCGTCGCTGGGCAGTTTGCGGATCCATTGCACGATAACGCCACTGACGACGATGGCTATAATCGTAAAAAACCAGCGTTGCCAGCCGCCGGCATCGGCCAACAGGCTGAAGGCAGCACCGGTGTTGTAGGTCAGGTACCAGTCGAAGTAGGGCATCACGTTGACGGCCTGATGGGCTGTCAGCTGTGCCTCGGCAATCTGTTTGGTGGCCTGGTCGCTAATGATCACGCACAGGCTGATCCATAACCACCTAAGCTGAGTGGTTGAGCTGGTCATTGAAGCTGTTGCCTGCATCTTTTGCTTGGTGCCGATGCCAGCCTAGACGTAGGCGCGCGGCTCACCATCGCCCTCGATATTGTCGATACAACGCCCGCATAATTCGTCGTGTGCAGGATGCTGGCCAACGTCCTCGCGATGGTGCCAGCAGCGCACGCACTTGGTGAATTCACTGGAGCTCGCTGCGATGCGGAAACGGCCGCCATCGGCCAGAGTTATAAGGCTCTCGTTGTCGTTGTTTTCGAGCACCACGAGTTCAGCCGACGAGGTGATCATGACGAAGCGCAGCTCATCGCCGAGAACCTGCAGGCGTTCGACCAGTGGCGCGTCGGCGTGGATCACGATGTCGGCGTCGAGGCTCGAGCCGATTTTGCCATCCTGGCGCAGGCCTTCCAGGGTGCGCGTAACTTCGGTGCGCACCTGTGCCAGTGCATCCCAGACTGCTGCGTCAATATCGGTGTTGGCATAGGCGAAAAGTCCGTCATACCATTCGGCGATAAACACGCCGAGTTCAGCACGTTCGCCCGGCATGTTTTCCCAGACTTCGTCGGCGGTAAAGCTCAGGATGGGGGTTATCCAGCGCGTCATTGCCTCGAGCACATGATACATCGCGCTCTGGCAGGAACGGCGCGCGCGCGAATCGGCTTGCGTGGTGTACTGACGGTCCTTGATGACGTCGAGATAAAAGCCGCCCAGCGTTTCCGAGCAGAAATTATGAATTTTCTGCATGGCCAGATGAAACTGGTAGTCGCCGTAGTGTTGCTGCAGTTGTGCCTGCAAGTCGAGTGTTTCGGCAACAATCCACTGATCGAGCGCGAGCATGTCGCTGGCTGCAACCAGGTGGTTGTCAGGCTCGAAGCCGTTGGTGTTGGCCAACAGGAAACGCAGGGTATTGCGAATGCGGCGATAGGAGTCGGCGGTGCGTTTGAGGATCTCGTCCGAGATCGTCATTTCGCCGGAATAATCCGTCGAGGCGACCCACAGGCGTAAGATGTCTGCGCCGAGCGAATTGGTTACCTTGATCGGAGCGACAACATTACCGACCGATTTCGACATCTTCATGCCCTTGGCATCGACCGTGAAACCGTGCGTCAAGACCTGGCGATAGGGTGCCTGGCCGTGCATCGCGCAGGACGCCAACAATGAAGAATGAAACCAGCCGCGGTGTTGATCCGAACCTTCCAGGTACATGTCGGCCGGAAAGCTGAAGCGGTCATCCTGTTGCAGCACGCTGAAATGGGTAGTACCGGAATCAAACCAGACATCCAGGGTGTCGTTGAGCTTGACGTAGTCATCGGCATCGTCACCGAGCAATTCGTGTTTATCGAGAGAAAACCAGGCCTGGATGCCGGCCTGCTCGATGCGCTCGGCCACTGCTTCAATCAGCTCAGCCGTGCGCGGGTGCGGTTCATTGGTTTCCATGTGCACGAACAACGGAATGGGTACACCCCAATAGCGTTGGCGCGAGATACACCAGTCCGGTCGCTTCTCAATCATGCTTTCGATGCGTGCCTGGCCCCAACCGGGTACCCAGCGTACTTTCTTGATTTCAGCCATGGCAAGATCGCGCAGGCCTTCTTTTTCCATGCTGACGAACCACTGCGGAGTGGCACGGAAGATGATCGGTGATTTGTGACGCCAGCAATGCGGATAACTGTGTTGATATTTTTCGACGTGGATCAGGGCATTGTGTTCCTTCAATACTTCGATCACGTGATCGTTGGCGCTGAATACGTGTTCACCGGCAAAGAGTTCGGTGTCTGGCAGAAAGCAGCCATTGCCGCCGACCGGATTGTAGATTTCAAGACCGTACTTGCGACCGAGAATAAAGTCATCCTGACCGTGTCCGGGTGCGGTATGCACCGCGCCGGTGCCGGCTTCGAGGGTGACGTGATCGCCGACCACGAGCAGTGACTCGCGTGCATAAAAAGGATGCTGCAACATTAAGCCTTCCAGCGCCGCACCTTTAGCGCGCGCCACGACCTTTGACTCAGCGATGCCGTAGCGTGCCAGGGCCTCTTGAGCCAGGCCTTCGGCGAGCAGCAGGCGTTCGACGCCAAGTTCGGTTTCGACCTGCAGCAAGACGTATTCCTCGCCCGGATTGAGCGCGACGGCGAGATTGGCCGGTAGTGTCCAGGGTGTGGTGGTCCAGATCAGCACGGACAGTGGTCCTTCGCCCGGGCCTTCAGCTTCGCTGTCGAGCGCCGCGATAAATGCCGCCTCATCGATAACGGTAAAACGTACGTCGATTGCGGGTGAGGTTTTGTCCTTGTAGTCGACCTCGGCTTCAGCGAGCGAGGAGGCGCAGTCGATGCACCAGTGCACCGGCTTGTCGCCACGTACCACGTGTCCGTTGTCGATGATTTTGCCGACCGAACGCACGATATTGGCTTCGGTCTCGAAGTTCATCGTCAGATATGGGTTGTACCAGTCGCCGAGTACACCGAGGCGGATAAAGTCGATACGCTGCTTGTCGATTTGCTTGAGCGCATAGTCGCGGCAAGCCTGGCGGAATTCGTCGGCTTCGACTTTGACACCGACCTTGCCGATGCTTTTTTCCACCTGGTGCTCGATCGGCAGGCCATGACAATCCCAACCGGGCACGTAGGGTGCATCTTCACCATTTAACGTGCGTGATTTGACGATCATGTCTTTGAGGATCTTGTTGACCGCGTGACCGATGTGAATGTCGCCGTTGGCATAGGGAGGGCCATCGTGCAGCACGTAGCGTTTACGCCCGCTGCGCGCATCGCGAATCATCTGATAGAGATCCCGATCCTGCCATTTCTGCAAACGATCTGGTTCACGATTGGCGAGATTGCCGCGCATCGGAAACTCGGTGTCGGGTAAATTCAATGTAGATTTATAGTCAGCCAACGGTCATTCTTCTCGGTCAAATTTCGGGGTCATGCATCTTGTTCGAAAAAGGCTTGCGCCTTTGCCGTATCCTGCGCGATATGAGCAGTCAATTCCTCGAGCGAATCAAACTTCTCTTCATTACGTATCTTGTGTAAAAACTCGACTTCGACGCGATAGCCGTACACATCCCGGTTGAAATCGAGAATGTAGACCTCAAGAATGGTGTCTACGCCGTTAACGGTCGGGCGCGTGCCGATACTGGCCACGCCCCGCAGCGGGTGATTATCTATTCCTTTCACCTGAACCGCAAATATTCCTTTAACGATCAGGGTTTTATCCCCCATTTTTATGTTTATGGTGGGGTAACCCAGTTGCCGCCCGAGTTTTTGTCCATGCGCAATCCGCCCTGACAGCGAATAGGGTCGGCCCAGCAATTCGGCTGCGCGCGCGAAATCGTCCTGTTGAATGCACTCGCGTACGCGCGTGCTGCTGACTCGTTCACCATCGTGCATGAGGGTCTCGGTCTCGTCGACGCGAAAGCCGAAGCGTTCACTGTTTTGCTGGAGATAGCTGAAATTACCCTGGCGCTGATGGCCAAAATGGAAATCGTCACCGATCACCAGGTGGCGGGTCTGCAGGCTGTCAATCAGTATGCGCTGCACGAATTCCTCGGCGCTCGCCGCGGCAAGGTCTGCATCAAAATGCAGGCATAACAGGTAATCTATTTCCTGTGCCTTGAGATAGGCGATCTTGTCGCGAAAGCGTGCCAGTCGCCTGGGTGCCCGTTCAGGGGCAAAAAATTCGATCGGTTGTGGTTCGAAAATGATGACTACGGTGGGTAGCTCAGCGGCTGCGGCGACACGTCGCAGCTGGCGGATAACCAGTTGATGGCCGCGGTGGACGCCGTCAAAATTGCCGATCGTCACCGCGCTGGCGCGCAGCGGACTCGTCAAGTTGTAAAGGCCTCTGATGAGTTTCATTTGCGTTGATTATTTTGCGTAGATTCAGGCGATGAAATGCTGGCGGCGGAAGCCCATTATCCAAAGCATCGCAAGGTAACACAAGATCGCAGGCAGAATCAGCCAGATTAGCTCGCCGAGCCGTTGATACCAGAGCCATTCACCCCACGCCCCACTGTTCGGCAGCATGAAATAAATCAGCGAACTCATAACAACGCAGCCGCATAGAATCTTGAACAGTGGATGGCTGAAGGTTGCGGGTGGCCCCAGTATTTCGTCACGTCGCAACTCGCGCGCCAGGCGCCAGGCATTGAAGTAGGCCGATCCGGTCGTCGCGAGCGCCAGCCCGACGTGCGGCGCAATGAATTCCACCTCAAGCATCCACACCACGAATATCACATTGAATACCATGTTGATCACCATCGACTGGATTCCGATGCGCACCGGGGTTTTGGTGTCCTGGCGCGCGTAAAAGCCATTCGCCAGGATCTTGATGAGGATGAAGGCAGGCAGCCCCAGGCTGTAGGCCATCAGGCTATAGGCCGACATCATCGAGTCGCTGTGCTGTAACGCGCCGTATTCGAACAGGGTGGAGAGTATGGGTTGCGCCAGCATGAACAGGCCGATGGTCGCCGGCAGCGCAATAACCAGGGTGAGTTGAATGGCCCAGGTCAGGGTTTTGTTGAAGCTGTCGTCACCTTCGCGGTAATGCGCCTGCGACAGGTTGGGTAAAACCACCGTGGCCAGTGCGATGCCGAAGACCCCGAGCGGGAATTCGAGCAGGCGGTCGGAATAATAGAGCCAGGCGACACTGCCGGTAACCAGAAAAGAAGCGATGAAGGTGTCGAACAGCAGATTGATTTGCGCCACCGATGATCCGAACAGGGCGGGAATCATCAGTTTTATTATCTTTTGCACGCCTTCGTGGCGCCAGCCCCATTTGGGTCTTGGCAGTAGTCCCGCCCGATACAGAAACGGCAGTTGAAACAAGAGTTGCGCGATACCGGCGATCAACACGCCCCAGGCGAGGCCGGTGATTGGCACGTCGAGACGCGGGCTCAGCCACAGCGCGCAGCCGATCATGCTGAGATTGAGCAGGACCGGGGTAAATGCGGGCACCGCAAAGCGTTTCCAGGTGTTGAGTATGCCGCCGGACATTGCGGTCATCGAAATCAGCAGAATATAGGGGAAGGTTAGCCGCAGCATGTCGGAGGTCAGTTCGAACTTGGCGGGTTGATCGGTGAAGCCGGCCGCGAAAACCGCAATGATCAGCGGTGATGCAAAGACTCCGAGCAGGCTCAACAGCAACAGAATGAATCCCAGGGTGCCGGCGACACGATCAATCAGATCGCGCGTTTGTGCCATATTGTCACGGCTGCGATACTCGGACAGCACCGGCACGAAGGCCAGTGAAAATGCGCCTTCGGCAAATAATCTGCGCAAAAAATTGGGTATTTTGAAGGCGACGAAAAATGCGTCAGCGGCATCGCTGGCGGAAAACAGGCGGGCGATTACAATGTCGCGCAACAGGCCCAGAACCCGCGATAACAGGGTCATGGAACCTACCGAAAGAGTGGATTTTATCAACGCGCTCATATCAGGGGTGGTTGCGGTTTCGTCTCAGGATTGTAAAAGCGGCGAATTCTAGCATTGATTAACCCGATGCCTAAATATACCGTATTCAGGCATCGGGTTAATGCGTAAGCGTAAAGCAGTGATTTTGGGTTGACAGCGGCCGGTTCAGTGAAGATAATGCGCGCCTGATTTTTTTAGCCCGAATCCAGGAGCATACCTTGGCCAACACAGCATCTGCGCGTAAGCGTGCGAACCAGTCCGAACAGCGCCGCCAGGCGAACGCCAGCCGCCGTTCAATGATGAGAACTCATCTGAAGGCGACTGTTGCTGCGATCGCAGCTGCCGACAAACCCGCTGCCGAAGCTGCTTTCAAGAAAGTAGTGCCGGTGCTTGATCGCTCAGCGACTCATGGGCTGATCAGCCATAACAAGGCGGCGCGTCACAAGAGCCGTTTCAATGCCCAAATCAAGGCATTGTAGAGAAATCGTACAAGTGTAGAAAAGGCCGGATCATTTCCGGCCTTTTTTTTGCCTGTCCGCCGGCGCTATCGACTCAGCCATTCTCCACTGACCAGCAGATTCTGAGCTGATCTGATGTTGCCGACAAAGCGTTCTCCTGCCTGAACCTGCCCGACCCCCTTGGGTGTGCCCGTCATGATGATGTCGCCATCTTCCAGCGACATGAAACGCTGGATACCGGCAAGTATCTGCTCGGGTTTGTACATCATCAGTTCATAACCACCTTGCTGGCGTAGCTCCCCGTCAATTTCCAGTTGTAATGACAGACTCTCCACCGGGGTGTCGCCGAGCGTAACAAAATCACTGAAACAGGCGGCGCCATCGAAAGCCTTGGCGCGTTCCCAGGGTAAACCCTTGCTTTTAAGCTTTGATTGCAGCTCGCGTTGAGTCAGGTCGAGCCCGAAACCGACCGCGTGTAATTGCCCGGCGCGCACCATGAAACAAATTTCACCCTCGTAGTGCAGTGGTTCGTCGCGGAAGGCCTGCAAATCATTTGAAATAGATGAATTCGGTTTGTTGAAAATCACCATGTCGTCGGGCGTTTCATTGCCCAGTTCGCGGATGTGTTCGAGGTAGTTGCGTCCGATACAGACGATTTTGGACGGGGCGATTTGTTCGGATTCAAGTTGAATTGTATTCATTGGCTCAGCATTTCAGTTAACGGGTTGCGCACACCAGTTTCCGGTTCAGCCTGGATTAAGACTGAAACCGCTAGGGTAGCGCCATGATTTAGCAATAGCGGAGATATTAATGTCTATACAAATAAGAAACAAATTTACCGTCCTTGCCACAAACCGCCTGCTGACCATGAATAGCGGCATGACGAGTCTTACGCCGAGTGCCGCGAAACAGAAGTCTATTACCCCGACGGTGGCGGTAGTTTCAGCGCGCTACGGACGTGTTTCCTGATTATCCAGTTTGTGATTGCAGCCAGGGGGCACTCGCGGCATTTCCGTTATCCCCCGTAACGATGGCGATTATAAAAATAATAATACCCCCTGACTGCAATCCATTTTTTTGTGAGTGTGAGACGTCGCTATTTTTGCAATAGCGGCGTTATTTGCGTGCTCGAGCTGTCACGTATGCGCATATACGCTCCAGCTCTGCGCGCGCAAATGCCTTGCTCTTGCAAAAATATCAACGCCTCACCCCCCCCAAACACTTTACGGTAACGGTCGGGGTTTAGCTCGGTGCTAGTCGCGGCGTTATTTGCGTGCTCGAGCTGTCACGAAGGACAGCCCCATGACATTCGTTCCGGTCGAGAGAAGGTGGATGATTGGGGGACTATTCGCGAAGTAAACCG
>Ga0102815_10000891_pt1 | contig 19216 bp, 9 predicted proteins | sample ColrivemetaGS759_FD_79113 | JGI IMG/M metagenome (GOLD analysis project Ga0102815, IMG submission 79113) | Estuarine microbial communities from the Columbia River estuary - Ebb tide ETM metaG S.759 | ecosystem: Environmental > Aquatic > Marine > Intertidal zone > Estuary | place: USA: Columbia...
AGAGTGAAGATCGAGTCGAAACCAGAGTTCAAGGCACGGTTCGGTCGCAGTCCAGACTTGGCAGATGCTGCGTTTCTGGCTCTCGATTGCGCTCGCCAGCGTATGGGGCTAGTGGCCATCGACCCCCCGAAAGACGATGACGGTAAGGGATTCAGGAAACAGGTTACGATTAAAAGTCTTAGTGGTGCGCTCAATAATCCCGACACCAGTCTGATCAGCTAAAAAAAACTTTTCTCTGAGGCTCTTAGTACTCCTTTATAAATAGAGGGGTACTAAAGGTCTGGGAGAAAAGTTTTTTTTGCCCCGAATCCCGAAGATTGACACTTGTTCCTAAAACCTGTATCTTCTGCCTGTGGCGAATAAACGATTCAAGCGGCTCCCTTCTGGCCGTATCCAATACCACGGCGAGACGTTCGCTGGCTTTAATAAGCCTAAACGCGCCCCGAAAGGATCGAAAAAAAAATTTGTCGTGTTAGGCAAGGAAGGCGACAAAATCAAGAAAGTCTCGTATGGACATCGTGATTACAGCGATTTTACGAAACACAAGAACCCAAAGCGTCGGGCTAATTTCAGGGCCAGACACAACTGCAAAACCGCTAAAGACAAGACAACCGCACGCCACTGGGCCTGCAAGCACCTCTGGTAATTATGGCTAAAAGCAAAAAAGACGAGCTTAAAAAAGCGAAGAAGAAGAACGCAACTCCAGCAGCAACTCCAGCAGCAACTCCAGCAGTTGGGAGTTCCGCTTACTTCTCGCCCACCTCTCTTACAGGAGGGCCGTCGAAAATCTCAAGAGCTGGTATGGGTGACACTCCCTCGAATATTCCGAGTCCAGACGATAGCTCTCCGGCAGTTGGGAGTTCCGCTTACTTTGCGCCCACCTCTCTTACAGGAGGGCCATCGAAAATCTCAAGAGCTGGTATGGGTGACGCCTCCTCAAGTCCAAACGCCGGAAGTCCAAACGCCGGAAGTCCAAACGCTGGAAGTCCAAACGCTGGAAGTCCAAACGCTGGAAGTCCAAACGCTACTACGGGCATTGGTGATTACGACAGCGTCGAGGACTTCGCCGCCGACTTTGCATTGGACAAGCCAAAGGCTGTTACGGGCATCGGAGACTACGACAGCGTCGAGGACTTCGCCGCCGACTTTGCATTGGACAAGCCAAAGAAAGATATGTTAGAAGCCGCGAAATCTAAAGTCGGCAAACCCGTCCCCGATGATGGCGTTATCTCCAATATGGTAGATACTACACCAACTTCAACTCCAATCCAAGAAAAGGGCATGAAAGGTCCGACAGGAAATAAAGGAGTTGCTGGGCCTTCAACTCCAACTCCAACTCCAACAGGTATGAATATTCTTCCAGATAAAAACTATGATGCATCACAGCGAGAGCGTGCGAAAAGGAAGCAAGAGGAATCCAATAAAATCTATGAATCCTTTCAGAAGGATAATCCTAATTTAGATGTGACAGGGTTTGCTGATCTTTACAAAGATGTAAGAGATAAATACAAATCCAAAATTGCCGACCGTTTCGACAAAGACGGAGACGGATTTCTTAATGTGGAAGAAAAAAAAGAAAAAGACGAAAAAGACGGGTTGTCTAAGGTAGAGGCTACTAGCCCAGAATTAAAGGAGGCTCAAGAGGCTTTAAAGGACTTTAAATCCAGTATCGGGTTGCTAAATGAAGACGGAACCCCCCGCTCAAGAGAAAATTCTCAGTATGACAGAGCTATGGATCGCATTGCGTTACGCAAGGAACAGCTTAAAAAGAAGCGGGGAATCGCCTCCGGCTTGAAAAGCCTCTCACAAAAAGGAGCCTTAACCCAGACTCTCCTTGAAGAGGCCCGTGAGAGGTCCGCTATGGCCGGTGTTTCTGACGATCAGTTTAATACGTTCTTGGAGAAGAACGGTATTCGACTAAGGGGGTCTGCCCACTCCTACAAAAAACCAAGGACTGGGACAGGTTTATTCGACACGCCGAGAAAAGCCTTCACTCACGACGACGGAGAGGTTGTGAAAGTCCCTCAAGGCTTCGGCCCTCTAGGCGGAATAGGTGCGGGAGGTTCAACAGGAGCTAAGGGAGTTGCGGGGGAGGCAGGAGACGACGTAGATCTGGCCTACAGGAAGGCTGGTAGCAGAAAACTAGTTACCGACAGAACTCCAAGTGGCCCCCCCAATAACTCACGGAATAATGCGCCTATTCCTATGAGTGCGGCAGAAGCGGCAGAGAACGTGGCTTACCAGCGCGAACATGGAACAGGTCTCAGTTACTTCGACGCTATGCAAAAACCTAATTACGTCTTCGGCAGCGCATCGACATTGAAACAACCAGCACGTCCGGTCGGCCCTAAAAGTGCTAGGCTCCGTAGTATGGCTCGCAGGCTCAAAAGGTCCGGTAATCCATATTGGCGTCAGGCGCAGTATGAAGCAGAGAATATGCGTCTGGGGGAATCCTCCATCAACACACCCGCTGATAATAAGAGGAGAGCGGACCAGCGTCAGATGTATGCATCAGAAGCTCGTGACCAACTAGATATTTTAGGTCAGTCTGGAGAAGGAGTGTATTAATTATAATACCCCGCACAAACTAAACAAATTATAAGTTAGATGATTGATTATAACCAAGATATCGCTCCCCTACGGCAGAATTATTTCCCGACGCTCGTCGGCGAAAGAGGTTTTGATCAATCGATGGACTACCATAATAAAGTCTTGATGCCTATGCGGATGCAGACTATGAAGCTGGAGCAGCACGCTATGTCAATGAAGAGGCAAGACCTAGCCTTTGAAACTCAAAAATTAGGTCTCCAGAAAGCTAAAAGAGATGCTCAAAGGCAGAACGAAGCTTTAGCATACGCCCCTAAAATTGATTCTCTAGTTAACGGAATCCTCGATGACGATACCCTGAGTCCTTTAGAGCAGCAGGAAGAGCTGAATAGAAGTCTAGTCCAATACGCTCCAGTAATTGCATATAGTCCGGTCTTAGCTAGTAAGGTTACCGCCGCAGAGAAAGCTATTGGCGCACAACAATCAATCGAAGATCAGAAGAAAAAAGACAAGTTAGAAGCCAAGCAAGATAAACTCAGAGAGGAAGCTAGATATCTTGACGCTATGAAAATAGCTACAAGTTCTGGTAATACTAAATTGGCTAATGAATTAGTTACGATGCCGAAAAGCGACGGAGGTGTTGAAATCACTCCTTTAGAACAAGCCTTGCAAAGCGGCGCAGCATCGAAAAAGACAGAATTAACAAATTCAATTCTAGCGTCTCAACACAAATCAGAAGACGAATTCCGAAAACAGAATCTGTCTCTTTACCAAGGTTATTTCGATCAAGTTTCTAAAATAGAGGCTAAGGAATCAGAGTATGACCCCAATAATGAGAATCCTGAATACGCTCTTGAAGATGATGACAGGGGTAATCTTATTGCCCTATACTCTGCCCTAGATCCCGTAAGATATCCAGCCGGAAAAGCAAAGGATATTTTAGAGGGTGTTAGTGACCGAGAATTAAGAAGTGCGCTTCTAGGTTCGTTAGCCACTAAAATTAACAAATTTTCTCCCAAAAAAGAAAGCAAACTTTCTAAAGCCTTTACTGCCCCGAAGACCGAAGATTAAAATCTCCACCTAAACCACATACACCTATTATCAGCTATGACTGACTACGAAAAGCTTGTTGGCTCACTTACTACGTCTCCCGACCCTGAATTTGAAAATTTTTCAGACTGGTCTTCAGAAAGACCCGCCGAAGAAGAGGATACGGAGACCCGTATTAATTATGCGAACTACCTGCGTAAAACGTATATTGATGCTGGTGCAATGTCCCTTAACGCGGAGCAGGAGATTAGTAATGGACTGTATCAATCTTTAGTTGCAGAAGGCACTGTAGAGAAGGATGATGTGGATGGCTTTGCGGCACTTACGGCCCCTAAAGGAGTTTCTAGAGAAGCCAAGTTGAACATGGTCCAATCTAGGATCAGTCAAGATGACCCTGACTGGACTACTATCACGGAGTTCAAAGAAGCTAACCGGATGCGGTCGGAAGACCCTACATCTATCGGAGACGATACCTTCAATAGATTGCAGCTTAAATCTGATCAAGCTATCGACCGTCAGTATGATGTCGTAAAGAAACGAATGCTCCGCGCGGGAGATCTCCCTTTCATAGCTATCACAGACGCAGAAGGAAACCGCAGAATTATTGCAGGCGACTCTGCCTTAAAGTTTGATAAACTTAGTGACGCACTTGCCGCTTCTTCCGCAGGAGATGTGTCATTGTCAGATGCTCTCGATGCTCAAGAGCAATTAGCAATCCCTTCTGGGTCTACTGTCCCTCGTTTCAAACTGCATCGATACAACGAGGCAAAAGCAATGATCGACTCTTTGTCGGGGGGTTCTTCTAAATTAGGAATTCAAATCGAAGCCCACGCTAAGAACCTAGCTGAGTCGGAAGACGAAGGGGTGATGGATTGGTCTAAGAGAAGGGTGGAAGATATTGGAGATTTCTTCAGTGGTGTTTTTGGTGGAGACGACGTTAAAAGAAGAATGGACGCAGTAGAACGCGCCCAAGAAGTTGACCGCTCAGAAGCTATCCGTTCTATCGCAGAAAAGCTCAATAACCGGAGCGGACTTGAGCAAGGAGAAGAATACACTACAGAAGAAATTGAAGCTGCCTATAACCAATCTGTCTTAGAGAAGGCTACCAACGATGGGATGTTTGAATTCTACGAAGGGAAAGAAGCTGGGAAGAATCTTAGACTGACTTCTTTCGGAACTCCTGTCGTTCACTCTGCTGCGCTGGTGAATGAAGATGCTTTCAACGATATGTTGAAGGCCCGACCTGACATTGATTCTGGAACACGTCGGATATTAGAAACAAATAGGGTTACGTTATTGGATCAAAACTTTGAAGGCTACGCAGACATTCTCAGTAGGAGTGGTGTTGATGACGAGTGGAATGCGGCTTTGATGCAGGGAAGGGCCGACGGTAAAGCTAACCACAAAATCTTGAATGATTTCTTAAAGGATGAAGAAAACTATAGTGAGTTTACCGAAAAAGCTACTGGCATAGGTTGGTCTATAATCGACGGCTTTGGAACTCTTCTCGCTGCTGTTCCAGCAGCTATGGGTAGTGACATAGCTACCGACTACCTAGCTAAGTCAGCGCAGCGTAGTGCTGACAGGAGAGAAGTAGCTAGGATGTTCAACCAAGAGTATGGGTATGGCCAAGAAATTCTTGAGACCCTCGTCCCCATGACGGTTGATATCGCAGCTACAGCCGTTCTTGCAACGGTTACTTCACCTGCTGCTGGAATTGGTGGTGCAGCATATGTGACGGCACGTGCTGGTTCTTTCGCCGCTGCGAAGGCTATTACTAAAGGAGTGGTGGCTCACACCATTAAAACCGCTCCTAAGAAGATTACTACTTTAGGTTTCGGTAAAAGTAAAGGATCACAGACGATGGCTCAAGTAATTGAGCAAGCGGTGAAAACGGGAGACGGCAAGTTAACTAACGACGTTATGAAAGCGTTTAACAGTAACTTGGCTGAGAAGATTGGAACTAGCTCGGCTATTTTTGTCCCCGCAGCTACCAGATCAGGTGCTGCTACTTATGGTAGTATCACTAACTACCTTAGAGAAAATACGGATCTATCCGAGGAAGAGATTAGAGATAGAGCTTTAGGTGCTGGCTTATCGAGTTCGGCGATAACAGGTATTATTACCTCTGGTTTTAGTCTGATGGGTCGTGGAGGACTTGATGACGCCTTCCTTCGCGGAATGTCTTTCAAAGAGTTGAAAGCGGTTACTAACCGAGTATCTGGTTTCGCACAGGATATTAAGGACGAAACTCTGTCAAAAGCGATCAAGAAATCGATAACTAAATCACTTAGTAAAAATGGCAAGATGGCTAGAGTTTTCTCAGTTGGTAAAAACTTTACTGACGAAGCTATGGAAGAAGGACTCGACCAGTTCGTCAATAGCTTCGTAGAAGACGCAGCCCTTGATCAAGACACTTCGCTATTAGAGCGTCTGACGCAAACATTCCACGCTGCCATGATCGGTGGTATCATGGGGGCAGGTGCGCCTATTGTTCAGAAAGTTGGTTCTAGGTTTAGGATGAACGAGCAGCGTAAGTTTGCTCAAGTAGATCGCCTATATGATCAGATTGCTCAAGACGTAGAGTTAAATCTAAAAGATACAGGTAGTCCTGTTTCCGCTGCTGTTCTCGGCAGGTATTTTAGATTGGGTGCGAAGGAGGCAACTCGTCAAGTGCCGCGACAGTCCGCTCCAGAAGTTGCGTCAGAAGCGGAAACTTTGCTTGGAGGGAACCAACCTGAAGCAGCGCAAGCTACGCCAGAAGCTACACCATTGCTTGGAGGGAACCAACCTGACGCAGCACAAACTACCGGCGTTGTTTTTGATTCGGATTCCAATAGTCCAGATCAAGTAGCAGCTCATTATGTATACGAGGAGTATGGGTCGATATATCCAGACCTTATAAAGAAAAAATCTATATCAGAAATTATAGATATCGCTAATAAGGCAGAGCCACTAGTAACGGAAGGGGATATTTTTAGATCTTCGGGGACATATGAGCCGTCGATTGCAAAGAATCTTACTGAAGAACAAATAGCTGCAACTGAAATAAGGAATGACTACCTAAGAATTTTAGGACAAGCAGCGCAAGTTACCCCCGAAGCTGCCCCCGAGACAGAGGTTGAGGGAGATCAATCAACTATGGCTGACCCAGTGGAAGCCGCATCGGAGGTCCGCGCCGATGAAGATACTGAACCTGTCACTGAGACGACTGAAGATGATGTTATAGAGTCATTTAACGAAACAGACCCTGAAGAACTCAGAAGAATAGCATCCTCTGCGCTCTCCGATATTAAATCGGGTCAGTATCCTAAAGCATCCAGAACGTATACTGCCCCTCCTCCTAACCTTTCATTCTTCCAGAAAGGCAAAGAGCTTACAGAGACAGAGGTGCAAGAAGCTGAAGCAGTTTTAGAACTAGCGAATTTAGGTTACCCCGTAAGGATTACTTCTGCTAAGAAGCACGGCGTCCCGTTGACTAGAAGAGACGTATCAAAAGTTTCCGATTACCTTGCCGATAAAATCTACGATAAATGGCCGTTGATTGAGTTGGAGTCTAGAGAGGGAGAACAAGACTTTAAAGGGCAGCGGATTACTTACTTCGACCCTGTCACGAAAAAGAGAGTAAACAGCAAAGTCATCAAAGGCAGGCTGGATTCTAAAGGCAACGGTATATTCAATAACGACCCTGTCTTGATGGCTCAGATGCTAGCCCACAACATCCGAATCCCTGTTCCCGATTCCGTGAACGTGTTCGACATTAACCCTTCAATCAAAGTTGTAGATGGTTACGTCACCCGCGTAGAGAAGACTCGCGATAATGGTTTAGGTGTAGAGCATTTAGGTAGCCCATTGAATGAGATTGTTAATGCTCAAGTGGACAAAAGCCGACTTGACGACTTAACCAAACTTCCTTTCACCACCGCAGGAATGGAGGAAACTGTAATGCCTCATGGAGCTACTCCAGTTAACGAGAGAGGCTACAACCTTCCGGTAGGGGATTCTCTATTTACCTTTGGAGATGTCCGCAATTCGTTGGTAGACTATACACAAGCCCTCATGAAGGACGATGAGGGTTTCAAGATGATCAAGATCCACTTACGTAGAGGTAACAAAACAGGGTTGGACTTACTTGAAAAGTCTGACACAGGAGCGGTAACGCCTATTTTCGAGGCGTATCACGAATACTTATTCCTTTTGAATTTGTTCTCTGTGAGGGACACGCTACTAAAAAGCACCACTCATAATTTCGCAGGCGGCGGTATCCTAGCTATTCCCGATAAGAAAGCTAGGAACTTCGCTGCTAGAGAGATAGCTACTAGACTGTCTATCGACAACATGGTGGTGAACAACAAGGTCAACACGAAGTTGTTGTCTTCTGCTCTTAAAGGATTTGTAAAGGCAGACGATAAAGCGTCAAACGCAAACATCATTACTGAGTTTGTCAACGAGCAGATTCTAAATAACAAAGAGTTTGCGAACAACACGATGCCCTCCTTCCCCGCTATCCTTAGCAAAAAGGTTAGGAAGTATGTTGATCAAGAGAAGAGCAGGAACATGGCCCAACAGAATTCTGTTGTCTCCACCTTCTCTGATCTAGATTTAGAGCCGAATAATTTCGGGTCGGGAGATCAGACAGACATCGACGGAAATGTAATGGTAGAGCCTTTCGCTGGGTCCGGCCCTCTTGATCGTGATACTGATCTTAGTGAAGCTTCTTTAGGTGCTAAAGCGGTATCGCAGTTGAGCATACAAGAAATCGATAATTCTCCAGAACTTCGCGAGTCATTGGAGGAACTATTCATCGACGGCATTATGCCAAACGCATCAGCCCAACACGTAAAGGAAGTCAATGGTATGTCCACCTCCGACATAATGAGTGTCATGGGTGAGTTCTTGAGGTCAGCTAACTACGAGTCCGCTGAAGGGTCTCAAGCCCTCAAGTTTAAGAAGCTTCTCTCAGAGAGTAAGCTGGCAGGGCAAGAATCGTTTAGACAAGCTGTTTACTTAAACTACTTATCGAATCTAGATAGCAACGATCCTCAGTTCATTACCGGACTTAGGTCTATGCTCAGAGAATCTTTAGGTAAGGATGTATCTGAGAAACAAGCCCTCAACTTTGTTAAGGCGATCAACTCAGGTAGATTGTCACTGTTCTCTCGGACGCACGTATCAGGTAAGCAGAAAGCAATTTTTGAAGCCGAAAACCTTCACGATATTGAGCGTCTAGGATTGGAGTCACAGAACCCTGAATCGGTTGTCAAGGCTATTGAAACAATAGCTAAGACTAGCGACAGCAAGTCTCATAGATTGGTAGCAGAACTCTTACTTGAGGATGCGAACTTCATCAGGCAAGTTAGTTTCGAGATCGCTGAGATCGAAGCTGACTTTGCAGGTAAGTATACTCGTCTGACGAATGGTAGCCATGTCGTGATGATTAACACAAAGACGGGTAACGGACTCGGTTTAGAGAATGCTCTTCTTGAAGAGTATGTCCATGCCTTCTTAAACAACGTCGCTAACTTGCCTCTCGATAGCCTCACTCCAAATCAAAGATCCGCACGCACGCGACTGGAAGGGTTGTTCAAGCTAGCAGAGGTAGAGTATCGCAAAGGAAAGTCTGATCCTTACATGGAAGATGCTTTCGAGAACTTCGATGAGTTCTTAGCTAAGTTCCTTCTTTCCCCTGAGCTTCAGTCACTGATCAAAGATCTCGACCCGCCTAAATCGCAGAGGGGGTTCTTCGCTAGAATCCTAGATGCGTTGGTATCGATGTTCCGAAAGATCTCCAAGTCGGAATCAGAGACCTACACCGATGCTCTTAAAGATGTCATTTCTCTGAGCAAGTCGGTAGCTCGGACACAACCAGTGCCTGTCTCTCAGGTAGGTGCGGGGGTAGCGAAAGAAGCTATGAGAGCAGCTTCTGAGAACGCGAAGATGTATGAGTTTCTCGGAACTGACGAGGCTCCTGTATTGGCAGCTTCGCAGAGAGCAGTTGACCCTGAAGAGAAAAACTTGGATTCCGTAATATCCGATTACAGGAAAAACAACAAAGCCTCTAAAGAAGAGCAGAGAGAGATGGAGTTGCTCATGATCCACATGAGGAGCCGTATGCCTTACGGTATGCAATTACAACGTAATGAATCGAGTGACCCGCAAAGGGCGAACGCTCCCGCATATGCGTTAGGTAATGAGATCTTTATTAACCCTGACGTTATCATGTCGCAAGTGGCAGACATGGACAGCATCGGTGCGCGGATGTATGTGGAGAGTGTCATCAGTGAAGAAGTAGCTCACGTTGCTTCTTGGAACTCACTCACTTCGGCTGAGATTAACAACTACATCGACCGACTAAGTCTCGGAAACTACAAAGAGATCGCAGACGCATACTTCCAAAACTCTGCTGATAAAGAAGCTGGTATCGCTCTCTTGGAATCTTCGACTGAAGAGAATCTTACGCCGGAACAAGAGAACGCTATACGAGTTCTTAAAACACAACTAGCTGAAGAAAAACTCCGTATGCACTTACAGAGAGTGACTCGCGGATTCACCACTGAAGAAGACGCAGATTTTTGGTCATCCGACCCATCTCTTCTCCAGATGATTGCACGTTACTTCAAAGGTATGTTCAGCAGACTCTCAGCTATGCGGGAGATGAAGGGAGGATCAGGTGTGTTAGACTCCATGCTTCGTAAGATTCATGGGGAGATCTTATTGATCAACGCTGGGTTCAACACAATCAAAGCAGACACACCGTTCGACACAGACAATCCTGAAGCTACGATGGCAGAGTTCAAACGCTTCATGGAGGCTGATGTCTTAGGTGACGCGCAAGAATATGGCGCAGCCGTAGATCAAGCCGTTACTTTGGCCGCTTCTTCGATGTCTATTGATTCTATTAACCGTGTCATGAGGAAGGCTCGTTTAGCCATGTCTGATGGGACTACCGTAATCGAGTCTGAAGAAGACGATACGTTGGAACCAATTGAAGTAAATAATCCAGACCCTTATACGGGTATGGATCATGAAGGCATAAAGAAAACATTTGAGAGCTTATCTAACGACAGGCAGACAATCTCAGTAGAGACAAACGTGCCGTATAGCGGTTTCCCCGCTCTAGACGCATTAGACTCGGAGTACGGGACTGATCGGATTGAACTTAGCGATTACGAACCTACCTATTTAAGGGTCAGTATTTCTGACCTGAATGGGAGTGGCGTTGAGGATTCATTTATTGATATGACGCTTGAGAGCGATGGAGATCTTCACGTCAACCTAATGGCGAATAATCCTGACCGTAAAAGGAACAACTCGTTCTCGTCAGAGTTTATGATGGCTCTTATCGCCAACGCGGACGCATACGGCATTAAGAAAATTACTACTACAGGTGGCGGGAATTATGAAACTGGCATCCTAAAAAAGGCTAGGTCTTCTGTATTAGATTTTGTAGGTCAGGAGTATGGGGCTGATGCAAGAACGATGATAAATGATGCTCTAAAAGATTTCCGATCAGAAATGGTTGGGTATGCTACTTGGGCTAGGTCTGGATTTAAACCCAACTCGAAAAGAGAAGGTCATTCAGAGATGGTCAAACTCAGTGAGGAAACAGATTTTTCTAGAGAGCTATCTAAAAATAAACTTTTAGAGTCACTAGAAGAATTAGGAATGGGCATAGGCAAACCTACTGTTAGTCGGATTGCTCGCGCCGTAGATCAGCAGTCGGAATCGGCGCAGTTTGATCTTGTAACGCAAGATCTTGAAGATGCGCTGGATGCAGCATATGTGCAGGATCAAACTGGCAGCGAAGCCGACCAAGCCGAGTTCGACGTATCGGGTATAAGTGAAGGGGACAAACAAAAGATTTACAATTATGCTGAAAGCATCCTTAGAGACCTTTACCGAGATGCTTCGCGAAACGCGAAAGATTTTTTAAGTTCTCAACTGGAAGGAGAGTTTGATCTTTTCAAATCTATCAACGAAGGCACAAGAAAAGAGAAATCAACCGCTAGAAACCGCTGGGGTATGTCTGGTAGTAGTGTTGATTACACCTTCGATTTAACTGAAGGAAGCCCTTCATTAAAAGCTTACCTTCAAAACTTTGCAGGTTTGATTTTCTCAAAGAAGAATGCCCCTGAAAAGATTGGCGAGGCTATAGCCAACTACCGTGCTGAAGTAGAAGGAGCCGCGCCAGAAGACATTCAGTCAATTAAAGACAAGCATAATGCTATTGTCATGGATAAGGACGGGGAAATTGGTTTAGACTTCCCACTGTTCGCTTCCAACCGTAACCCTAATCCTGTTTCTTTGGGAGATAAGTATGACTTCTCAATGATTCCAGAACTCCTTGAAGTCCCTAAGTTTGCATACAAGACCTACAAGTCGCCTGATGGTTTCTTCTCTCGGATCTTCAAAGGGGATCTAGGCTCTCCGATCCGCTCCATGTTGGATCAAAGGGACGAGTTCAAGAGAGGTGGAATCCACATTCTTAAATCGTTCCACAAGAGATTCAATGATGTGATCGAAGAGGACAGCATCGTCTTGGATAAATCCACCCTTGACCTCATCGCTACTGCACAGGGATACAATGAGAACTCTCTCGTCAAAAATGAATTCTATGCTGCTAAAGAAGTAGAGCATAAAAAGAGAGTGGAAGCCATCGAGGCCGACGACAATCTGACTGCCAAACAAAAGAAGTCTGATAAAGATGCTTCTAAGCAAAGGCGCGACGATGAGATCGATCTCCAAGAAAGAACTGCAGTCGATGCCCGAAACTTGGAAACTTCTCAGGCTTTGACTGACCTCGCTAAGATGTCTCCAAAACTCGCAGCTTTGATAACTTCGATCAGGACTGAGTTAATCCAGCCCATACAGAAAAAGATTAAGGAATCGGGTATCTCCGATGAGCTTCGGGTTCGCATTGACCAGACAGGAGGATTCTACATTACTAGAAACTACCAAATGTTTAATGATCCTACTTTCGCTCAGAAAGTGAGGGAAGATTCTTCATACGCAGCTGCGCGTGATGCTGCGATGGAATTCTTCAACAAGGACATTCAGGACAAAGCCTACGCTGCTGCTAAAGCAGACGGTAAGTCTGATGTGGAAGCTAGGGACGCAGCCGACACTGCGATTAGGAAAGCCCATGCGAAAGCAGGAACTGGTAGCACTCACGGAGAAAGAGCCTTAGACGCTTTCATCCAACGATACGAAAGTATACAGTCTGGATCTTCTATAACGAGTAATAGATACTCTAAGATCGCTAAGAACTTCTCTAAGAGGAAGGACTTACCTTCGCAGCTACGAAAAATCCTTGGAGAGTATGGTGCTGAAACAGGAACTGACCTGATCACACGGACTTACGCTACGGTATCTACGATAGCAGCAGAACAAGTGTTCCGAAGCAACATCGTCAAAGTTGGTAAAGACCAAGGATTCATAGTGGACGCTAAAACATACGCTGCTGATCCTAGCAAGTATCCTGACTTTGTTAAGATGAAGAAGGATGCAAATAGGAACGACCCGTTCGCGCATATGTATGCTGAGAAATCTTTGATCGACGATATGGCAGACATCATCAATCCCAGCTTCGGTAACTCTGCTAGCTCCACTGCCGAAGAGGCAGTGGCCAAGACCGCTTCTTTCCTTCAGAATATGACAGGTAAGTCGATGCTGCTTAAAACACTAGGCTCGGTAGGTTTCTACTTCAGGAACATCTTGGGTAACGTCTTGTTCTTCGGCCCTGCTAATGGAATGCCAGCTAGAAAGATGGGGTCTACTTTTATAGACACCTTCACTTTCTCTGGCAAGCAATGGAAGAATCCAGACGAGCTAGATGCTATTCTTTCTGAATACGTCACACTCGGAGTCTTCGGTGACGAGCTACGCGCAGGAATGATCAAAGAACTTCTAGACTCCAGCGAAGGGAAGAAAGACTTTATGACTCGTCTTAACGATATCATAGAGGAAGCTCCTGTTGTCGGCACTGCTGTCGGCAAAGGAAAGAAGTTTATTGAAGCTACTGAAAAGAAGCTCACTGGTTTATCCGCTTCGGTGGACGGTGCTTACAAGATAGCTTACTATGAGCATGAGCTTAGTGTTCTTCGTAAAGCTAAAGAGAACCACCCCAACACCAAAGTCGGTGATATGGGAGACAATGATCTCAAACGATTGGCTGCGGACAATGTTAAGAGGACTGCCCAATCGTTGAGTCAGGCTCCTCCCCTCATTAAATCGTTGAGTAAATCTAGCTACGGAATGCTGTTCGCTCCGTTCGTTCGATTTAAAGCAGAGGTTCCAAGGATTGTTTACAACACCTACCAGCTATCTAAAGAAGAGAGGAATAGCGACAACCCAGATATTCGCCGTCGAGGACAACAGAGAATCCGAGGACTCAGCGTCACGATTGGCGTAACGTCTTTAGCAGTTCCAGCAGCACTCGCTGCGATAGCAGGAATCGGAGGTGAAGAAGACGAAGCTCTCCGTAAGTCAATGCCCAGCTATTTGAGAGGGCATAGCTTCTACCACTTCACTTTATTTGGACAACGATACTCTATAGACCTCACATACCTCAACCCCTTCTCACTCGTCACTGACCCGTTCGCCCGTGCGTTTGAAGAAATGTCACGGGGCAACTTCGGTGGGGCCGTAGGGGCTTTCGTTAAAGGTGCGTTCTGGGATCAATACCTCGACGAGCAGATCCTCGCTGGCGCAGTCAATGACGCAATGAACAACCTAAACTCCACCACCGACAAACCAATATGGATTCCTGAAGTGGATGGGTTCGGTATGGCTACGGCTAAGAGTTTGGGGTATGTCTTTAAAACAGCATACTCTCCACGCTTCTTGTCAGATGGACTATCCGCTTTCGATGCCATTGGTGGGGACTACGATAACTTTAGAGACTCACCAGTCGGGGAGCTTCTAGAGGGAACTTATCCTGCCAAAGCGCACCCTATTGATGTCGAGAAACAATACCGTAGGTTCTTGCGCGATCACCAGAGCAGAATCCGATTGGTCAACGACAAGAAGTTCCGACTCTACAGTGACAAGCCTATCTCAGATGACGATATCATGGACATCTACACTGACGAACAGGAAGGTCGTATGAAGCTGAACAGAGAACTCTACCGTGTCACCCAAGGTTTCGAGAGCTTAGGCATCTCAAAACGCAATCAGGTCGCCACGATGAGACAGTTCGGGATCGGTAAGGATAAATCCGCAATGATCGTTCAGGGCGTGATGGATCGACTGACTCCGAATAAAGGATTCATGCAGAACCTAGTCTCCAGAGGTCATGGAGACCGCATCGCCCCACTGTTCAAAGCGCGTGATAAAGAACCACGCTACATCAAACTGAAGGACTAGAGATCACCCTATTAGCTTTGTTAGTAAAATTAGCAATACCATAAATATTAAGAAAGGGGCAGCAGCGTTCAAGATGTCTTCGATCATGAACGCCTCCCTTTCTTTTTATCGGCTTGCCGTTTCATCTTTTCGATCCGGCGAGCTTCCGATTTGATCATGCTCGCAGCCACCACGATGATGACCAACGGTGCAGCTAATATCATTCCGATTATCTGTAGGTAGTCCATGCTATTGGTTCTCTGCTGCGCGGTGGCATGATGTGCATAGGAAGACTACGTTGAGGCGATCCTCTTTGGCGTAGCCTTTGTGGTGGTGCGCTTCGATCCTCATGTGGGACTGCCCACACTCGGTGCAAGATTCGGGCCTGACAAGAACACCCTTGCGGATAGCCCGACGAACAGCTTCGTTCGCTTGCTTTTTCTCAGGCTCGGCCTTACGCCTTATCTTCTGCCTTTCCATATACACGTCTTTCTTTTTGTGGTAGTCTTTACGCTGGGCTGCGTGCTTACACTTCCGGCACTGCGTCTGCAACCCGTCTTCCTTTCCGGCATCCTTGTTGAATTCGGTCTTCAGCAACATCTCCTTGCATCCGGTGCAGGGTTTCAGGAGATCGCAGAAATCCATTTGATTACTTTTCATCTGTCTTTTCGTATGGGTTAGGGAATTGTTTTTCGAGGAACACTTCGATGTTTCCGATCACCGCCAGAAAGGCGATGAAGATGATTGCTCCTATGATCCATTCTATTAGTTTCTTCATTGGCTTATCGGTTACTTTCTAGTGATCGCTTTGCCTTCTCTCGGAGCGTGACGCGCAGTTCCTCTTCAGGTATCGGCTCATCCCATACAGCATTCACGAACACGGTGCTGAGATAATCCTGCCACTCCTCTACTTCGGGGCATTCCCGAAGCACCTGCTCGGTTACCTCATCCAAGATGTAGTGACCTGACTGCTGCTTTAGTTCAATGAACTCAGCCAATTTTGGGTGATCGGCAAGGCATTGTGCGGGTGTAATATCCTCACCACTGGGGAGCGTTACCTTGCTAAGACGCAATCCAAACTTGGATGCCCCGATGTAGTTGTTTAGGTGTAACTCCACACGCTGAGTGACCTCGCGCTTTCTGGCAAAGTAGTATAATTCGCAAGGATCATTTCCGGTCTCGGCAACGTAGGCATCATACTCCTTGTGCCGTTGAGGCGATAGCCTCAAGAACTCCTCCACATCCTCTTTATCAGCTTCCTCATGGTCGCCGTAATCGTCACTAATTGTGTATGATCCATCGGCATAAGCCCACAGGTGTTGTTGGTAGAAAACCTCCTCCGTTAGGATTACAGGTGCGCTCTCGATTATATCCCCTTCGGGGTATTCTTTTATTTTTTTCATAGTTTTATTGTTGTTCAGGGTTCAGGGTTCAGGGTTAATCCCAACGGTCGAAAACGACTCGACCGTTGGGGGCGACGAGGGTCGCATTCAAGAGGACGGGAACGCCCTCGACTCCCTCACGGGAGCGGGTGATAGTTCCCTCCATCGCTACCGCCTTCTTAGGCGAGGGCGAGAAGCAGGTGACGGTCTCGCAACCGTAATCATTATTGCCGCCGAATGACGGTGGGAGCGATTGAAGCTCAGTTGTGGTATACTTATACATATTTAGTTTTATCGTTCAAGTTCAGGTTAATCCTGATTACTACTGCCCTCCCAATCGGAAGGGCAGTATTGATCAAGACTCACTACCCATTGAGGGTGGCAGTGAGGACACGATGACCATCTTCGATAGAGGACTCATCGCGGGAGGTGAGCAGGTAGTCAGCGAAGTTCACCTTGTGCTTCGCAGCAGTGCCATACTCGCTGGAGTATGCCTTGGCAGAGCTAGACGTATCACGCCCTACACCTTCACCGGATGTCCAGTATTCCGTTGCGCCATTCAGCACGTCATACATGGTATCACCACTGTTGCCTCTACCCCTGATTGCCAGATCCGTGATACCGGACACGGCATTCATGGTGCGGGTTGAGAACTTGTCCACCTTGCCAGCACTCTTGAGGAAGTATCCGGCAGCAATAGCTGAGATGTCCTGCTCGACCACCTTCTGAGTGGCGAGGATCTCCATCGCTTCGGCGAAGTGGTTCCGCTGCTCGATCAGACCAGTGATGTCCTTCGTGAGATCGGCACACTTGATGTCCACGTTACCACTGTGGGTGACCTTCAGGTCGATGTATCCTTTGCTACCAGCGAGGGCAGCGTGGATACTGTTAGAGCAGCACAAGCGTAAGTCCGACAGGAAGACGCGATTCGCTTTCCCGTTGTGACCCCCCACCACGTTGAGGTATCCACTGTGCTTCTCACCATTGATGGTGTGATCGTCCATCTTGAAGCTCATGAAGAAGGTCTTGAGACCGTTGAGAGTCCCCATCGCGGACAGTTTCGAGTCCGGTGCAGACTTTCTGAGTGCGTCCACAACAGGTCTCGCGAAAGTCTCATTCTCGATCTTTTGGTATTTCTTCGTAGCCATGTGCAGCGGCACAAGACCATCAGCAGTATCTGCCATGAGGTGTTTGTGGTTGTTGAGTGGGATTGTCTTCCCCCCGATGGTGGCAGACACATCTGCCATCCTGATCGGGAAGAACACTCCGTTCTCCTTAGCATCACGGGGCGTGATCAAATCGCCTTCAGACTCGATCTCAAGGCCATGATACATACGGTATTCGGAGCCTTGTGGGATGAGGACGCTATCGATTTCTTTAATTCCAGACATAATTTCTATTCTTTCTTGTTTATTGGTTCTGTTTCAGCAAGTCGTTGTGACTCCTGAAACCCTGCACCATGAATCGGGATACATGGTGCAGGGGTTCAGGTTTCATTGGTTGGTCGATGCCCTTAAACTAAACGGTGTGGTTTAAAGGTCAAACACTTTTCTTACTTTTCTTTTCTAGCTACGCTAAGGTAGATTTTCTCCGGCGCATCGTCGAAGTAATGGTAGAGGGCAGGGCATAGCCATCCCTTCATGCCTTCCGGCACATCATAGCATCGATCAGAGTTGTGTATGGTCAGGTTCCTGCACTCACTATCCAACTCGTAATCATTCCCGCCCTCACTAACGCCCAGCCAAGTGAGCGAGTGCGTCGAATCCGGCCATTTGTCTTTGCTAAACGTGAGGCGAAACCCATCTCCCACTTCTTCAGGATTGATGCCACTGTCTTCCAGACAAAAGTCGAGGATATCAGACATACCGCAGACGAATGCTTCCTGCACTAGTCCGGTGGTATCGTCATCGAATGCCCACTCACCGTGGCACATGTAAGGCTCAATGGATCTGATCTGAGTTTGATTAGGTTTTTTCATTGGTTCTTCGTTGTCGTTGTTCGATTTGATTGCGTCCACTATGCGAGCGAGTCGCATGATTTCTTCCTTAGCCTCCATCCTACCTGATGCGGAGGCATCTGGGTTGTCCAGCACTGCGAGATACACTTGCACTGCGAATGCCCATGAAGGGGTGAGGTCGAGTTTGAATTTAGTTTCAGTTTCAGTTGTCATTGTTTCAGTTGGTTCAGTTTTGCTCATAGCTCTCAGCCACCGGAGTCCAGTAGCTGAGAGCTACGCCCCCGCCGTAGCGGGGGTAGCTGTTAGGGATTAGGCTAGTAACCTAGCGTCTGGTTCCGGTTGCTCTGGCACATTCTCTTCCGTTTCGTCTATGGCTCTTTCGATGGACGGCACACACTGCCCATCCCACGATGTGTTGCACCATCCATCATCATTCATGGCATCGGAGGCGATTTCCTCGCTAAACTCTAGCGTCAAGAGTCGCTTCATGGCATCGTAGAGGATGCCGTAAATGCCGGACTGGTTGGCGACATACTGCCCTCCGCAGTGGTCGAAGGAAGCATTAGCTTCAGCCATCGCCTTAGCAATCGCACGGGCAGCATTTTCGGTGACGGGGGATTCAAATAATGGTTGTTTCATTGTTTCAGTTGTTCGGTTGTTGTTGTTCACTATCATCAGTTGTTTGGTTGTTCAAAGGACGGTAAAGCCTTACGCCACTCCCTTTTAAAGGGAGCAGCGTAGGCTGCGGGTGTTAGTCGATCAGGAAAACCCCGTCACCTAGCATCCCCTTGCGAGCCTCGGCTCGGTAGTGGGATAGCATCCTCTTCTTCGCTTCCTTGGAAGCGGGTAGGGAAGGCTCGAAATCGAGATGCTTCTCAAGCTCTGCGAGGTTTTCAGTATCGCCGGAGATCGAGAGTCCGGTGATCTTTTTTCCAGC
>Ga0102815_10000902_pt1 | contig 19088 bp, 15 predicted proteins | sample ColrivemetaGS759_FD_79113 | JGI IMG/M metagenome (GOLD analysis project Ga0102815, IMG submission 79113) | Estuarine microbial communities from the Columbia River estuary - Ebb tide ETM metaG S.759 | ecosystem: Environmental > Aquatic > Marine > Intertidal zone > Estuary | place: USA: Columbia...
CTGGCTGCAGTGCCCGCGGTAACCTCCGGAAAGAAGTACATGTCGCTGGCGCAGGTCGTGCCACCCCGGATCATTTCCGCCAGGGCGAGCTCAGTGCCGTCGCGAACGAAGTCCGGCCCCACCCATTCTTGTTCCGCAGGCCAAATGTGCTCCCGCAGCCATTCTTCCAGGGGTAAGTCATCGGCAATTCCGCGGAACAAGGTCATGGCCAGATGGGTATGGGCGTTGACCAGACCCGGAATCAGTGTGTGATGGGGGCGTTGCTGCCAGTTCGAGGTTGCGTATTTTTCCCGGGCTTCGGCATCCGGGAGCAGGTCCAGGATCCGCCCCTGGTGGATTACCAGGGCGTGATTCTCCAGCGGGCCAGCAGGAATGACCGGTACGATGTACCTGGCTGAAATGATGGTATCGACTTGTCGCGTCATCGGGCATTTCCCTCTACAGGCCCTGACGCCTTGTTTGCCGGCCAGGATGGCGTGAAAAGCCGTATTATAAGCAAGGTGGCTTCAGTAGCCACCGCGTGATGGTTGAATCTTGCTGATTGAGGAGTGAATTGATGGTCGACACCAGGAAAATAGAGCCGGTTAGCTGGAGCAATGACAGGCTGGTGCTGATGGACCAAAGATTGCTGCCCGGCAAGGAAGAGTACCTGCAGTTGGAGACGGTTGCCGAGGCGGCCAGGGCGATCACGGACCTGGTTGTGCGTGGCGCCCCGGCGATTGGTGTAACCGCAGCTTACGGGGCCGTGCTGGCGGCCCGTGCGCGGCTGGATGAGAATTCGGATGACTGGAAAAGCCTGCTGCTACAGGACCTGGATATGTTGGCAGCGGCCCGGCCCACGGCGGTAAACCTGGCCTGGGCTGTTGATCGTATGCGGCTCTGCATAGAGACCACGCAGCCCTCAGAGCTGCTGGGGAGCATGTTCGAGTTGGCCTGCCTGATTCATCGTCAGGACATTGAGGCTAATTACCTCATGGGCGATCTGGGTGCAGAATTAATGGATGCTGATAGCGGTATTTTGACCCACTGCAATGCTGGCGCGCTCGCCACAGCGGGTTACGGTACGGCCCTGGGAGTGATCCGCTCTGCCTGGAAAGCGGGAAAAGTCTCCCGGGTTTTCGCGGACGAGACCCGGCCCTGGTTGCAGGGCGCCCGGCTCACCGCCTGGGAACTTGCTCGTTCGGAGATTCCCGTGACCCTGATCGCCGACTCGGCTGCTGCCACCTTCATGCGGGAGGGGAAGGTCCAGTGGGTGGTGGTAGGTGCCGACCGAATAACCGCAAACGGTGACGTCATTAACAAGATCGGTACCTATTCCCTGGCGGTGCTGGCCCGGGCCCATGGAGTGCGCTTTATGGTGGTGGCGCCAACCTCCACCGTGGACCATCAAACCGCCTCGGGGGATAAGGTCAGCATAGAGGCTCGAGATTGGTCAGAAATCTGGGCTGCAACCGGTTCTGAGCGGCCTCCCGAGGGGGTGACAGTGTCAAACCGGGTGTTCGATGTGACGCCGGCGGAGCTGGTGGATGTAATCGTGACCGAAAAGGGGTGTCTGACGGCCCCGTTTGGCCAGGCAATAGCCAGTCTGAAAGAGTGATAAAAACGCTGCCTTCCGGGCTGCAAAAACGCCCCAAATTGTGCTACAATTTTGCGCTTTGAAGCTGGCGATACGAAATACTTAAAATCCAGCTTTTTCATTGGTTTAACTATTTGCTGGTCATTTGACCGCGAGTCTTGTTCATGACTGATATTTCCCCTGAAATTATCCCGGTAAATCTAGAAGACGAGATGAGACGTTCCTACCTCGATTACGCGATGAGCGTTATCGTTGGACGAGCGCTTCCAGACGTGCGAGACGGTCTGAAACCGGTTCATCGGCGCGTGCTTTTTGCGATGCGAGAACTGGGCAATGATTTCAACAAGCCGTACAAGAAATCAGCTCGTGTGGTTGGTGACGTTATTGGTAAATACCATCCTCATGGTGATTCGGCTGTTTACGACACCATTGTGCGTATGGCCCAGCCGTTTTCCATGCGCTACATGCTGGTGGATGGGCAAGGTAACTTTGGTTCGGTAGACGGCGATGCGCCGGCCGCCATGCGTTACACCGAAGTGCGCATGGCCAAGATGGCCCATGAAATGCTGGCGGACATTGAAAAAGAAACCGTCGACTTCGTCCCGAACTACGATGAATCCGAGTCTGAGCCCAGCGTTCTGCCAACCAGGATACCGAGCCTGCTGGTTAATGGTTCAGCGGGTATCGCGGTGGGCATGGCCACCAATATCCCTCCCCATAACCTGGGCGAGGTGATTGATGGCTGTCTTGCAACCATTGATAACCCGGATATTTCTCTGCCGGAGCTCATGCAGCTGATTCCCGGGCCGGACTTTCCGACAGCGGGAATTATCAACGGGGCGCAGGGCATTCTTGAGGCCTATCGCACCGGGCGTGGTCGAATTCATGTGCGGGCGCTGAGTCACATCGAGCGCAACGAGAGTAACGGAAAAGAATCCATCATCGTTACCGAGCTTCCGTACCAGGTGAACAAGGCCCGGTTGCTGGAGAAGATTGCCGAGCTGGTGCGGGAACGCAAAATTGAGGGTATTACCGAACTGCGTGACGAGTCCGATAAGGATGGAATGCGCATGGTAGTCGAGCTACGTCGCGGCGAGCCCAGCGATGTGGTGCTGAATAACCTTTACAAGCAGACACTGCTGCAGAGCGTGTTTGGTATCAACATGGTGGCCCTGGTAGAAGGTCGTCCCCAGTTGATCAACCTGCGAACAATGCTTGATTGCTTCGTGCGCCATCGCCGCGAAGTCGTGACTCGTCGCACCATTTTTGAGCTCCGCAAGGCGCGAGAAAAAGCTCATGTCCTGGAAGGTCAGGCAGTCGCCCTGGCGAACATCGATGAGGTGATCGCCACCATCAAGGCCTCTGCATCACCTGCCGAAGCCCGTATTGCATTGGTGTCCCGCGGCTGGAAGCCGGGTGTGGTCATCGAGATGCTCGAACGAGCCGGAGCTGCCGCAACACGGCCGAGTTCAATCACAGAAGAATTCGGTATGCAGGGCGAAGATTACCGCTTGTCGCCGATCCAGGCCCAGGCAATTCTGGATCTGAAGCTTCATCGTTTGACGGGTCTTGAGCAAGATAAAATTATTACTGAATACAAAGGGTTAATAGAAGATATTCAAGAATACATTAGCATTCTGGAAAGCCCTGAGAAGCTGCTCGAAGTCATTCGCGGCGAGTTGGTGGAAATTCGTGAGCAGTATGCTGACAGCCGTCGCACAGAGATAAGGCAAGACTTCCAGGGACTGAGTCTCGAAGACCTGATTACCGAGGAAGATGTGGTGGTCACCCTGTCCCGGGAGGGTTACGCGAAAGCCCAGCCGGTTACCAGCTACGAGGCCCAGCGTCGTGGTGGTCGAGGCAAGAGCGCTACCAAGATTAAAGAGACCGACTTGATTGACCAATTGTGGGTCGTCAATACCCATGACACCCTGCTGTGCTTCACCAGTAGCGGCAAGGTCTATTGGCTGAAAGTATATGAACTGCCCCAGGCAGGCAGGGGCGCTCGCGGCAAGCCCATCGTAAATCTTCTGCCGCTTGAGGCGGATGAACACGTGAATGCGGTTCTGCCGGTGCGTGAGTTTGACGAAAATCTTTTCGTATTCATGGCGACCAGCGCCGGTACGGTAAAGAAAACTCCTCTGCACGCATTCTCGCGTCCCCGTTCAAATGGCATTATCGCAGTGGATTTGCGTGGCGAGGACCGCTTGGTTGGGGTTGCCATCACTGATGGCACCAACGACGTCCTGTTGATAGGTCGCAAAGGCAAGGGCATCCGGTTCAAGGAATCCGATGTACGTGCCATGGGGCGCACCGCTGCCGGTGTGCGGGGAATTCGCCTGGCAAAGGGCGACGAGGTTATTTCCCTTATTATCAACGAAGGCGATGACATCCTTACCGCTACTGAGAATGGTTACGGCAAGCGAACCAACGTTGATGAGTTCTCGGTTCAGGGCCGTGGTGGGCAGGGCGTAATCGCTATTCAGACCAGTGAACGTAACGGGTTGTGCGTGGGTGCGCTGCAGGTTACAGACGAACACCAGATCATGCTCATTAGCAACGGTGGCACCCTTGTACGTACCGCCGTGTCGGAAGTTTCTGTACTGGGCCGCAATACCCAGGGCGTGCGTCTAATCAAGCTTGGCAAGGGTGAAAAGCTCGTCGGGGTGGAGCGAATTGAGGCCCTGGATGAGGACGAGGAAGAGCTTGAAGGGGATCTTGAGCACTCGGAAGATGGCGAGTCGCCGGCTGAAGAGTCTGTAGAGAGCGAATAGTCAGTCGACATTGACGATGCTGCGGTGCAGAATCATTCCCTGTGGTCAGCTGTCACGGGGATGATTCATGACACGGGTATTTAATTTCAGCGCAGGTCCGGCCATGTTGCCGGAAACAGTACTCACTCGGGCCAGGGATGAGATGCTGGACTGGCATGGGTCTGGCATGTCCATCATGGAGGTCAGTCACCGCGGAAAGTTATTCCTTTCGGTGGCGGAAAAGGCCGAGCAGGACCTGAGAGACCTGCTCAATATCCCGGATGATTACGATGTCCTGTTCATGCAGGGTGGGGCGACACTGCTATTTTCGCTTATTCCCATGAACTTCGCAGCCGGCAAGGTTGCCCAGTACATTCAAACTGGCTCATGGTCCAAGAAATCCATCGCAGCTGCCGGCAAACTTTGTTCGGTAGAAGTAGTGGCGGATTCTTCTGGCACCGGGTACGACAGAGCCCCGGCCCAGGATTCCTGGGACACGGTCCCGGATTCGGCCTACCTGCATTACTGCATGAACGAGACCATACATGGCGTTGAGTTTCCGTTCGTGCCGCAAGGAATGGATTGCCCTCTCATTACTGACTGCTCCTCCACAATTCTATCCCGACCAATGCCGGTGAATGAGTTCGGTCTGATTTACGCCGGCGCCCAAAAGAACATAGGGCCGGCAGGGCTGACCCTGGTGATTGTCAGAAAAGATCTGCTTGAACTCTGCCCGGATTCAATTCCGGATGTCCTGAATTTGAGCAAGGTCGCTGCATCGGATTCGATGCTAAATACCCCGCCGACCTATTCCTGGTACCTGGCTGGCCTGGTGTTTGAATGGCTGAAAGAACAGGGCGGTCTCGAGGAAATGGAGCGTCGTAATCGACGTAAGGCTCAGCGACTTTATGCGGCCATCGACGGATCGGATTTTTACAAGAATCCGGTGCAGCTTGATTCACGTTCTTTAATGAACATTCCATTTATCCTGGCCGATAGTTCTCTTGATGCAGAGTTTGTCAGGCAGGCCGAGGAGGCGGGCTTGAGCGGCCTCAAGGGGCACAGGTCTGTGGGGGGAATGCGCGCCAGTATTTACAATGCGATGCCTGAAGCCGGTATTGAAGCGCTGGTCTCGTTTATGGCGGAGTTCGAGCGAAACTCGGCTTGATAGCCGGAGGATTTTCATGCGTTTCAAAATACTTACTTTGAATAATATTTCTGTAGCCGGTCTCCAGAACCTGCCCCGAGAATATTACGAGGTTGCCTCCGAGATTGTGCATCCTGACGCCATCTTGTTGCGCTCCCATGACCTGCATGATCTGGAGATTCCGGAGACGCTCAGGGCGGTTGCCAGGGCGGGAGTCGGCGTGAATAACGTACCTGTCGAGAGGCTTACAGAAAGAGGTATTCCGGTATTTAACGCTCCGGGCGCCAACGCCAATGCAGTGAAAGAACTGGTGGTTGCGGGCATGTTGTTGGCGGCTCGAAATATCTGTCCGGCATGGGCCTATGTCAGGGCGTTGGAGGGCAGTGCGGAAGATATCAAGCGCGCTGTGGAAGCGGGTAAGAAACAATTCGTTGGCTATGAACTTCCTCGCAGGGTCCTGGGCGTGGTGGGCCTGGGTGCGATTGGCGTTGAAGTGGCAAATGCAGCCCTGGGCCTGGGTATGCGAGTCATCGGTTTCGACCCGGGGATGACGGTTGAACGGGCCTGGCAGCTTTCAGCAAGTGTTGAGCAGGCCACGAGCCTGGATGACTTGCTGGCCCGGTGTGACATGGTCAGCCTGCACGTACCCCTGAACGCGAAAACCCGTGGCTTGATGAGTGCGGAGCGTTTGGGCTTGATGCGCCAGGGCGGCGTGCTGTTGAATTTCTCTCGTGCCGAGATCGTGGATGAAAAGGGGTTGGTCGAGGCGCTGGGTCAGGATCACCTCTCAAATTATGTGTGCGACTTTCCTTCTCCGGAGATTAAAGATCATCCCCAGGTAGTGGCCTTGCCTCACCTGGGAGCCTCGACACTTGAGGCCGAGGATAATTGCGCGGTGATGGTGGTGGACAATATGCGCGAATATCTCGAGAACGGAAACATTCGTCATTCTGTGAATTTTCCCCAGGCGGTAATGCCCAGGGCAGGGAGTTCCCGTTTGACCGTAGCCAATCGCAATGTGCCGAATATGGTGGGACAGGTTTCGACCTGCCTGGCCAATTCAGGTTTGAATATCCTGGATATGCTTAACCAGTCACGGGGTGATGTCGCCTATACCCTGGTGGATCTGGACAGAGAAGTTCCCGAGGAAACCTATAAACAAATCGCCAGTATTGATGGTGTGCTTGCAGCGCGGGTAATTTAAGAGCCTATGGCCAAGAAAATTGAAAAAGAGCCCCTCGACCTGGATTCAGTGCGAGCAAGTATTGATGAGTTGGATACCAGCATCCAGGCGTTGATCAATGAACGGGCAAGGCTTGCCCAGGAAGTAGGGAAGGCGAAGTCCGGGGCTGCCAGGGCAGCAGATTATTACCGTCCCGAGCGGGAGGCCCAGGTGTTGCGCAACGCGTTGTCGCGTAACCAGGGACCCCTTAGCGACGAGGAGGTTGTCCGTCTATTCCGGGAGATCATGTCATCCTGCCTGGCGCAACAAGAGCCCTTGAAAATTGGCTACCTGGGGCCTGAAGGCACGTTCACCCAGAGCGCTGTGAGCAAGTTTTTTGGCCATTCTGTGCGCTCCATGCCGCTGATGTCTATTGATGAGGTGTTTCAGGAAGTCGAGTCCGGAGCGGCAGATTTTGGCATTGTGCCGGTGGAAAATTCCACCGAGGGTACGGTGAACCATACGGTCGATCGATTCCTGATTTCACCTTTGAAGATATGTGGTGAAGTTGAACTGCGGGTAGAGCAACACCTGATGGGTAACTTCGAGGGATTGGGAGAGGTCAGGCGGGTATGTGCCCATGCCCAGTCCCTTGCCCAGTGCAGAGGATGGTTGGGTGAGTATTTGCCCGATGTGGAACGGGTTGCTGTTAGCAGCAATGCCGAAGGCGCCCGTCGGGCTCGTGACGAGCAAGGTACGGCGGCGATTGCCGGCGCCACCGCGGCCGACGTGTACGATTTGAAAATATTGGTCGCAAATATCGAGGACAGACCGGATAACACCACTCGCTTCCTCGTGATTGGCAGAGACCTGCTGGCATCAAGCGGTGAGGACAAGACCTCTGTGCTGATTTCGGCTGCCGATACAGACAGCCCCGGCGCTCTTTACCGTTTGCTTGAGCCGCTTGCCAGACACGGTATTAGCATGACTCGCATTGAATCCCGGCCGTCCCAGCGCAAGAAGTGGCATTACGTGTTTTTCATGGACCTGGACGGTCACGCCTCCGACCCGGCGTTGAGCCAGGCCTTGGCGGAGCTTGAAGAACAGGCCTCGTTGTTCAGGATCCTTGGCTCCTATCCCAAGGCGGTCATGTAAAACTTATGATTGATGAGCAAAAACCATCTGTTGCCCATGGCGACGGAATAGAGAGTTATCTGGTGGAGCCGGGTTCAAGCCTGGCGGGTGAGATCACCGTGCCAGGGGATAAGTCCATTTCCCATCGATCGCTGATGTTTGGCGCGATCGCTGATGGCATTACCGAGATAGATGGATTGCTTGCCAGTGAGGATTGTCTTGCGACGGCCGCGGCCCTGACGGCGATGGGAGCGAAGATTGAGGCCCCCGAGACGCCTGGAGACTGCTGGCGTGTGCATGGAGTCGGACTCAGGGGATTGAAACGTCCGCCTGGTGATCTGGACCTGGGGAATTCGGGCACCTCGATGAGATTGCTTACCGGATTACTTTGCGCCCAGGGGTTTTCTTCGACGTTGGTTGGCGATAGTTCGCTGATGACAAGGCCAATGGAGCGGGTCGCCGTGCCCCTGCGCCAGATGGGCGCGCGCATCAAGACCAGCGATGGGCGCCCACCGGTGATGATCGAGCGAAGCCAGGGGCTGGTGGGGATTGATTATCAGGCACCTGTAGCAAGTGCCCAGATTAAGTCGGCCATTTTGCTGGCCGGATTGTATGCCAAGGGTGTCACCCGGGTTACCGAGCCAGGGGTCAGTCGTGACCATACCGAGAGGATGTTGGCGAGTTTCGGGGTTACGGTAGTCAGGAAGGGGATGAGCGTGGAGATTGAGGCGCCCGGCGCGCTGAAAGCTCACCGTATAGCGGTTCCTGGAGACCTTTCATCCGCGGCGTTTTTCATCGTTGGAGCCTGCCTGACCAGCGATAAAGGTGTAACCCTGAGAAGTGTGGGGGTGAATCCAACCCGGACAGGGGTAATCGAGATCCTGCGGAAGATGGGGGCCAAGATAGACGTGGCCACCGCGCCCACTGCCAAGGGAGGCGAACCTGTCGCCGACATACGGATAGCGAAAAGCAGGCTCAAGGGGATAAATATCGACGCTTCAGATGTGGCCCTGGCCATTGACGAGTTTCCAGTGTTGATGGTGGCCGCCGCCTGCGCTGAGGGCGTAACCCGGGTTTCCGGCGCTGAGGAGTTGCGGGTCAAGGAAAGCGACAGAATTCGCACGGTCGTGGACGGGCTGATGGCCCTGGGTGCGAAAGTCGAGGAAAAACCCGATGGAATGATTGTCACCGGCGGGCCTCTCAACGGTGGTGAAGTCGATAGCCATGGTGATCACCGTATTGCGATGGCGTTCACCATTGCTGCGCTGATGGCCGGCGGACCCGTGCGGATTTTGAATACCCGCAATGTTGCTACCTCGTTTCCGGGGTTTGCCGAGCATGGGGCTCGCCTGGGGATGACAATAAACAAGGAGACGATTTCGTGATCGATGCGCCTCCGGTAATTGCCATTGATGGGCCAAGCGCCTCGGGAAAGGGCGCAATCAGCCGCAGAGTGGCCGATGTGCTGGGTTTCCACTTGCTGGACAGTGGCGCCCTGTACCGGATAGCCGGCTTGATGGCCTCCCGGGAAGGGCTGGACCTGGAAAATGGTGCGGACGTCGCCAAGTTATTGTCTGAGCTAGATATTTTATTTGAAAGCGATGGGGGCGCCGAGACCATAATTCGGGTAAATGGTGTCGACGTAACCACCGATGTCCGGCGGGAAAGCACCGGTGAACTCGCTTCCCGGGTTGCCGCCCAGCCAGAGGTCAGGAGCGCCCTGATTGGCTTTCAACGTAGTTTCAGAAAGGCCCCGGGACTGGTAGCCGACGGGCGGGATATGGGGGCGGTCATCTTCCCTGATGCCCAGGCCAAGCTGTTCCTGACCGCGAGTCCCGAAGAACGTGCGCGGCGACGTCATAAGCAGTTGAAGGAAAAGGGTATTAGTGTTAATCTCGCCGCCCTCTCTGCAGAGATCGCGGAGCGGGACTACAGGGATCGAACACGATCCGTGTCTCCGCTTCGCCCCGCACCCGATGCCGAAGAGCTGGATACCACGCCTCTGAATATAGAGCAGGTAGTTAGCAGGGTGCTGGCATTTGTAGAGAAAAAAATGCCTGGGCTGATTATTTAACAGCCTACTCGCAGTGAATTTCTTGGGCTCCAAAAGGATTTTGGAGCTATTTTGTAATGCCCCGTCAAAGAATGGATCTTGAGACGGTAGTTGGTCGTTGCGACCATGGAAATTAATCACATGTCTGAAACTTTTGCACAACTATTTGAAGATAGCCTGGCTAGTAAGCAGTTCAAGCCTGGCGCCATTATTATGGCTGAAGTCGTCACCATCAGCTCCGACGTCGTTATTGTTCACGCCGGACTGAAGAGTGAAGCTGTTATTCCTACTTCGCAGTTCATGAATGAACAGGGCGAGTTGGAAGTAGAGGTCGGCGATCAGGTCGAAGTTGCCCTGGATAGTCTCGAAGACGGTTTTGGTGAGACCAAGCTGTCCCGCGAGAAAGCCAAGCGCGCTCGTACCTGGACTGTTCTTGAAGAGGCCTTTGAGAAAGGCGAGATCGTCAAGGGCATTATCACCGGTCGCGTCAAGGGTGGTTTCACCGTTGAACTTGGTGATGTCCGAGCCTTCCTTCCTGGATCGTTGGTGGATGTGCGCCCTGTGCGTGATCCCGCTTACCTGGAAGGTAAAGAGCTGGAATTCAAGGTCATCAAGCTTGACCAGCGCCGCAACAACGTTGTGGTTTCTCGTCGTGCAGTTGTCGAAGAAGAATACAGTGCAGAGCGCGAAGAGCTCCTCAATAACCTGCAGGAAGGCAGTGTTCTCAAGGGCATCGTCAAGAACCTCACCGACTATGGTGCCTTCGTGGACATGGGCGGAATCGACGGTTTGCTGCATATCACCGATATGGCCTGGAAGCGCGTCAAGCATCCCTCCGACGTGGTGAACGTTGGTGACGAGATCGACGTCAAGGTCCTGAAGTTCGACCGCGAGCGCAACCGCGTATCCCTGGGTATGAAGCAGTTGGGTGAAGATCCGTGGCGCGCCATTGGCCGTCGCTACCCGGCCAACACCCGTCTGTTCGGTGCCGTGACCAACATTGCTGACTACGGTTGCTTCGTGGAAATCGAAGATGGCGTGGAAGGTCTGGTTCACGTGTCTGAGATGGATTGGAGCAACAAGAACGTCAGCCCCGCCAAGGTTGTGAACATTGGTGATGAGGTTGAAGTGATGGTGCTGGATATCGACGAAGATCGTCGTCGTATCTCACTGGGTATCAAGCAGTGCCAGGCTAACCCCTGGGCCGAGTTCTCCTCCAGGTTCAACCGTAACGACAAGGTCAAGGGTCAGATTAAGTCGATCACCGATTTCGGTATCTTCATTGGTCTGGACGGCGGCATTGACGGTCTGGTTCACCTTTCTGACATCTCCTGGGATCTGCCGGGCGAAGAAGCGGTGCGTAACTTCTCCAAGGGCGACGAAGTGGAAGCCGTTGTGCTGGCCATCGACCCCGAGAGAGAGCGTATTTCTCTGGGCATGAAGCAGCTGGACAAAGATCCTGTGTCTGCTTACATGGCTGATCATCCCAAGGGCTGCATCGTTACCGGTGAAGTTCTGGAAGTTGATGCCCGCGGTGCGGTAATCGACCTGGGTGATGGAATCACCGGACAGCTGCGCGCCTCTGAATTGGCTCGCGATCGGGTAGAAGACGCCCGTATGGTGCTGAAGGTGGGAGAGAAGGTTGAGGCCAAGTTTATGGGTCTGGATCGTAAATCTCGCAACATCACCTTGTCTATTAAAGCCAAGGATGCTCACGAAGAAGCTGAGGCTGTTCAGAGCTACCAGCGTGAAGTATCTGCTGGTACCAGCCTGGGCGATCTGCTTAAAGAGAAGATTGCTGGCAAAAATAGCGACTGATGAACCTATGTCTGCCCGGCCATCTGGCCGGGCAGACATACAGTTTCATGTACTTTGGGCTTGATTCTAAGCCTGATTGTCGATACCGTATGTAAGTGTTTGAATAATAATGGTCTAACATAAGATCAGGGTGCGGACCCACATGACCAAATCAGAGCTGATAGAAATAATAGCCCAAAAGCAGAAGCACTTGCCTAGCAAGGATGTCGAGTTGGCTGTAAAGCACCTTCTCGAGATCATGAGTGATGCGCTGGCTGAAGGAGAGCGAATCGAAATTCGCGGCTTCGGTAGTTTCTCATTGCATTTCCGTCCTCCGCGCTTGGGAAGAAACCCCAAGACTGGCGAGGCTGTGTCCTTGGCCGGAAAGCATGTGCCTCATTTCAAACCAGGTAAGGACATTCGCGAGCGCGTCAACGCTAATCGCCATCGTCCGATTAAAGCCTGATTCAATACCCTTGTTTTGGCACCTGACGTCGATTCCTGCTGTATGCGGGTCGCGTCGTACATTCGTTTGGTGTTAAATACCCTTTACCCTGATGTTGTGGGCGAGAGTGGCCGGGCGGCCACTGGTGGCTTGTATGTGGGCGTTGCCCTGGGACAGCCAGGCCAGGCATTAATTTAAGGGATCGGGAAGAACTGATAATGCTAAAAAACCTTCTGATTGGATTGGTAATAATTGCGGTGGCTGCTCTGGCAGTTCTGTTTGCCTGGTTAAATCCATCATTGGTTCAATTGGATTTAGCCTTCGCCAGCTACGAAATCTCGATTGCCATGGCCGTTACTGCCGGGGTGGTGCTGGGATGGCTGTTTGGTCTTGCCTGCGCAGTCGCCTATATCACGACCCTGATGCGGCAACGCCGTCGCTTGCGCAAGGCTCTCAAATTGGCAGAAGCCGAGGTGAGCAACTTACGCGGACTGCCGACGCAAGATGCCGGCTGAATCCACGCTCTTACTGGCAGCCCTTTTCGTCATCGCCGCTGCGGCGGGCTGGGCATTCGCCCGTTACTCGGATAACAAGCAAAGCCAGGCGGATACCGCACAGCTCAGTGCGGACTATTACCGTGGTTTGAATTACCTCCTTAACCAGAAACCGGATGAAGCCCTGGAAGTGTTCATGCGGATGACTGAGCTTGACGATGAGGCCATCGAAACTCACTTGCTGCTGGGCAGCCTGTTTCGCCGCAGGGGAGAGGTTGACCGGGCGATCCGCATTCACCAGGGCCTGATCGCCAGGCCAGACTTGACCGGGTTGCAGCGGGACCAGGCTTTATATGCCTTGGGAGAGGATTACCTCAAAGCGGGATTGTTCGACAGGGCTGAAGAGCTATACGAGCAGTTGGCCGAGTCGGAAACCCATTCGGTGGAAGCGCTTGAAGGCCTCGTGAATATCTATGAACAAGAGCGTGAATGGATGAGGGCAATCGAGGCGAGGCAACGGCTCGAGAAATTACTGACCCCTGATGGCAGAAATGTCATTCCGCATTATTACTGCGAACTGGCGCTGGAGGCTCTTAAGCGGAAAGAGTTTACCGAGGCCAGGCAGTATCTTAAGAAGGCGCGTACCGGTCGTCACAGGACTGCCAGGGGTGCGATGATGCGTGGGGATATAGCGAGGGAGCTTGGCGACTGCGAACTGGCATTGAAGCTGTATGAGCGAACCCTTCAGCAGGACCCCGAGTTGCTTTCGGAAATTCTTCCAAGAGCACATGGATGTTTCACCAACAGTGAAGAAGATTCTACCGGGCGATTCTCCAAGCTGGTTACAGCATGGATTGCACGTAACGGGGCCATCCGCGATGAATTGGCTTATGCCAGCATCGTCAATGGCCTGGCAGGCGTACCCATTATCGATGAGGCAGTGCTTGAATACGTCCGCGACAGCGAGGCATTGGCAGCGTTGTTTTCTGCCGTGGTCGCCGATGAGAAAATTGAAGATGCCGGCGCCATACAACGTATTCACAAGGCCTTGCACAGAATTGCCAAACGCAGTTCCCGTTACCGCTGCAGAGATTGCGGATTCTCCGGTGCGAAGCTGTATTGGCAGTGTCCAAGTTGTAAATCCTGGGACACGATTCGGCCAATAGGTCACTTCAGGTTTGAAAGCCTTCTTCATCCTGGCGTGGTGACCGGGTGATAGCCATTTCTGGCTAATCGCCCTCCAAAATCAGACTGAACACAGTGATGCCGATGGGTAGAGTCGGGATTACGCAATCTTGCGTGTAATTCTTTTCGATACCTTGGAGGTAGTCATGAATAGATTCAGGAAAACACTGGCTGCGGTGATCGTGGCTGGCTTTGGTTCCGGCGTGGTTTGGGCTGGTCCTGTGAACATCAATACGGCAGATGCCGACACCTTGGCGAGTGAGTTGGAGGGCATCGGCGCGGCCCGTGCCCAGGCCATCGTTGAATTTCGGGAAAAGCACGGTCCTTTCAACTCGGCAGAGGAACTGATGCTGGTTTCTGGAGTGGGAGAGAGGGTGTTTGAAGCGAACCGGGGAAACATTCTGATCAAGAGTAAGGGCTCTTCAGAGTAATTCCGGTTGCTTCGTCGAAATGGGGCGGGGGCCGTGATTTGGTCCCCGCCTGATAGGATTATGGACCTTGGAAGGGCATGGGTTATGATGAATGCCGATTTTACTGAGTCAAGGTGCTTCGAACGTGAAAAAGATTACTACCGCTGTATTTCCCGTTGCGGGCAGAGGGACCCGTTTTCTTCCGGCAACCAAGGCCGTACCAAAGGAAATGCTGCCCATCGTGGACAAGCCCCTTGTGCAGTATGCGGTGGAAGAGGCTGTGGCGGCCGGAGCCACCAAGATTGTATTCGTGACCGGTCGTTACAAGCGTGCCATTGAAGACCATTTTGACAACGACTTCGAGTTGGAGAGGGAACTTGAGCAGCAGGGCAAGGACGACTTGCTCGAGTTGCTCCGCGAAACCGTCCCGCCGGGCGTGAGTTTTGTTTCGGTGCGCCAGCCGGCACCCCTGGGTCTGGGTCATGCGGTGCTGTGCGCCGAGGGAGTGGTGGGTGACGAGCCGTTCTTCGTTCACCTCCCCGATGATTTGATTCACGGAGATGTGGCCTGCCTGGAACAGATGAGGCAGGTCTACGAGGCGACCGGTTCCAGTGTCATTGCTACGGAGCAGGTGCCGCGGGAGCACACCAAGCGCTATGGCATTGTTGCCCTGGACGATGTGACGGCAAATCCGGCCCGGATCACACAGATAGTGGAGAAGCCCAAGCCAGAGGATGCGCCTTCTACCCAGGCTGTGGTTGGCCGATACATTCTTACCCCGGCCATCTTTGACCTGTTGCGCACTACCGGACGTGGTGCGGGTGGAGAGATACAACTGACCGATGCCATCGCCGATTTGCTGGGCAAAGAGTCGGTGTATTCATACAGCTTCAAGGGTACTCGCTACGATTGCGGCAATAAGCTGGGCTTCCTTCGTGCCACAGTTGAAATTGGCATGGCTCAGCCGGACATTGGCGAGGATTTCCGTGAGATGCTGTTGGAAACTCTTGATAAAAAATAGTCAGGTTTAATGTGCATTTTGATTAAAACGGGCGGGCTATCCTCGCCAGTTTTTATTTTCCGCAGTGCTTTACCGATACCTTGGTTAATCTCGAAATAAGAGGTTTAGGCAACATTCATGTGCGATATCCGGACACAGGTTCGGCTCGATGCTGATTGGTAATTCTCGACCGTGGCCAGCCAGGCCAAGGTGACCGCAGATGGAATATGTGGCATCTTGCAGAGCGTCCTCCAGCTATGCTTCTGGGCGGAGTTTCGATTTGTTCTGCTTAAGCGTGACTGCTTTGGCCTGTTCTAGAATTTATGGACGAATACCCGAAAAGGCGAACCAGGAGCCAATTCATGAAGCAAGACGATCCGACTACCTTGGCGCTTTCATCAAAGACATTCATCGATGCGATGATCATTTTGTCCTTGATTGCTGTTCTTACCTATCTTTGCTTGCGCATCGTAACGCCGTTTTTGCCGGTTATGTTGTGGGGCTTGATGCTAGCGGTAATGATTTATCCACTTCAGCAAGGTTTGGCGAAGAAAATTGGAGGGAGGCAAGGAGGTGCGTCATCAATCCTCGTCGTCTTGGGAATTCTCTTGATTGTTGGCCCGGTTGCGGTGTTGGGTACGTCGTTCGCTGAGCAGATTAGAGAGTGGGATACCAGATTTCAGAATAACGAGCTGACTATCAGTCAGCCTGGTCCGGGTGTTGCTGAATGGCCGGTGGTAGGTGAGAAAGTACACAGTGCCTGGAGTCAGGCGGCAGCTAATCTGCCTCAATTCCTGGAAGACTACAGAGAGCAAATAGAGACACTCACGAAGGCCGGTATCGCGAATGCAAAGAATGCGGCGGGAGTGATTTTGTTGTTGATCGGCGCCTTGATAGTCGCGGGAATCATGATGGCATGGGGCGAATCGGGCAGTAAGGCAATGCTGCGAATTATCGATCGGGTAAATGGGCCGGCATCGGGTGTTAAAACTCAAAAGCTTGTGGTTGCCACTATCCGTTCGGTTGCCACCGGCGTGCTTGGGGTAGCGGTTATCCAGTCCCTGCTGTTTGGCATTGGATTTATGCTGGCGGGTATTCCAGCACCGGGCGTGTTTGCCATGATCGTGCTTGTGATCGGCATCATCCAGCTGCCCGCGCTTATTGTTGCAATACCCGTTATTGCCTATGTCTGGTCGTCCGGCGACACATCAACGGCCGTAAATGTTTTCTTTACGATATATTTCCTGGTAGCCGGTGCAGCTGACAATGTACTCAAACCAATGCTGCTCGGCCGTGGAGTCGAGGCACCGATGCCGGTGATATTGATGGGGGCGCTGGGGGGAATGGTTGCCGGCGGTTTCATTGGGCTGTTTCTGGGAGCGGTATTATTGGCGCTGGGATATACCTTGTTCATGGGCTGGGTAGGCGATGGGTCAGGTCGCTCTGTCGCTGATCCGGACGAGGCGGGTCATGACAGCGCCGATACGCCGGTTACTAACTAAAGAGTTCTTATGCCGAAAAAATTTATTTTTTTAGCGAAAACCTTAGTTGCCTGGGTTTTTACACTTGTTTTGACGGCCTGCACCGCTCTTGGACCCGATTACAAGGAACCTGATGTCGCCTGGCTGGCGGACTGGGAATCGGAGTTGTATAGCCAGATTGAGGAGGCAGCGGGCCAGTCACAGGTCGATGCGCAAATCTGGTGGCATTTGTTTGATGACCCTGTGCTCAATCAGTTGGTCGAAATCGCCAGGTCGGAAAATCCTTCTTTGCGAATTGCTGGTCTGCGAGTTCTTGAAAGCAGGGCTGCCCTGGGTATCGCTAATAGCGGACGGTATCCCCAGTTCCAGCAAGCCACAGGCGCGATTGCTTACGTGAACACACAGAGTTCAGGCGGATCGGATCAGAGCCTTGGAAGTTATGAGGTGGGATTTAACGCAGGTTGGGAGCTTGATTTTTGGGGGCGCTACAGTCGCAGCATCGAGTCTGCCGACGCGGCGTTCTTCTCTTCAGTATTTAACCAGCAAAACGGGCAAGTTCTCCTGACGGCCCAGGTTGCAGATCTTTACTATGCCTACCGCACCATATTGCTGCGAATTGATATTGCGAGGAAAAACGCAAAGATTCAGAAACGCAGTTACGAGATCACTGAGGCGCTTTTCAAGAGCGGAGCAAGTGCCGAGCTCGATTTGCAGCAGGCGAAAACCCAATATATGGCGACCCTTTCTTCTATCCCTGGATTGGAGATATCCCTGACCCTGATACACAATAATCTTTGTGTTCTACTGGGCCGGCCGCCGGGCAATTTACCTGAGTTGGACGATGAAATTAGAAGTCTGCCAATGGTTAACCCCGTCGTAATAGAAGAGGTTCCCGCCCAACTATTGATGCGTCGGCCAGATATACGTGCCGCAGCCTCACAGATTGCGGCCCAGTCTGCCCAGGTTGGTGTTGCTGAGACGGAATTGTATCCATCGATTTCCCTGTTCGGAAACCTGGGTTGGTCTGGCAGCACACCCAGTGAGAGCGCGAATACTCTCAGCCTGGGCATAGGACCAAGCTTCACATGGAATCTGTTTGATCATGGGCGCATCAAAAATAACGTGCGAATCCAGGACGCGAGATTGCAGCAAGCCATCGAAAGTTTTCAAAACTCGGTCTTGTTGGCTGCGCGAGAGATTGATGACGCCGCTATCAGCGTAATCAAGACCCGTGAGCAGCAGAGCCCCCAGCGCGAGTCCACCCTGGCGGCGGAACGGTCGCTGGAGTTGGCTAATACCCGTTATCGCGAAGGGTACGCAGATTTTCAGCGAGTTATTGACGCTCAGCGTGCCGCCGCAGGACAAGCAGAGCGGGAACTGATAAACGATGCTAATCACATTAGCGCCGCGATCAGCTTCTACCGGGCGCTCGGCGGTGGTTGGCTGGAGATGCCAGTTGAAAAACTTATTCCACAGAGCACACGTGAAACGATGGAGTCTCGTAGTGACTGGGGTGATTTGATACAAAGCCCAGGCCCCGCGGATCCTGAACCCTAACTTTTTACGCCGAAGGTTTTACATAGTGAGCGAAAAAACCGAAGAACAAGCCGAGATTGTGGAAGAGATACCTGTTGAGGCTTCATCGAAGGCCAAGGCCTCCGTTAATAAGGCCTCTCTTATTGTCTTGGGGCTGATTGCTTTGAGTCTGTTTTGGTATCTGCTTGCTGACCGGTTCACGCCGTATACAACTCAGGCGAGAGTCCAGGGCTATGTGGTCGGTGTTGCGCCTAAGGTTGCTGGCGTACTGACCAATGTATGGATCAAGAACAATCAGATCGTTGAGGATGGGCAGCAACTGTTCGAGATTGATCCATCCCAATATCGGATTGCGGTGGAAAAGGCCCGGTCGGATCTTGAGACTGCACGCCGCCAGGTAGATGCCGGTAGTTCCGCGGTAGAGGCAGCTCGTGCCGGGTTACTCGCCGCCAAGGCGAATCAAGAGAAAGCGGAAAAGGATGCGATGCGCCTGCAGCGCCTTCGCGAGGAAGATCCGGGAACCATTTCTCTGCGTCGACTTGAGATTTCCCAGGCTTCTCTGGAGCAGGCAAGAGCCGGTGTCCGAAAGGCCGAGGCGGACATTCAAAGAGCGATCGAGCAAAAAGGTGGGGATGACGACAAGAATAATGCGATTTTGAAAACGGCAATGAGTGCGGTGGAAAAGGCCGAGTTGGATTTGTCCAATACCGTCGTCAGAGCCTCATCTCGGGGATTCATCACTGATCTTCGGGCTGAGATTGGTCAGTTTGCCGGTACCGGAAGTCCGGTGCTGACGCTTATTTCATTGCAGGACTTCTGGATAACCGCTGAATTCACTGAGAACAACCTGGGCCATTTGCGTGACGGCAGTCCTGTGGAAATACTCTTTGATTCATTACCCGGTCAGGTATTTAA
>Ga0102815_10000906_pt1 | contig 19053 bp, 14 predicted proteins | sample ColrivemetaGS759_FD_79113 | JGI IMG/M metagenome (GOLD analysis project Ga0102815, IMG submission 79113) | Estuarine microbial communities from the Columbia River estuary - Ebb tide ETM metaG S.759 | ecosystem: Environmental > Aquatic > Marine > Intertidal zone > Estuary | place: USA: Columbia...
AGCGTCACGCCGCCATGGCCCGCGACGCCGACGAGCAGAAGTCCGCCACCGAGGTCCAGCTCTCCTCCACCATCGAGGAGCTCCAGGGGCATATCGGGGACCAGGCCACTCGGGCCGCGGCCACCGAGGAAGCGTCCCGAGCGGAGGTCGCCGAGCTCGTCGCTCGACGGGATCAGCTGGCGGGCGAGGCGGATGCGCTTGCGGTCGAGGCCGAGGACCTGAAGACCCAGCTGAACGCCGCGGTCTCGGAGGCCCTGAATGGAGAGCAGTCCAGGGAGACTCTCGCCGAGCACGCCGCTGGCCTCGAGAGCGACCTCACCAAGCTGACGAGCCAACTCGAGCAGTCCAGGGTCGAAGCGGCCGCCACCGCTGCGGAGCGTGACGAGCTCTTTGGAGCCCGAACCGGCCTTCAGTCCGACCTCGAACAGCTCGAAGCACAGCTCGGGTCAGAACGACGCCATTCCACCGAACAGGCGGCGGAGCTCGAGGGCCAGCGCGCCGAGCTGGCCTCCAGGGTCGAGTCGCTTCAGTCCGCGATTGAAGCCGAGGCCCAGCGAGCGCAGGTCGCGGGCGAGGAGCTCGAGCGGACCTCCGAGGAGCGTCAAGCCCTTGAGGCCAAGGTCGAGAAGCTCGGCGCCAGGCGCGCTGCGCTCGAAGCCGAGCAGGGCGCGCTCGAGGGCCAGCTCTCGGAGAGCCAGGCGCTCCACCAGCGCACGAACGAGGAGCTGGAGCAGACCTCGGGACACCTCGAGGAGGTCTCCAACGCTCTCTCCGAGGCTCGAGATACCGCGGCCAGCGCGGACCAACGCGCCGCCGACCTCTCGACCCGGCTGGACGAGCGTGAAGCAGCCCTCGCCGCTTCTGAACAGTCGATGGCGACATTCCGAGAGGAACAGGCCGGTGTCGTGGCAGGCCTCAGGGAGAACGAGGTCAGCCTCACACAGGACCTCGAGGTCGTCGGAGGAGAGCGCGACAGGATCGCGGGCAACCTCGAGGCCGCCGAGGCCGAGTCGAATGAACGCGCCCGCGCGCTCGAGGAGGCTGCGGCCGAGATCGAGCGGCGGACCGGCGAGATGGCCGGCGAGCGCGAACGCTTCGAGAGCTTCGAGCAGGCCACAGCCGCCGAGATCGCCGGGCTCCGCAAGGAGATCCAGGACCGCCAGAAGGCCATCGAGGCCGTCGACGCGCGCCTCGCGGAGGCTCGCAAGGAGAAGAAGGTGCAGTCCAAGGAGATCACGGCCCTTCGATCAGAGGCCAAGAAGCAGGCCGCGCGCCTCGCCAAGGCCGAGCAGCGGGCCGAGGACCTGGATACGAGGCTGAAGGCCGCGAGCGCCAACCTCGCCGACCAGGAGACCCAGGCGGACGAGCTCACCCTCGCGCTGGAGGCGGCCAACGAGCTGCTCGCGGACCGCTCAGGGCTCCTTGAGGAGAAGGGCTCAGCCATGTCTGCGGCGGCCTCGATGCTTGCCAACCTCAAGCCGATGCTGGCTGCCCTCGAGGACCAGCTCACCGACGAGGAGAGAGCCAAGCGGGCCAAGGGCGGCAAGGGCAGCAAGAGCGGCAAGTCTTAAGCTCCCGATAACCCCAACACTTCAGCAACAATGCGGGCTATCTCCAAACATGGGGATAGCCCGCATTCTATTGCACCTTGCTTGATGAACATCTAACGATTAAGATTTCGACCAACGCCGTCACGCTCGACAGATCTTCCCCGACGGCAACGTGTCCCCCTTGGACCTACAGGACCAACAAACTCATGGCAGAACGCAAACCGAAAGACGGCAAGACTCGTTACCGGAGAACGGACGAGGAACTCATCGCCGATCTTCAGAAGCGGATCGAAGACCTGAAGCAGCGAAAGGCTGCTAAGAAGGTGAAAGCGGACCCCGCTGCGAAGGAGATGAACGCAGCCTTCCGTGCCCTCACGAAGGCCGTAGAGAACTCCAAGAAGTCCGCCGACGCCGAGCTCAAGCGGGCTCTCAGCGGCGCTCAACGTACGCTCGCGGAGTACTACGAGTCCAAGGGCATCAACGTCCCCAAGGCCCGCAAGCCCAGGGCGCGTCGCAGCAAGTGAACTGAGTCACTGCTCGCTCGAGGAGCCCTCGTCGCCACTCTGTGGGCGACGGGGGCTCCCTCACGTTGAGGCTCGACGACTGCTCTCGGAAGACACTCGCTGACGTCACGGCCCTCGCAGCCAGGCTTGCGGGGCGAACCTCCGCGCCTCCCAACGCCGCCCTGCGACGAGCCTCGACCGCCGCCCAGGGGCGTGGAAGCCGTCCTGGATCGGGACGGGCCTGAGGGCCAGGAGAATGCCCCCGGGCCTACCGCATCCAGAGCGACGACAATCCGGTCGGGTGCCCTTAGGATCCACGGCATGAGCGAGGGGGAAGATTTGGACCGCGGTGCCGATCCAGTGATCCGCCCGGAAACCAGCCCCACGCTCGGCCACGTGATCAGCGCGGGCGGCGTGGTCCTGGTCCGCCGCACGGAAGTCGGGGCCAGGATCGCGGTGATGGAGTCCGGCGGCCTGGCGAGCCTGCCCCGCGCAGAGGTGGGGCCCGGGGAGAGCGCAGAGACGGCGGCGCGCCGCGCGGCGCGCGTCTTTCTCGGCGGCGCGCCGCGGCTACGCCGGACCTTGGGAGAGACCCGTGAGGCGACAGGCGAGGGCCTGGTCCTGACATGGTTCTGGCTGGCCTCCCCCGGCCGCGGCCCCGACGCCAGCGATCCCCAGGGCTCCGCTGTGCCCCCCGGTTTCCGGGTTCACTGGATGGAGGTCGAGGAGGCTCGCCTCTCCCTCGAGTCAGAGGACGAGGCAGACCTCCTGTCCCACCTCGGCCCCGATGACCTCCGCTCCAAGTCCAGCCCCTTGGCATCAGGTGAGCGAAGGGAGCTGCGGGCCGCCTTGTCCCTGACGCGGGAACAGATCCTGCACCGACACGGGGCCGATGAGGGCCTTGATCTGGCCGAGGGAAGCGGAGCAGCCCCGGCCGGGGGGGAGGTCACTGATCAGGCGGTTGAGGAGGCCCCGGAGGCCGCTCGCTTCGAGCTCCACCGGGCCGAGGAGCGGCTGGCCCGCGGTGACCTCGAGGGCGCCCGGCGCGCCCAGGCTCGGGCCGCCCGCGCGGTGCTCTTCGCCCTCGATGGTCCCGAACGCCGGGTGGAGTTCACGCGGCTCTGGAGGAACCTCCCCGATCCAACGCGACAAGGCCTCGGGCTCGGCGGCTTGACTCCTGGGTGGACCCCCGGGGTCGGCGACCTCCTGACGCTGCACGACGCCTCGGAAGCGGAGCGCGAGGAGCGCCACCGCGAACAGATCGCTGCCAGGGGACACCAGGTCCGAGCGTCGCTGGCTCTCCTGGCCTCCATCGCAGCGCTGTCATGGCTCGCCGCTGCCGCACCTCTTGCGACGAGCCACGGGCTCGACGTCCCGGTCATGTACGCCCTTCACTTCTGCCTGCTCGGCGCCGTGGGCGGGTGGAGCGGCGGCGCTCTGCGCCGTGTCCGTGCGGTCGCCGGGCGCGAGGCGCCCTCCACCGCAGCCTTCGACGCCGCGCTCGGCGCGGCCGCCGGTCTCGGCGCCGGCCTCGCCCTATCGGCGGGCTTCACCACTCCGCTTGCAGGCGGGCACCTCGCCTTCGCAGCGACGGCGACCTACATCGCCGGGTGGCTCGGGGTCCTTCAGTTCAAACGGCGTTGAACCGGTACGGGAGGCGCCGGCGTGGCCTCAGTCTCTGACGATCAGCTTCTCGATCCGGTCCACCTCGGACTGAAGATCGGCGGGCTCCCCGTTCCAGGTCCGCATGAACGCCGCGAAGCGCTCCTCGGCCAGCAGGTATTCCTCGTTGTCGATCGCGTCCTGGATTTGCCCGAGAGCGGTCAGCGCTGCCGTGGCGTTGGCGTAAGCGGACTCCACCACTTCGAGGCCCTCAGCGAGCCCCTCGCGCAGCTCCGCCTCGAGCGCCTCCGCGCTCTCGTAGCCCGCTCTCGGGAAGTTCGCCTGGGCGAACTCGACGAGGCGGCCACCGCTGGCGTCATTGCCTGCGAGGAACTCCTCGGATGCCGCCTCGACCAGGGCATAGAAGACCGAGTTCCGGAGGACCGACGAGCGGGCGTAGAGCCCAAAGATCCTGTTGGCCTCGGCGGCATCGTCCGCCTGGAGCGCGGCCACGACGCCCTCGGTCGCGCCCGTGGGGTCGCTGAACGTCTCCACGGTGGTCGCGGTCGAGGAACAGGCGCAGACGAGGAGGAGCGGCGCGAGGCCGAGGGGCATCCGGAGGGGCAATCGCATGGCCGGATTCTGCGGCAGACCCGCTCGCCGGCGCGACAGTTCCTTCGATTCCCCGCGCGTTGGAGAGGCGGCACGGGCAGCGAGCCAGCGCCGGTCCCGGTCGCTCACGACGCTCGCGCCCCGCGGGCCAATCCTCGCGGGTCATGCTCAGGCTGCGGCCGCTCGGCTCCCTCGCCCGAGGCGCCGAGTGGCGGCGAAGCCGAGGAGAAACAACAGCACCGCGCCGAAGACCTCCGTGAGCTCAGGGCGGAAGCGAACGAGCGTCAGCCCCGCTCGCTTGAGATCCCCCTTGGACTGCCCCTCCCAAGGGCCGGCGAGGGCCGTCAGCTCCTCCGGGCTGACCCCCTCGACACGGGCGGCCACGTCCTCGACCGGCTCATGCTCCACCACCACGGAGACGATCGCCTTGCGCATCGTCCGGGTTGCGAGTTCCGGGTGGACCGGCTGCTGGAACGGATAGAGCCCCAGCACCGAACCAACGAGGAGCCCGAGCAGCACGCCATGGGAGGGCGCCGCAAAGCGCTGGAGCAGCGCCTTCAGGAGGTTGGACAGCAAGGCAATGCCAAGGCCAGCACCGATCACCACGGGGACGATGATCGAGAGGGACTCGACGGGGCTCTCCTTCAACTGGCTGAACGAGAGCGACCCGATCACCGTGTCGTACATGCCGAGCACGAGCAGGACGTAGGAACCGCTGATCCCCGGCAGGATCATGCTGCTCGCCCCGGCGGCTCCCACGAGGAGCAGGACCGGGATCGTCGCCTGCAGCGGAGCGCTACCTCCGAGCGACGCGAAGCCAGCCATGGCCGCGACACCAACGGTGACGGCGACGAGCGTTCCCGGTCGAAGGGGGCGGCACTCACGCCAAAGCTCGGGCGCCCCGCCGAGCGTCATGCCGATGAACAACGCGTACATGACCGGCCGGTACTCGGTGACCAGTAGCACGGCGACGCCGGAGAAGATCACCACCGCGGCGCCGAGGCCCACGGCCATGACGGCGAGGAATTGGAGGCTGGACCGCCGGAACCGGAGCCGCGAGACGTCGGCCACCGCAGCGATGAACTGCTCGTAGAGACCGATGGCCAGGATCATGGTCCCGCCGCTGATCCCGGGAACGAGATTGGCCAGGCCCATAAGGACCCCTCCCTGGAGCGCTCGGGCCGCGGGAACAGGGGGCTGCTGGTCGTCGATCATCGGCTTGGGCGCGCCGCCCCACGGGCGGAGGTGCAGGGGCGTTCTGAGGGCTTGGGGGCGTTCGGCGCACGAAAGGGAGCCGCGCCTGTCTCGCAAGGAGACACTCTCGCGCGACCTCGAAGCCACAATCTCCTTCTCGATCAGACACGGCCAGCCCTCAGGCGGAAATCGGGGAACGCCCCGACTCGACACACGGCCGGCGCCCCCGCAGGATTGGGGGGTCTTTCTACATCGTCCGCTACAGGACGATCCTTATCATCGTTGACGAATTCTGTCGCGGCGGGGCGCTCGGGCTCCCACCGCAACGATTTCCAGGGCAGACGCCCTGCCCTGACCGGCGGCCCTCAACGGTCCTCCTCGCTTTTCACTGCATCGCGCTCCCACGCAGAGCTCGGACCCCTCCATGAAACTCTCCAAAAGCTATCTCCACGTTGCAGGCACCCTCGCCTTCGCGAGCATCGCCCAGTCCCAGGTCATGACCGAGGTCCGCATCTCGACGTCTGGCGTTGACCAGGAGTACGTCGAGATCCAGGGTCTCCCTGGGCAGTCCACCGACGGGCTCATGGTCCTCGTGGTTGAGGGTGACCCCGCCGGCGCCACCGGCGGCGTCGGCACGCTCGACTTCGCCTACGACCTGGCGGGTGACGTGTTCACCAACCAGTTCTACGTGCTCGGAAGCTCGGAGGCCGCCTCGGCCTTCCCCGGCGACATCGACAACGCCTCCTACGGCGACAACATGTTCGAGAACAGCAGCGCGACGATCTACCTCGTCAACGTGCCGGACCCGATCAAGCGACAGGACATCATCCAGACCTGGGCCGGCACCGACATCTCCGACCCCGTCGGATCGCTGACCACTCGCATCGCCACCGACGCGGCCGTCGAGCTCCTCGACGCCGTAGCCTTCTGGGACGGCGACGCTGGCGACGTGTTCTATGACGGCGCCCCCGAGTTCGGTCCGGACGGCAACTTCCTCCCCTCGGGCATCCTCCGCGACGGCGGCTGCCCCGGCGAGTGGTGCACGGACACGTTCATCAACTTCTCGACGAACGGCACGCCGAACCCGCCGTACGCCGACCCGTCGCCGAACGCCATCAACCCGACGACGGGCTGCACCACGACAGCCTCCGCGGGCTCCTGCGGCGGCAGCGGCAGCGTCGGCACGCCCTACTGCACGGCCAACAACAACAGCACGGGGAGCACCAGCGCCCTCGGCGCGAGCGGCACCCCCCTCGTCGCCTCCAACGACCTGAGCCTCGAGGCCTCGAGCCTGCCCGTCAACTCCTTCGGTTTCTTCCTCGCCAGCCTCGACAGCGGGTTCGTCGCGAACCCCGGCGGCAGCGCCGGCAACCTCTGCCTCGGCGGATCGATCGGGCGCTACGTCGGCGCCGGGCAGATCAAGAACTCGGGAAGCACCGGGGCCTTCGCCCTCGCCCTGGACCTCACCCAGGTGCCCCAGCCCACCGGGTTCGTGTCCATCTCGGCCGGTGAGACCTGGCGCTTCCAGGCCTGGCACCGCGACGCCGTCGGTGGGTCCGCCACCTCGAACTTCACCAACGGTCTCGAGGTCTCGTTCCTCTGATCTGCTGAACGCGGGTGCCTGCCCCGGCTCAAGTCGGGGCTCAGGCACAGGATCGGGGCCGTCTTCCACCTGGGAGGCGGCCCCGCCGCGTTACCCTTGAGTGTCCCCTCGCCCCCTGCGGCCCCCCAGCATGCGCCTCATCCAGATCACCGGCCTTCCCCTCGCGCTCGTCGCCCTCGCTGCCGTTGGCTCCGCGCAGGCGCCCCCCGGGTATTACTCCAGCGTGGACACGAGCACCGCGGCGACCCTGCGTAGCTCGCTGCACTCGGTCATCGACGACCACACGAAGTACCCGTACACGAGCAGCTCGACCGACACCTGGGACATCTTGGGCCTCGCACAGCGCGACCCCTCGAGCTCGTCGCGCATCCTCGACGTCTACAGGAACCGCAGCTTCGTCCGCCAGTCCGGGGGGAACTCCTTCTACAACCGGGAGCACAGCTGGCCGACCTCTTATGGGTTCCCGAGCAACGTGTCGAGCAACATGCCGTTCACGGACTGCCACATGCTCTTCCTGTGCGACAGCGGCTACAACTCAAGCCGGAGCAACAAGCCGTTCGGGAATTGCACCGCCGGCTGCGGAGAGCTCACCACCGACTCCAACGGAGGCGCCGGCGGCGGGAGCGGCGTCTTCCCAGGTCAGTCCAACTGGACCTCTGGCTCGTTCACCAACGGGACCTTCCAGGTCAACGTGATCAGGAAGGGCGACATCGCCCGCGCGCTGCTGTACGCAGACGTGCGGTACGAGGGCGGCTCCCACGGCGTCACCGGGGTCTCGGAGCCGGACCTCATCCTCACGGACAACACCGGCCAGATCGCGGCGTCCAACACCGGTCAGAATGAACCGGTCGCGTACATGGGCAGGCTCGCGGTGCTCCTCGACTGGCACTACGCCGACCCGGTGGACGTGTTTGAGCGGACCCGCAACGACGTCGTGGCCTCGTACCAGGGCAACCGCAATCCGTTTGTTGACCACCCCGAGTGGGTCGACTGCCTGTTCGCCGGGCTGTGTGAGCCCGGGTTCCCCTACTGCTCCCCCGCCGCCTCGAACTCCACCGGGCAGCCGGCCATCATCGAAGGCCGCGGCAGCGTGGTGATCGCCGACGACGACTTCCGGCTGCTCGCGAATCAGCTGCCGACGCAGTCCGCGGGCTTCTTCCTGTGCAGCCAGACCCAGGGCTTCATCCCCAACCCGGGCGGGAGCGCGGGCAACATCTGCCTCGGGGGCAACATCGGCCGCGTCGTCGGGGGTCAAATCCTCAACTCCAGCTTCTTCGGGAGCTTCGCGGTGGCGGTCGACTTCACCGCGCTGCCTCAGCCCAGCGGCCCGGTCAACGCGATGATCGGTGAGACCTGGAACTTCCAGGCCTGGTACCGGGACGCGGTCGCTGGACAGGTGACGAGTAACTTCACGGACGCCTGGTCTGTGACCTGGCAGTGACCTGGCAGTGACGTGACCCTGACCCTGGCAGTGACCCTGACCCTTGCTGGGACCTGATCCCGGCTGGGATCTGGCGAGACCGCCCCCCCCTCAGGGGGCAGAGATCGAGGCGAGGTCGGCAGCGCGCCACAGGAGGCACCAAAGAGGTGCCTTGAGCGGGGGCTCCGCTCCCCAGGTCCAGCTCGCTGCCCATGGCTTGGAGGCCACCGGCAAGAGGGAGGGCGCGACTCCTCGCGCGCGATCGCCCGGAGCCCATGCCTGCCTTGGCCGCGGCCGACGGCCGCGGATCCCGGCTGCGGCTCCCGGTTTCCCGGCGAGGGCGCGAGCAACGCTGAGCCCCGACCTTTAGCCTCACGTTCATGGGTCGACTCTTCCTCTTCGACGGCACCGCCGTCGCCTATCGGTCGCACTTCGCGATGATGCGCTCGGGCCTCTCGGCGCCTGACGGGCGCCCCACCGGCGCGACCTACGGCTTCACCATGGCCCTGCGCCGGATCCTCCGGGAGGAGGCCCCCGACCTGGTCGCCGTCGCCCTGGACGCCAAGGGGCCAACGTTCCGCCACGAGCGCTACGCCGAGTACAAGGCGACCCGAGAGCGCGCGCCCGAGGAGATGATCGAGCAGCTGGAGGACATCCGCAGGATCATCGCGGCCCACGGCGTGCAGCTCTTCGAGATCCCGGGCTACGAGGCCGACGACGTCATCGGCACCCTGGCCACGCGCGCCCGCGAGGCCGGGCATGAGGTCCGGATCGTCACGGGCGACAAGGACCTCATGCAGCTCGTGGACCCCGGTCTGCAGCTGCACAACATCTTCAAGCCCGGCGTCGACCTGGTCATCGAGGGCCTCGAGGAGGTCGAGGCCAAGTTCGGGACCACCCCCGATCACGTCATCGACGTCCTCGCGATCATGGGCGACGCCTCGGACAACGTCCCTGGCGTGAAGGGGATCGGCGAGAAGGGTGCCAAGAAGCTCATCGCCGAGTTTGGCTCGGTCGCGGGCATTCTCGAGCGCATCGAGGAGGTGAAGGGGAAGACTCGAGAGAAGCTCGAGAACGACCGCGAGAACCTCCTCATGTCCCTCGAGCTCGTGACCATCGACACCGCCGTCCCCCTGGAGCGCGGCCTGGAGTCCATCACCCCCGCGATCCCCGACACCTCGGAGCTGCGGACGATCTTCCAGGATCTCGACTTCCGCAGCCTCGCCGACGAGATGAGCAGCGACGTCCAGGTGGACGGCGCTGGCGACCGCGAGGACGTCCTCATCCGGACGGAGTCCGAGCTTGAGCAGATGATCGTCGAGCTCACCGAGGCGGGCACCTTCGCCTGGGACACAGAGACCACCGGACTCGCGGCGCTCCAGGTGGACCTCGTTGGCATGTCCTTCTGCTGCGAGGCCGGGCGAGCCTTCTACGTGCCCTTCAACCTCGACCCGCCCGTCCTCGCGGGCGGCGCCCCCGCGCTCCTCGACCGGCTCCGGCCCCTGATGACCGATCCCGAGCTGTTCCGGATCGCACAGAACGAGAAGTACGACGCCCTCGTCATGGGAGCCCAGGGCGTGGACGTGCCGCCCCCCGCCTTCGACACGATGATCGCGAGCTTCACGATCCACGGGTCCAGCCGCCGCCACAACCTCGACCACCTCGCCCTGGTGGAGCTGGGGTTGACGAAGATCCCGACCTCGCACCTCATCGGCACGGGGAAGAAGCAGATCACCATGGCGCAGGTGCCCGTCGACGTCGTGGGCGAGTACGCCTGCGAGGACGCCGAGGTGACCTACCGCCTCTTCGAGCGCCTGTCCGTCGAGCTCAAGGAGACCGAGAACGAGACCCTCTTCCACGACCTGGAGATGCCGCTGGTCCGGGTGCTGACGCAGATGGAGCGCAGGGGAATCAAGCTCAACGTCCCCGCCATCCAGGAGCTGGGTAAGGAGCTCGAGCGCGACATCGACACCGCCGAGCAGGACGTCCGCCGGCTGGCGGGCGAGCCGGGCTTGAAGGTGAACAGCCCCAAGGCCCTCGGGACGATCCTCTTCGAGAAGCTCCGCATCCAGGAGCAGGCTGGCGTCAAGCGAGTCAAGAAGACCAAGACCGGCTACGCCACGGACCAGGCGACCCTGAACGAGAACTACGGGGACGTGGAGATCGTGCGGCGGCTGCTGGAGTACCGCGAGGTCGCCAAGCTCAAGAGCACCTACGTCGACGCGCTGCCCAACTTCGTGAACCCGAAGACGGGCCGCATTCACTGCTCGTTCAGCCAGGCCGTCGCCGCCACGGGGCGCCTCGCCTCGAGCGACCCCAACCTCCAGAACATCCCCGTGCGCACCGAGCGCGGCCGCAGGCTCCGCTCCGCCTTCGTCCCGCGCGAGCCCGACGAGCACGGCAAGTGGGTGCTCCTCGCGGCGGACTACAGCCAGGTCGAGCTCCGGGTCCTGGCCCACCTCTGCGGCGATGAGAAGCTCGCCCAGGCCTTCCGGGACGGAAAGGACATCCACGCCTCCACGGCGTCGGTGATCTTCGATGTCTTCCCCGAGATGGTCGACCGCACCATGCGGAGCCAGGCCAAGGCCATCAACTTCGGCCTGCTCTACGGCATGGGCCCCCAGCGGCTCGCGAGGGAGACGGGGCTCACCGTCCCCGAAGCGCGGGCCTTCATCGACCGCTACTTCGCCGCCTTCCCGAGCGTCCGCGGCTGGATCGACGGCGTGCTCGCTGGCGCCCGAGAGCACGGCTACGTGGAGACCCTCATGGGCCGCCGCCGGCAGATGCCCGACATCAACTCCTCGAACCAACGGGCACGCGTGGCCTCGGAGAACGCGGCGGTCAACACCCCGGTCCAGGGGTCCGCGGCCGACATCATCAAGCGCGCCATGATCAAGCTGGATCAGCGCCTGGATGAGTCCGACCTCGCCGCACAGCTGCTCCTCCAGGTCCATGACGAGCTGGTGCTCGAGGTCCCGGAGCGGGAACTGGACGCCACCATCGCGATGGTCAAGGACGCCATGGAGAACGCCGTGGAGCTCGATGTCCCGCTCGTGGTGGACTTCGGCTGGGGCGCGGACTGGCTCGAGGCGCACTGAGGCACTGAGGCACTGAGGCACTGAGGCACTGAGGCACTGAGGCACTGAGGCACTGGAGCCCTGAGACACTGGGGCACTGAGGTCCTGGCGCTCCCTCCTGGCTGAGGCACCTGGCTGAGGCACCTGGCTGAGGCGCCTGAGGCGCGCAGGGGCGTGCTGTCCGGCCCACAGCGGGCCAGACCGCAGCGGAGGTGATGGCCCGCCTCTCCGTTCGGGACGGCCCTTGTCCAAGGGCTCTGACAGGGCCTGTTCGCCGCTCAAGGGATCGCGGGATCGGGCCGATACCCCTGGTGGTGACACCACGCCCAAGGAGCCCATCGACCATGCCCGCACCGAAAAGAGACCCGCAGATCATGACCCAGTCCGAGGCAACCTTCGCCATGGACTCCACCCCCGATCGCTGCGTGCTGCTCGACGGAGCAGGCTGCATCGTCCAGGCCAACGAGGCCTGGTCCAGCACCTCACGCCAGACGGATGTGGTCCCGCTGGAGAACGCCCGTGAGGGCGCCGACTACATGGCGGCCATGGGACGCGCTGCGCTGAACGGCAACCGCGAGGCCGGCTCCATGCATGCGCAGATCCGGAAGATCCAGACGGGAGGAGCGGACCGCGCTCGCCTGGAGTTCGACCGCCCCCTTCGCACGGGCGGCGTCGTCCGGACGGTGGCCACCATCGAGCAGGTCACGGGCCGCGACCAGCGCCTGGTGCTCGTCGCCTTCACCACCGAGGTCACCAAGGGCGCCGTCCGCCCCACCGTCATCCCCGAGGCTGGCTTCAGTGTGCCGGCCGGGACCCGGTTCGAGCGCCTGACCGAGGCGCTCGAGCACTGCACCGCCCACGCCGCGGTCCTCGATGGCGAGGGCCGGATCGTGGCCGTCAACGCCGCGTGGCGACGCTTCACCATGGACACCGGGGGCGACCCCGCGCGGACCGGCGTGGGCGTCGACTACCTCGCCGTCTGCTCCGCGGCCGCCAAGGGCGGCGACGGGCGGGCCAACCGCTTCCTCCGCGAGCTCCAGGCCGTCCTGCGCGGAGAGCGCCACACCTTCACCGCGGACGCCCGCGTGGGCACCGGGGGCGAGGCTCGCCCGTTCCGCGGGCGCGCGACGGCTCTCAACCTCGAGGACGGGGTCTTCGTGCTCGTCACCCACACCTACCTGGATGCCGCCAGGACCCCCACGGCGTCCACGGTCCGCACGGCCGCGTGAGTCCACGGCCGCGCCCGTCGCGGCCCCCCACGAAACACGCCCGCCCCAGCCATGAGCACGGACGCCAGCGTGCTGTGCCAGGGGCACGAGGCAGAGGCTCCCGGTCAGAGACTCCAGACCCGTCGTCCTGAAGCCAAGGTCCTGAAGTCGAGGTCCTGAGGCCGGGGCCCTGTAGCCGGGGCCCTGTGGGCGGGGCCCTGTGGGCGGGGCCCTGTGGCCGGGGCTCCAAGATTCGGGCCCCCCAAGGAGGCGTTCCAAGCCTGGAAGCCCGCCCACCGAGGGGAGAGCCCTGTGACCAGCGCCGGTCCCTGATCTCGAAGGACGGCCCTAGTCTTCGACCGGGAGGCCTCCAGGGCCCCCGGGGAACTCCCCATCAAGGCCGGGCTCCCTCCCGTCCGCACGCGAGGCCTCCCCCGTCGCGCCGGTGCCGTCACGCCCGCGGGGGAGGCTCTTGTCGAGGATGGCGGCGGGCACGACGACGCCCCGCCCGAACTTGCGCCGCAGCTTGTCGAGGCTCGGGGTCACCTTGGCCAGCTTCTCCGCCGAGGCGAGGTAGTCCCTCCTCGAAGAAGGCTCCGCCATGGCCCCGTTGAACAGGGTCGTCTGCACCGGCTGGCGCACGTCCTCGAGACGGCTGATCTGGACGCCGAGCAGGCGCAAGGGACGGTCGTCAATCCGGTTGAGAAGCTCACTCGCGACCGAGTAGATGCGCGGCCCGAGGTTGGTGGCGTGGGCGAGCGTCTTCGTGCGCGTGACGGTCTTGAAGTCACTGAAGCGCGCCTTGAGGGTGACCGTCTTCCCGCGGAGGCCCTTGTCGCGGAGATAGAAGGCGACCTCCTCCGAGAAACTCATCAGCAGGCCGCGGAGCTCCTCCTGGTCGGAGATGTCCTCGGCGAAGGTGCGCTCCATCCCATGGGACTTCTCCTCCCGCCGCGGCGTCACCCTGCGGGGATCGATGCCGTGCGCGAGGTCGTGGATCCAGATCGCCGAGGCGCCGAACTGACGGGCCACGACCCGGCGGGGGCGGCTCGCGAGATCTCCGATGGTCCTCACCCCCATCGCTTGGAGGCGCTTCGCGGAGCGCGGCCCGACGCCGAAGATCTTCGACACGGGGAGCGGATCGAGGACGGACCGCTCCTCACCGTGCCGGATGACGCGGAACCCGTCGGGCTTGTCGAGGTCAGAGGCCAGCTTCGCGAGGAACTTGGTCGGGGCCACCCCGACCGAGGCCACGAGGCTCGTCTCGCGGAGAATGTCGTCCTTGATCCGCCGCCCGATCTGTTCGGCATCGCCGAACAATCGCTCGGACCCGCTGACGTCGAGGAACGCCTCGTCGAGGGAGAGCGGCTCGACCGTGGGCGTGTACCGACGGAAGATCGCCATCACCTGGCGGCTGACCGCCGTGTACTTGTCGAAGTCCGGCGGGAGCAGCACGAGGTCGGGACACATTCGCCTCGCCACGGCGGTGGCGAGGGCGGAGTGCACGCCGAAGCGGCGCGCCTCGTAGCTCGCCGCTGCGATCACCCCCCGGCTGGCGGCCGGCCCGCCGACGCATACCGGCAACCCCTGCAGCGAGGGATTGTCGCGGATCTCTACAGACGCATAGAAGGCGTCCATGTCCACGTGGAGGATCGTCAGCGGGGGCGGGGTGGCCATTTTGGTGGGTCGGCCGAGGCGGGCCGCGAGCCGTCCTCAAGTGTCAACGCCCGGGTCTCCGCCCGCAACCGGTCGCAGGCGAAGCCCCGAACCGGTAGGGTCTCCGCCTCAATGCGGTTCGAGAATGTCCACATCGAGGCTCTGGGCCTCGCCTTGCCCCAGCAGGTCGTCACCTCGACAGACCTCGAGGGGCGGCTAGGTGCTCTCTACGAGCGCCTGGGGGTCTCCGTGGGCCGACTGGAACTCATGAGCGGGATCAAGGAGCGTCGCTTCTGGAAGCCGGGGACGCGGCCCAGCGACGCGGCAGCCCGCGCCGGCAAGGACGCCATCGAACGCTCCGGGCTCGACCCGGCGAAGATCGGCTGTCTTGTCCACTCCTCGGTTTGCCGCGACTTCATGGAGCCCGCGACGGCCTCCGTGGTCCACGCCCGGCTCGGCCTCTCCACCGAGTGTGAGGCCTTCGACCTCTCGAACGCCTGCCTGGGGTTCGCCAACGCGATGTCGCTCCTGGCAAGCCGGATCGAGCGCGGCGAGCTCGAGGCTGCCCTGGTTGTGAGCGGCGAGGACGGCGGACCGCTAGTGGAGGAGACCATCGCCGCACTCCTGCGCGAGGGCGTGACCCGCCTGGACCTCAAGCGCGCCTATGCCTCGCTGACCATCGGCTCCGGCGCCGCGGCCATGGTCCTGACGAGCTCCCGCATCTCGCGGTCCAGCCACCGCCTCCTCGGCGGGGTCGCCCGCGCCGCGACCGAGCACCACGAGCTCTGCAGCGGCGACCGCGTCAACGGATCGAGCGGGCCGCTCATGGAGACCGACTCCGAAGCCCTGCTGCAGGCCGGCAACGTCCTCGCAGCGCGAACCTGGCCCACATTCCTTGAGGAGCTCGGCTGGACCTCGGATCAGGTCGACCGCATCGTCACCCACCAGGTCGGCGCCCAGCACAAGCGGACGCTCTTCCAAATCCTCGGTCTCGACCACGCCCGCGACTACACCTCGGTGGAGACCCTGGGCAACGTCGGCTCCGTCTCCCTGCCAGCCACGCTGGCGCTCGCAGCCCGCGACGATTTCATTCAACCCGGTCACCGCGTGGCCATGCAGGGCATCGGCAGCGGACTCCACTGCTTGATGCTCGGCCTGGAGTGGTGAGCAACGAGAAGCCAATGGCCTCCATGTCTCCCGACTCTCTCCTCGACTGCGTCGTCCTCGAGCCCGGCCGCCCGGCCGACGCCTCCGTGATCTGGCTCCACGGCCTCGGTGCGAGCGGACACGACTTCCCCCCCATCGTCTCCGAGCTCGGCCTCCCCGAGGACCACGCCGTGCGGTTCATCTTCCCGCACGCGCCGCAGATCCCCGTCACCGTCAACGGCGGGATGGTGATGCCCGCCTGGTACGACATCCTCGGCATGGACTTCGAGCGGCGCGTGGATGAGGCCGGAGTGCGTGGCTCCGCAGCCCAGGCGAGGGCCCTCATCGAACGCGAGAAGGCCGCGGGCATCCCCGCCGACCGCATCGTCCTCGCGGGCTTCAGCCAGGGTGGCGCGATCGCTCTCCACGAGGGTGTCCGACACCCCGAGGCTCTCGCGGGGATCCTCGCACTGTCCACGTACCTCGCCTGCGACGGGAACTTGGACGAGGAGCGCTCCCCGGCGAACCAGGCGACCTCGATACTTCAGTGCCACGGCACCGAGGACCCCATGGTCGTCCCCCGCATGGGTGAGGCGGCCCGGGACCGACTCCTTGGCCTCGGCTATCCCGTGGAGTGGCGGACTTACTCCATGGCGCACCAGGTCTGCCCCGAGCAGATCACGGACATCGGCGCCTGGCTGAGGGGCGCCCTCGGCCTCTGAGGCGCCCGCTGGGCTGCCCTGCAGGTGGCCCCACCTCCCTGCGCCGCCGCCCGCGGCCCTCGAAGCCGGGGGAGGCCTCTCGAGCGGGGATCTCATTTTCGACGATTGCGGGATCGACATGGCGGCTCGACGGGTACAACTCCCCCTCGCAGCCTTCAGGAAAATCTGAAATGCGTTGCGAGCGCGAAGCCCCTCCCATGCAAGAACCCGCCTCCACGCCCCCTGCCGCGCCCTCTGCCGCGCCCTCCGAGGGCGGACTGGTCGAGACGAGCGAGCCGAGCCTCCTCGCTCAGGCGGGCTTCACCGGCCTCGAGCCGGAGCTCCACGCGGAGCTGGCGACCTTCGAGGCGTTCTTCAAGACCTTCGGCTTCAAGCGGATCCACGGCCGCGTCTGGGGCCTGCTAGTCCTCTCCGGGTGCCCGCTCTCGGCCAAGGAGATCGTGCACGAGCTCTCCATCAGCCAAGGGGCGGCGAGCGCCACGATCAACGAGCTGGTGGAGTGGGGCGCGGTCTCGTCGACCTTCGACACGGCCCGACGTTGCAACGTCCACGAGCCGGTCGGCAACACGCTCTCGATCGTGGCCACCGTCCTGCGCCGCCGCGAGCAGGTCGCCTTCGAACACTTCAAGGTGGGCGCCGAGCGCATGCTCGAGATCAACCGCCAGCGCAACGGCGCCAAGGACCCCCGGGTCCTGACCCTGCGCTCGATCATCGCGACCTGCGACCTCGCAGACGCGGTCATGCAGCTCGTCTTCTCCAGCGTGTCCAGCGCGCTGGGTGACCCGCAGAGCCTTCTCTCGAAGGCCATCGGCACCGCGTTCAAGGTGGGCGTCGGCGTCCCCGCGCGATTCCTTCAGGCCGGCGCGGCGGCCAACCAAGCGGCGGACGCTCTGTCCGAACCACAAGCAGCGGACGATCCGTCCGAACAAAAGGAGGCAAAGCGTGCCTGACCACTCCAGCAAGCCTCGCATTGTGATCACCGGTGTCGGTCTCACGAGCCCGAACGGCAACGATCTCGAGACCTATCGCAAGAACCTCCTGGCAGGCGTCTCCGGGGTCTCCCCCTACGAGATTCGCTACTTCGGCAAGACCGTCGCCGGGCAGTGTGACTTCGACAACCAGCGCCACCAGAGCCGCAAGACGCTCCGCCGCGGAACCCGCGCGGGCTCGGTCGCGATCTACTGCGCCAACGAGGCCGTGCAGAGCGCCGGCATCGACCTGGACGCCGTCGGGAAGCACAACGTCGGCGTCTACGTCGGCACCACCGAGCACGGGAACGTGGAGACCGAGCAGCAGATCTACGAGATCAGCAAGTACGACTACGACACGTCGTACTGGTCGCACCACCACAACCCCCGGACGGTCGCGAACAACCCCGCCGGTGAGGTGACCCTCAACATGGGCATCACCGGCCCCCACTACGCCATCGGCGGGGCCTGCGCGGGCGGCAACCTGGGCATCATCCAGGGCGCTCAGATGCTGCAGCTTGGCGAGGTCGATGTGGCCATCGCCGGCGGCGTCTCCGAGTCCATCCACACCTTTGGCATCTTCGCCAGCTTCAAGGCAGAGGGCGCCCTCGGCGAGAACGCCGACCCCACCAAGGTCAGCCGCCCCTTCGACAGCGAGCGGAACGGCATCGTGGTCAGCGAGGGCGGGTGCCTCTACGTCCTCGAGCGCTACGATGACGCGGTGAAGCGCGGCGCGAACATCATCTGCGAGCTCGCCGGCTGGCACGTGAACTCCGACGCCGCAGACTTCGTGCTGCCGCTGCCTGAGCGCCAGAACCAGTGCATGCGCGGCGCCCTCAGCCGCGCCGGCATGGCGCCGGACGATATCCACATCGTCAGCACCCACGCCACCTCCACGCCCATGGGCGACATCCAGGAGTCGGGCGCGGTGCGCGAGGTGTTCGGGGACTCTTCCTCCACGAACATCAACAACACCAAGAGCTACATCGGGCACACCATGGGCGCCGCCGGCTCCCTGGAGCTCGCGGGCAACCTGCCCTCCCTCATCGACGGCGTGGTGCACCCCACCATCAACGTCGATAAACTCGACCCCGAGTGTGAAGTCCGGGGCCTCGTGATCAACGAGCCCCGCCAGACCGGCGGCGTCGAGACCATCCTCAATCTCAGCTTCGGGATGTTGGGCATCAACAGTGCCCTCGTCGTGAAGCGACCCGACTCCAACTGATCCACCAACCCCTTCCCTCCTCATCCAATGACACAGGACGAAGTCAAAGAAGCCGTCAAGGACATCATCGCCACCATCGCCCCCGACGAAGACATCGACGGGCTCAATGACGCGGAGCTCCTCCGTGATCAGATCGAGCTCGACTCCATGGACTTCCTCGACATCGTGATGGAGCTGCGCAAGCGCTACGGCGTGCAGGTCCCCGAGGACGACTACAAGGAGCTTGGCAGCCTCGCTTCCTGCGGCGTCTACCTGCACCCCCACATGGCCGACCTGGAGCTCAAGCTCCAGAACGCCTGATCCGAGGCCTGGAAGCTCCATTCCCGTGACCGAGAAGTACGACACCATCGTCATCGGCGCGGGGATGAGCGGCCTCGCAGCCGGGATCCGACTCGCCCAGTTCGACCAGCGAGTCATCGTCCTGGACCGCCACTACCTATGGGGCGGGCTCAACTCCTTCTACAAGCAGAAGGGGCGACGCTTTGACGTCGGGCTGCACGCGCTGACCAACTTCGTGCCCAAGGGAACGAAGGGGCGCCCTCTGACACGAATTCTCCGGCAGCTGCG
>Ga0102815_10000908_pt1 | contig 19049 bp, 15 predicted proteins | sample ColrivemetaGS759_FD_79113 | JGI IMG/M metagenome (GOLD analysis project Ga0102815, IMG submission 79113) | Estuarine microbial communities from the Columbia River estuary - Ebb tide ETM metaG S.759 | ecosystem: Environmental > Aquatic > Marine > Intertidal zone > Estuary | place: USA: Columbia...
GCGCTCGGGCCGTGCCGGGCGCGCGGCGGGGGGGGGCGCGGGGGGGGGGGGGGGAGCGCGCGATTGGGCGTGGGCGACAACTCTGCGCGCGCGTCCCCTGATCGGGAGGGGCGGAGCGAGGGTCAGGCCGGCCGGGCGCGCGCGGCGGTGCGCACCCGCGCGCCGCTCGCACAGCGGGGGCGCGCGCAGCAGGGTTAGGAGCGCGGGAGCGGGCGCCAGGCAAGCGAGGCCGAGCGCACTCACGGGGCGGCGAGGCGCTTGCACAGCGCCTTAACTTAAATTAAAAAGGCTGGTTGTGAGTGTTTTGGCAAAACACCCATAACTAGCCTGGTCCTGCTCCCCAAAACGGCTTGCCCTTCTTCGACATTTTCAACTTCAGCTTTCTTCCTCGATGTGGAACGAGGGTGCCAAGAGCGACTCTGTTGTCCAACGCAGCGTTTGCCGACCGCCACGTGTGCTCGGGCGAAATGAGGACCCCGGCATTCTCCTGCGCCTCCTTCTCCTTTCTACGCCTGTACCTGTCAAAGCCGTACATTGCTGCGAAACCTGCTCCGGTCAGAAGAAGAGGAACAAGCTCCGTCCAGTCCCCGGACACGCCACCGTGGCAACCGCCGTGACAGCCGTGTGACCCGTGTGCAAATTGTCCCCCGCGGCCGCCAAGTTGCTTCCCTAGCCGCTTTGCTCGTTGCGTATGGACAAGCACGGAAAGCATGCCTGCGCGTCGCAACAACTCTCTCCGGCCTCTCCGGCCTTGTGATGTCGTTGGTAGGGACATCCTTCTTAGCATTAGACGTGTTTATTTTCTTATATGCTCGCGTTTGGGATCAGCAAATGGTACTACGGCTTTTATGCCAAACTAGGCATCCCTATCCACGTGCACGGGGGCATCGATCGGGCGGACAGAGTCGAGTTCATGATGAACAATGGGTACGGCGTTTTCAGTGATACAAGGTACGTCACCGGCCTCATGGTCAAGTCAGTTTAGTCTCACGATCTGTGGCGTGCGTGCGTCACACATGCTCCCTCCAGTGAGATGCTTCTCATGCAATGGCCTGAACATGTCTGGCCGCGATGCCAAGCGCATGTGCTGCAGGCGCATGAAGTTGGGCCACGAGGACTCAACCGCGCTGCTCATCGCGGAGAGCGGCCCCCCACCCGCATCACGTGGACGTGATGGAACGCAGAGCCTCGTCGACGTCAGCGACGGAGGAGTTGGTCAGCCTCACGACGCGAGAGAGAGCTGATGTCACGTCGACAACGCGCATTGTTTCGATGTCCGAGTAGAGCAAGAGAGGTAGGAGGTGCTTGGTCAAGCCAGCCACGTCGTCGAGAGCCTCGCGGCCGTAGACAAAGGCGAAGCCTTTGCTTTCGCATATCGCCGCGACCCTCGAACACAGCAGCTGGGGGGTGCTGCAGGGGCGCGCCATCATCTCGATGTCGAAGGGGAGGTCAGCGAAGAAGTCCGTCATCCGCGGCGCCGGTGTGTCCTCCGTCTCAATATCGTGCAAGACATAAGACACGTATTTGTCCATACGGATCGGCGCGCCGGTGCGCGGGAGCGCCTGGTGCGCGCACCTCCACAGCTCCTCCAGCGCCTCCTCTCGGATGAAAGTCCCGACGCTCAGCAGGAGCCGAACGAGCCCGTCGGCGCGCCATTCGTTGAATATTGTCGAGAGAATTGCCCACTGTGCGATCTGCGTCCAACCCGTCTCGCGGGACGGCAGCGGCAGCCGCGCGAGCAGCGCAAACGCCGCCGGCGGCAGCAGGTCCCGCTCTCGCGTGCCGGCAGGCAGCTTACGCTGGGCGTCGACGGGGACAATGCGCCCAGATCGCTCTCCGGTCGGGTCCGCAACAAAACGGCAGCGCTCGCAAGCGCCTGTCAGATAGAGCTCAACCTTCATGCAGACCATCTTCACCACGATGCTACGGAGGTCGACTCCGCCGAAGAGCAGCGCGTCGTCGTCGTAGCTGCTGGTCGGAACGTACACGCGCGCCTGCTTGTCATACCCCACCTCGGAGAACCTGAAGATGGTGTGGATCCGATCCGTGGAGCAAGTGGGCTCGATGCTCAGCACATCTCTCGTTCGAGGCGGCGCCAGCTCCGCGGCCTCGCGCATTCGAGCGACTGCAACCTCCTCCACTTCCGCGCGCATCACGCCCATGTCGAGCGCAAGGAACTCGTTCTCCATCACTGTATTCCGTGCGCGCTCAACTGCGTCGCTAGCAACAACCAATGCATCGTCCTCCGACGCGGGGCACTCTTCGCCGGAGCCAGGCACGAGGTGCATGAGCCTGACGTCTGGCATCTCCCCTGACGCGCTGTCGACGACGACCTGCGCGAGATCGACACGCTGCATGCGCGAGCGCTGCACGACAACGAGCTTCTTTTTGGAGCGCGATAGCGCGACGTGGAGGGGCCGGGCGTCGGAGCGACGGGGGGTGGCCATGACCCCCAGCACAAACACTGTGTCGGCCTCGAGTCCCTTGGAGCTGTGGAACGAGAGCACCTTGATGCGCGCGTTGCTCACGACGGTGTCGCTGTCGACGCGGTGCACGCCAATTGAGTTGCCTCGAGCAACTAACGCATTGGCTAGCTGCCGCAACTGCCGGTTCCTCTTCTTCCGCGCCGCCAGGATAAAGACGTCGCCTTCCACTGCGGCATCCTCAATGGCGTGCAGCAGGCCCGAGGTGTACTCATCTGGGTCGACTGTCGCGATCACGACCTCTCCGTCTGCACATCCACCCCCAACAATCCTGCCACTGCCCCCAAGCCGGTTGACAACATTTGCGACCGATGGCGGGAGGCGGAAGCTTATGCTCAGCGTGAGGCGAACGAAGCTGCGCCCCCTCAAGTAGCGCTCCGGCGATTCCATGAAGTCCTCCAGGGCAGAGAAGTCGCGGGAGAAGTCGTTGACCAGCTGCTCTGCATCACCAAGGAGGCAGATCTGCGTCGTCGGCTTCACCAGCAGAGCTAGCAGCCGCGCAAAGATGGCCTTCATGTCCTGCGCCTCGTCGATGAAGATCGTATTTGGGATTCGGAGATCACCCTTGGGGGTGTCGTTGTCGAGCGCGTGCAGCAGGGAGGAGTCATCTCTGATGACATAGCCGAACACTCGGCCAGCGAGCGCGTGAAACGTGAGAACCTCGTGTGGCGTTTGCACCTTTTTCGCAAATCCCACTTGCAAAGACTTGTTGTATGTTAGTACCGTCGCCGGCCGTGAGAGAACTTGCAAGCACGCCAGGATAGTCGTGGACTTCCCTGAGCCAGCCACTGCCTCCACAATGCCGTCCAAACCAGCTCTGACGCACTCAACAACAGCCGCTTGCTCAGCGGTGAGCAGCATGCAGGGGTGTCAAGACACACCCACGCGGCTCTTGAGCGTTACGATAGTACACGAGAAATAAACATCAAACTGACCATTTGGGGCGGCCAGCAGGCGGACGGCGGCTCGAGCGCTCGGTTTTTTGCCTAAGGCACAAAGCAAGCTTGTGCGTGTTTTTTTTAAACACTCATAAACCTCGGTTGAGTCAGAGGCGCAAAGGCGTGCACAGGGCCTGATGTCGCTCCAGCCCGCGCGCGCCGCCTTCTCCTCGTCGGCGCGCAGCCGCTTCTTCACGGAGGTGCCCCGGGCGACGCTGCAACACCTCATCCTCGAGGGCACACCGTGTCTCTGTCTTCGCGCCCTTGTGTCGGGGCTCGGCCCAAGGGCGGCGGGGCTCTTCGACGTTCAGCCCGCCGAGCACTCAGCGGCGCGCGTCACCACGCTGTACGACCTGATCAGCTCTCTCCAAGAGGACACACAGTGGCGCGCGTACGCCAAGGGGGTCACGCGCTCCATCGGCTTCGAGGCCGAACTTGAGGAGGACTTGCGCGACCGACCGATTCTCGATCGCTGCATGTGGGTCCTCCTTTTCTGGTTCGAGCAGTGGGACGAGAACGACTACTGGGGCCCGTCGACCCGGCAGTTCTGCCTCCTCATGCAGGACTTCAAGGACCGCATCGGCATCAACCTTGGCGCGCTGGCGCTCATGCTGCAGGGGCGCGCAAACCAAGCGGACAAGGGGAAATACAAATGGCGCGCCGCTCTGTTCCTGTGCGGCTGGCTCAAGCACGTCGACGAAGGCAACGAGCTGCCAGCATCGGCCGAGCCGAAGACGCCGCCCTTCATGCCCCCTTCCACGTCCGCCTCGGCAGAGACCGCCCCCTCGGAAAAGACGCTGGTTCGCTGCGCCATGTGCGGCGGCAAGAAGGGCCGCGGGCCAGTGAGCTGCTCGAGGCCTTGCGACGGTGGGCAGATCCTCAACCCCCTCAAGCCCAATTCGCCCGGTCGCAAGCGCCCCCGGTCGCCGGTCGACTGCACCTCAAGCGCAGCAATGGATGCTGCGGCGGCCAAGCTGCCTCCGCTCCCGCCGCTGCCTCCCGATGTTCCTCTTGTACAGAGCGAGGAGCGCGGCGATGTGCTCGTGTCCGGCGACGTGCTCCCGCACCCAAATCGGGCACATGCCGAGACTCAGACCGAGTTGCCCCCGACGACCACCGAGTCTGAGGCCGGGCCAGGGCCCGGCATTGTCAACTGGGGCTCCAGCGAGGAGACCCCGTGGATCCTTGAGTGACACGTTGCGAGGGCCATCCTTCGAGTGGACCTCAACGACCGCTCCGACCTTGAGGTTGTCCTCGTAGCCAGTGTCACTCATGGCGCATCGGAAGACCCGGGTCTAGATCTAATGACGACAAACTTACGGTTACGGGGTAGATGTGCGTTTTTTTTGAACTTACTGTATATATATACCGCGGGTTATGTCAGACCCTAAGTCATCGCCTCCTTCATTGAGTCCATCTACTTCTTCACCTCCGTCTGCCCGCGCGACGGGGATGCCCATGTGGCAGCAGATCTTGATTGGTGTTGTGGTTCTGTTTTTCGTGCTGTGGCTCTTCAGACCCAGTCCCCTCGCGGAAAGGTCTCAGCCCGGCAATCCCGTGCGAGGATGTACGGATCGGACGGCCCAAAACTACAACCCGGGTGCTGACGAGGACGACGGCACGTGTTTTGATGCGGGCTCGCAGACTCGGCCGGGGTGTATGGACGAGGAAGCTAAGAACTGGGATCAGTTCGCCACGGAAGAAGACGGCTCGTGCGAGTACCCGATCAAGGGTTGCATGGACGACACCGCTGATAACTTTAACGCTGAAGCCGAGGAAGAGGACGGGAGCTGCACTTCCACCCCCAGAATCACTTACAACCCGTGCCCCACCGCTTTCCCGTTCCTCAAGCGATGGAAGGGCAAGGTCTACTGCTTTGACAAGGAGGATGGCGGCGACGCCGGTACGGTGAAGAAATCCCAAGTGTGGCAATACTGCAAGAGTGTGAACGAGCCGTACCAAGACAATGGCTGGGGCAGTTCGGCCACGGAGGAGCGCTGTATGGCGGAATGTAAGAAAAGGGGTCAGCAACACTGTGCCTATAATTACACAGGTTGCTACGGTGGCTCCGGCCCGATCGCGAGGAGCTATAACGCCCCCTCCGGTACTCCTGACCCGCAGAATCCGTTTAAAGCCGGCGAAGAGATCGCGCTGTGGAATCCACACTGGAAAAAATTTATCAAGATGCAAGGGAACACGATGATGCTGTCTCCGGAAGTGAGCGACGGTCGGTTGCCCTCCACCTGGACGAGAGAGGTCTTCACGCTTATCAGCACTGGCCAGGTTTGGCATGGCCACACCGTGTTTGGCATCTGGAACAAGATTGAGCGCCGATACGTTCGCATGCCCGAGCACAACGCGAACGGCAAGCGGATGAACGCCACCAACCACCAGTTCAACAATCCAACGATGATGCCTGCAGGCATGGGGTGGGAGAAATTTGTGTTCGTGCCGCAGGGCAACGGTTTGTACGCGGTGAGGTGTCCGTTCACAGGTTCGGGTGGGCTGTACATGAGAGAGAATGGGACCATGAATTACGTCGATGCTGCCGATCACAATGGGGGCTGGCAGCATTTTAAGGTCATCAACGCTAACAGCTGTCAAAAGGGAGGGCGAAAGTTCGTCGCGGCGGCCAGTGTGAGCCAGTACGAGGCGGCGTGGCAGGTCTGCTCAGTCACGATGGACATAGCTATGAACGAGCAGTTCCTTGGGTCGGAATATGGGAAGGATGAGCCGAGCTGCGAGGCGGCACACATCCACTTCGACAATCTCGGGACTGGCGCGTGTCAGTCTGGTTTCATAAAACAGGAAAACCTGAATCCCGACGACATCCAGGGCTGCAAGCAGCGGTGTATCGATGATCCGAGCTGCAACTTTATCGGCTTTAGCCACCACGGCGTCGATTTTGGGCAGTGCCGGGATGACCACAGCAGGGATCGATGCACACAGTATTCCGAGGCGTCTCCGAAGGGGGCTTGCGTGTTGTATAAGGACACGTGTGAACGTCGGTGGCCGTTCAATAGCAACGGTCTCACGATTTACAAGAAAGTAGGGGCGTGAGGGGCGTGAGTCATAGAAGCTCCGGCGTCATTGCCGAACGCGACTTCTCAGAGTAGGAGTACCTTGGCAGCCCCATTGCTGCTAAGCTCGGCATGTACCGTTGCAAAGCATGAAGTCACTGCTAGCATCACAAAATGACCTAAGTGTACAATTTTTTAAAGTACTAATATACCTGCTCCATCAAATGGCGAGGGGGAAACCGAAGTTTGGAGGACGTGAACACTTTGCCCCCATCAAATTTTCCCACCCCACACCCCCAGCGCTTGCTCACCATATCGGTCCTCTGGATCTGCACGACCACGGGTACGACAACGCTGCGCGACATTACAACTCCATGATGAATCGTCTACAACATTTAACAGACCCTTATCCAAACACCACACACTATCCATCTACCACCACAACGCGGACACGTCCATCGTCACCGCGGTCACCACCGCGTTATAGGAGCCGTTCGCCCCCAAAACCCCCCCCCACTTACCCTGCCTCAGCTTTCGCGGCGGCCGGAATGGGGCTGGCGTATGTGGCAGGCCGCATGCAGACGGACAAGAAGTCCCCAAGATCCCGCTCCGTTGGAGCGACACAGACTAGCCCGCAACACTCGCCTCGCCCGCCCCCGCTTGCTCCGCCTCCCTTAGTGGGAGTACCGCCACCTCCCCCACCCTTAGTGGGAGTACCGCCACCTCCACCCCCACCACCCCCTCCTCCGCCACCCAGGAGAGCGGGTCCAGTAGGCATGGAAGCGTTGTTTGCAGAGTTACTCAATGACAACGCTGCTCTTAATCACGTTGGATCGCCATCGCGGGGCGCTGTTGATGGCCAACAGGCCATGATGAATGAAATGATGGCAAGGGCCAGATCACGACAGGGTACTTTGCAATTTGACGAGCGGGGCAATATGATACGACGCAGTCCCAGCCGACAGAATTCCGCAGCCGCGCCCAGTGTGAGGCTGCGGTCGGTGGCTCGCACACAGAGGCCGCCGTCGCCGGAAAAAATGAATGAGCTTGAGGAGCGCATGATGCGGCAGAGGGCAAAGCTTTTACAAAGAAGCCCCCCGCTCTCCCCAAACACACTTATGAAAAGGAAGATGGCTGCGCGAAGGGAACTAATGAACCTTTCACCCGAAAACAGTGACCCGCACACCCGGTACGGCGCGCGCAAGCCCGGGAGTAAGCCAAAGAAGAAAGTGCAACCGACCAAGTCGACCGAGAGGATGCCAAAGCTCACAAATGCAGAAAGATCCAAGGCAGAGGAGGCGGCCAAACAACTGGATGAGAAGGAGGCTAGTGGCTCGACAATTACCAAGAAAGATATAGCAGTGGCAGCCGCCTCGGTCGGTATACCATACGCGTTGCTCGTTCTGTGGATCCGTTTTAAGCGTCATACGCTGCATTTAACGGAGATAGGCCCCTTTTCCCAAAGGGATATCGTGGCGACATGGCATCATTCATGGGAGTATGCTGCAAAGTGCGCTGGACTGAGCGCCGTGATGGCTGTGTTAACCTTGGGGCACTTTAATCTCGTCGGCTGTGGGAATATGGTGGAAGATAAAAATATAGATATGCATGCGGATATCACTACCACTATTCTGCCATGAGGGACAGTAGTTGGCTGAACTGTTTACACCGCCCATCGAGCAAGTCACAAAGGCACATATCCAGAATCTGTTTTTCTAAAAAGCCCCCATGCATATTTCTCGCGATCTGCCTGAGAAGGCGAATCACCCGACAGAATGTGCCAGCACCCATTGAACTGCCTGCCTATTGTCGTGCACATCGGATTCGCGTCGCAATTCTCTTCTGGAACCTCTTGATTGCCCCCCACACATCCACCACTTCCGAGATGGACAAGTGGATCATCGATTGAGTAGCACGAGCCGTCATCGATTGTTGCAGACGAATTATAGTTGGTTGCCGTCGAGTCCATGCACCCACGTACACCCTCACCGCCTCCACCCCCAAAGAACCCGTCAAGGATCCCAATCCAAGGTATCCCCAATGCCCACAGAAAAAGTACAGCTATGGTTATTACAACTACGCCAACAAGAAGGGGATTTCCCTTCTTTACCTCGGGGACTGCCTTAAATTGAGTCGACATCTATATATCTAATGCCGGAGAAAAAGGTTTTTCCACCAAAGAAGAAACAAACGTATCTACCATGGACACTCTTGGAGACTACGCAAGCGGTGACACTGGGAACGGCGAAAGCGGGAGCGGCACCATCTGTGACTCCTGCCGAACACACGCCATCTCGCCCGGCGGCATCGCCGCAATTGTCCTTTTAATACTAACGATGATATCATGCGCAGCAATCGGAGCATGGTGGGAGCGAAACGAGCGTATGAGCATGAAGATTGCCCCGCCCATGCCGGTCCACCAAGTCAAAGACGTAGAGATGAACTCCGGCGCGGGACCAAGCACAGACCATCCGTCGGAAAAACCAGCGGCGGCAGCTGAGACAACGCCAACAGAGACGCGGATCACGATCGAAACTCCTCAAGACTGAGCATCGAGGTACCCCACTCGCAGCTACTGCGGACTGACGTGCTCACATGTCAGCCCTGCCGCCTCGCATATGCTAAATCCGATTTCGAAACATGAGCTTGCGGCCCGGCACGACATCGCGAGCTCGAATGGCGTCTCATGGACAGGGTGCCCCTGTGCGAGATGTCCGTTGTCCACGTGCGTGATGAGCATATAGAGCATGACAGTGGTCAACACCAGCAGGTTGAGGCCGGAGGTAAAGTACAATGCTCGCTGAATGTCCTGCGCAAGCTGGCCTTCCGCCACAACCGCTTGCATGAGGACGGGTGTTGGGTGTTAGGAGCGCTAAAAGCTACTGCCCCTCATACTTTTTTTCATGTGCAACTATATACGTAATCGCGATGTCGGAACAGGTAAGATGGATGAAGAAAAATAAGGGAATGTTAATACTAGCCCCATTTGTACTAAAAGCATTATGCGAAGTGCTGAATATCTGCGTACCAGGACAGGAAAATAGTTGGCTTGTTGGTAGAGGTGGGTTGTATGGCGGCATGGGACCAGGAGAAGTCGGTTCGTCCGAAGAGCACGCATTAGCCGGTTCGTCCGACGAGCACGCATTAAAAAGCCTCAAAGATATGTTAATTGCACAGAGAGCAAAGGCCAGGGCGGCCTATGCAAAAGAAGCAAACGCAACGGGCAGTAACGAACTCTGTAGGCGCATAAGGCCGGCGGGCTATGCGCATAAGGCCGGCGGGCTAATTCAGACGAGTCCAACAGGCTCTGAGTCAGGGGCTATGATAGGATATCAGGGGCTAGGTATAGGATATCCACATCAATCGCCCACAACACATCAATTGCCCACAACACATCATCAACACAAGGCCATAGCAGATTACGTGAAAGGCAAGATTCGTGCCATAATCACAAAAATCAAAGCTTACCCCAAGGTCAGCGGCGTCTCAGCTGCAGCTCTATTCTTTGCATTTTCAGCCGCTGTCATCAGTCGCTTCAGCAAGCAAGCAGGAACTACACCTGCACCAAACCCCGAGAGAGTAACAAAAAAGATCTTAAATGCCGCAAATAGCACACCGCTCAAATCAACCGATCCTTCTCCTTCCTCCTCGAAAGGTCTATTCGATGCTGTCACAGCAGTGATGCAAGAACATGGCCTCTCGTACATAGCTGCTGCGGTCGCTGCTGTCACGGTCATCTCGGGACTTTCGTATATATTCTATCGCAAATACACTCGCCTTGGATCGCCGAGGAAGCAGAAACAGCAGAAACGAGACGCCCGTGGACGATGGACTGGCTCTCCGAAAAAGGATCTCAGAAGTATCAGCGACACAGAGCTCAGCGACACCGAACTTGCGTTCAAATACTATCTTGTTGACGCGCGGGGGCACATAGATAAACAGGCTCTCCGAAAGCTGAAACAACAAATTGCGCGCCGAGCTCCGAAAAAGAAGGGTGGCCAACTTATATATACGCCGGTACGCGCACAACGAGGGGGAAACTCGAATCCAATTAGAACGACCGCATTTACAGTATCCCCAAAGCAGATACAGAAATGGAAAGACTGCCAAGAATTATGGAAGGAAGGAAAAAGATTGACGTGGGTACTTAAGGGATGCCGGTGATAAAGACGGTCAAGAGGAAGCAGCCGGTTCTCACTAGCCGCCCTTCCGCCACCTCGCGCCGCAGCCGAAGCAGCACATGAACTGAGTGGCCGCCTCATCAGCCGACCGGGTCTGCTTCTCAGTGACCAACACATCCGTGCTGCCACAACGCTTGCACTTCACGAGACTGCTGCTGATGGGTACCCGTGCAACGGCCTCCGCCTTCTCGTAGATGAGCGCGTACGCATCTGCATCTCGCTCTTCAGCCGCGCGCAGCCTCTCTTTGAGCGCCGTTGGCGTGCGTGCACCGACCTTGAAATACGGATTTTTTTCGCCGTCCGACACCAGCTCAAACGCTTCCTCGACATGCGTCCCAGCAGCACCGTACAGTCTCCAAAGAGCATCCTCCGTGTCCAACGCATCCTTCATACAGACGCAGTGCTGAGATGCGAGCAGAAATTTCACAACTCGAAATCGCGATTCACCATCACCCCAACCGACCATCGACCATATACAACAAGAGCACAAACGCTGTGGAGAAAAAACTGATTGCGACGGCGGTCGCCGTCGCGACACCCCTGCACCGACTGCGGGCGCATGAGCGCAGCGGGCTCCCCGGCGTCCTCGGCGTCGCAGGCGCGCGCAGCCCGTGGGGGGGCATCCGACGGAGGCCCGTCCCCCTCGCCCCCCCTCCTCTCCCGCACGCGCGAGAGGGGCGGGGCCCTTGCGTCGGCCAGCGCTCTCGCACGCTGCGCACATGCAGTCAGCGCACGCGATGGCTTCATGGACTACGTGGAGCCGGGCGACGCCGACGGCCTGCCGGGCATGGTCGTGAAGAGGATGAAGCCGTCCGACTCCGAGGCATTGGTCATCCTCGCCCAGAACGAGTGCGCAGCCCTCGCTGCGCAAGCGCTCGCTCTGCATGAGACCATCCTGTTGCGCAACAGCGCTACCACCGCCGCGTACAAGGAGTGGATAATGACATTCAAAGTGCCGACGAGGACGATGATGGCGAGGATGGTCGACTCGATTGACGACCGATCCACAGACACCCCCTCGCCGTTGCTGCGCGAGTTCCTCCACACCCGCCTCCTCAACCTCTGCAACGAAACCAACAACAGCCCGCGGCTGTTGGATGACCTCTGCGTTGCCCCTCACTCCATCGCCAACTCGGTCCTCCAGCAAATCGAGGCCGACAACGAGATGCCGGACGCCGACTCGTCGCTCGAGTACGACCCCGTCGCGCGCGAGCTGGCGTTCCGCACCGAGTCCATCCAGCAGTTCTTGTCAAACAATTGCCGCGTGCTCAACCTCCTGAACACACCTGTCGCCTTTGAGTTTGTGCACGGCAACAAACACGGAGCTGTCGACTTGCACGCCGAGCGCCTCCGCCAGATCATCGACAACATCCCTGTCATGATCAAGCACATCCCGATCTTGCGCGCCAACGGCGAAACGCTCACCGCCGAGCAGATCCTGCGCATCTGCGAGCGCCTCTTTCCCATCTCAAAGGACACCTTCCTCCGCATCTCGTACGCGGCTACGGTCGGCTCCGCCGCGCACTACGTCTCGACAACCGCATCGCTCCCAGCCGGATCCTTTGTGCGCGGGACCATCAATTACGACAACGACGACGTTGCCGTGGCCGCCGAGCTCGTGGCCGGTCTCCTTTCTGACGAGATTTACCACGCCTCCGTTGCTGCGCACACGGGCCCAAGCGGCATGCGCGTCGACAACTCCTTCTTCTGCACCCGCGTAGCGATCGTGTACACGGCGCCGCACCGCATCGACATCTGGCACAAGCTCATCTCCGAGCTCGTTGAGTACAACGCCAAGCAGAAGAGAGGGTCCTCGTGGTGCGAAAGGTGCCACGTCCGCCGCATCTTGGGCGACGACGCACTCAACTTGAGCAGCTGCGCCTCCCGTGACCTCCACAACGCCACGCCGGCGATCTGGATCGTCGAGGCACGCGAGCTGACAGAGATGTCGCTTCTTGACAAGCTCAACTACCAACCCGTGTGGAGGGTGGTGATGGACAACATGCTCTTCTTGCCGCCGGAGGCGTCTTGCGCCTACCCGCTCTACTTCACCTTCCTCATCCGCAGCGAGATGGACCTCGCGTTCTGGAAGTGCCAGCACTCTGACACCTTTCTCAACCCGTTTACGCTTTGCTTCGGCGCCCGCCATGTGCACCACCAGCCGCCATGGCCGCACGCCTTCCTCGCCAGCGACGAGTTTCTGCTGACGACGCACATGACATCGCACGAAAGGGCGATCGAGTCCATGTTCCGCGCCAAGCTCTTCTTCAGCACGGCCAGCACGGCCGCGCACCAGCTCGTCACCTCCGCCATCTCGAAGCGGCTGCCCGGGCTCCTTGCATTCGACGTGTCTGCCACCGTGTGGCGCAAGTGCAAGCCGCCTCCGCAGACCTTCACCTGCGCGACGCTCCCGCAGTTCGTCAACGAGATGCTTCGCGTGGCGGCCAATCAGGCTGTCAGGGCCGCCGAGTCACGGGCTGAAGCCACCGCGGCCGCCGAGGATCGGTCTGGGACGTTGAGCACCTCTGCGACATTCAAGTACAACTCCGAGGAGCTCCACTCTCTCAACGAGCTGGTCGAAAACATCATCTTGAACTCAGCCGTCATTCAGCGTTTCCGATTTGCTGACAAGTGCACTACGGTGGACGCCGCCATCGCCGCGCTCGAGGCGCTCCTCGAGGACGCCAAGGCAGTCGCCGCCGCTGGCGACGACTCAGATGACCCCATCTTGTCGTTTTCACCGCCGCCGCAGAACCCGCCGCTCCGCCGCTCCTCGCGAGCGGCGCGTGCGCAGGGCGCCTATGGCACCGAAGCCTCGCAGGTCGATTTGCAATCCAAGCTCGAAATGATGACCTCCTTCAGCACTGACTTCAGCTTCGGCGCTCGCAAGAAGTTCTGCGAGGCCGCGGCACTGATCTCCTTGCCGACGCACATCAATTCGCCGCTCGCCACCTACTTGCACCGCATCGCTGAGCTTGCTTTTGCTGACGAGATCACGCAATTCAACACCTACCTCAAGATATGCGTCGCCTACAACGCTGATCTCGTCCTCTCCCTCCTCCTCGGCCCGATCGAGCGCATCATCGAAATGCTGCGCGACATCGCCGACCGCGACGGCTACCCGTGCCAGCTCTCGCTCGACAGCTTCACCAAACGCAACTGCGCGTCGCTCGTCGTCGTCCCGTGCTGCGCCCGGGGCTACGACGCACACATGCTCCACCACTACATCCAAAAGGGGACGCCGCCCCAATGCCCTAACTGCCGCTACGATTTCAAGCTGAGATGGGGCCGCATGCGCTCTTTGATGCAGAGCGTTTGGACGCCGGACCTCTTCGCTCAATCGATTCCGTTTGAAGAGCTCGCCGCCAAGATGACCGACGCCGCCGTCAAATTTATGGACGACGTCCTCCGCGCCCGCACCGACCTCCACACACCGGGAGCGATCCGCACTGTCCGCACCGACGCCGTCCGCCACGCATTCGACATCCTCCACAAATCCGCCGCGTCGCCGCTCACTGCGGTTCGGGCCTGCATTGCCTTCCTGCGCCGTTGGGTGAACCCGGCACAGCCGCTGCGCGAGTGGGAACGCGGCGACGACGGCGTCTGGGACGACGGCGGCGCCGGCGCGCGCGCCTACGGCGGCAACTTTTTGATTGGAATGTACCCGCGCACGATCTCCTCTCCAAAGCAAGACGACTGCTGTGGCCTTTTCCCAACCTCCTCCCAGCGCTCGCTCGTCAAGACGCTCAACCAAGCCCCGATGACGTCCGCGTGGGCGATGGACGACCCGAACATCGCTAAGCACTTGCGCGAGACACACCACACATCGGCACCCGAGCAGACGCGCATCTTCGTCACCAATCTTGTCAAGCTCGCGCAGATCGACGGCTACGACGCCTCCTGCATGGACGCGGTCATCCTCGTGGGAAGGCCCGTCGTGCGCGGCTTGAACGGATCGGTACCGCCCATGCTTGACGGCGCGCCCATGCACCCCTCGGACGCCCACCGCCACCACAACGTTGCCGGCCAGCGGCTAATTGAGCTGCTTCAGACCGGCGCGTCGCCGTTCAACTCCCGAGCGGCGACCGCGCTGTCCGCCAAGCTCGTCGTCTACATTTCGCCCTTCAAAGACAAGGCGGACGACTCGGAGGATGAGGACGCGGCGGAGCACGAGACGCACGAGATGCACGGGACGCACGACGCCGAGGAGCACCCCGGCTTCGGAATGCCGGAGGAACCATACCGCCCCACCTCACCAGATTACTCGCCCACCTCGCCGGCGTACGACCCGGCCTACTCGCCGCACTCGCCCGCCTACTCGCCGACGTCGCCAGCGTACGATACGACGTCGCCGGGGTACAGCCCGTCGTCACCCATCGTTACGCGCCTCCGATCCCACGCCGCACAGCCGCAGTTCATGGAAAGCGACAGCGACGACTAGCTCCACGCGACTCGCTCCATGATGCGGTCTCAGCCGCGGCGGTTACACGCCCATTAGAGTGCTGTTTGCGTTCACATCTACGCCTTCTTGCGCTTTTTGGACACGTCTTCTTTACCGGTCATAAGAGTAAACGCGCCCCACGCAGGTATCACTATAAACGCGCCTATAACGATGAAGGCGTTGCGGATAAAGTTACGAGTCTCTTCCGTACTCATATTGATGTGCGTGGCCCCAACAATGAAGCCCAACCCCAACCCCGCGATCACAAAAACAATGCTCACCGTGATGCACAGCCATCCCAGAACGTAACGTAAGACAACATTCATTTACCAAACTTCTATTCCTATTATTATTATTATTTGGCCCAATAAGATGCCGCGTCGAGTTCACCACACGCAACAACGGCTGCTCGAGAAGGGCGATAAGCGTGATGCGACGAGCGCGCTCATGCTGAAGCTGCACCTCCGCCGCCACGCCTCACCACAGACACCACAGTCACCGCAGACGGCGATCTTTGCCGGCGCTGACCACGGTGATCGCGCCGGCGAGGCCAAGGCTGCCCGCGCGGTACACTCATTGATGGCCAACACACCCGGCCGCAAGCTCGTCATCGACGAGTTCATTAGTCGCGGCGCGTTTCGTGGCCACCTACCCATGGAGGTCAGCCACAGCACGTACTTGAAGGAGTCGTTCCTCGGCCAATTGATCCGAGCGTACTACGCTATGGAAACCAGCAACGACAATTCACCCGCGCTCACCGCGGCCGCTAAGCAGTCCTTCGGAGCGAAGCCGTCGCTCCGACGCCTGACGCGATTCGCCACCGGCGAGGACGGCGTCTCGCCCGCACTCGCGCGGAGACACACGCAGTTGCTCAGGCTGGCACAGCGGATGGGCGTATCACAAACTAAAGTGCGAGCTTTCTACGCTCGCGTGATCGGCGATGTCGTCTCGGAGCTCGAACGTGGCAGTGGCCAGTACACCTCGAATTGCGGGCTCGCGCGCTTCAGAGGCAACCTGACGCTGGCAAAAATATTCGGCGCCTTCCGCGCGTCGCTCGATGTGCTCACCTTCCTTCGGCTGTGGGACGCGGTGCGGCGCGGCGTCTCGGTAGTCGGTTTGCACGCGGGTCGATCACACTTAAAAAATGTGTTGACGCTCTTAGAAGAACAGTACAAATGCGACGCTAAAAAAGACACCGGCAAGGGATCGTGCTCCGCATGATTCGACGTTTTGGCGTAGCCCCTCTACTTGCGCAGCGCAATCAGCACAGCACCTTCCACGAAGGGAAGGTCGAGAGGCACATGCGGCCGCCTTTGACGTGCTTTACGCGCTCGCCGTCGTCGTACTCGACGACACATTTCTTCTTGTCGTTTATCACGAGCGTGCCGTTGAACGGCTTTTCTTTGCACCAGCCGCCGCCCTCGTCCTCACTCCAGTAAACCTGGATTCGCTTAACGTGTGGCTGCGGCACCCAGCCGACGTCGTCGCACCACTCCTTGCCGTGCCGCGGGAGAACCCCGACGCCGCGCACAGAGCGGAGCCGCTTTGACGGCGGCCCGGCCGTCGAGAGGTCCTCCTCCTCTTCGCCCTCCCCCTCCTCGTCACCGGTCGCCGTCGAGAGGTCCTCCTCCTCTTCGTCCTCCTCCCCCTCCTCGTCGCCGTCGTCCTCGTCTTCGTCCTCCTCCCCCTCCTCGTCGCCGGCCGCCAAGAGGTCCTCCTCCTCTTCCTCCTCCGCTGCGGCAGCCTCCTCCTCCTCTGCCGCTGCCACGGCCGCAGCCTCCGCCGCAGCCTGCCGGCGCGCCTCCGCTGCCGCCTCCGCTGCCGCCTCCGCTGCCGCCTCCGCTGCCGCCTCCTCGCCGTCCTCGCCGTCCTCGCCATTGGCCAGAGGAGAAGGGCATTTGAACGGCAGCTGCGCAAAGCCTGAGAGGAAGCTGTACGAGAAGATCATCTCCGACTTCTTCTTGCCATTGTGGTATCGGAGGACTTGCGTCGCCTCGCCCTTGCGCGCGCCCTCCTGGTGCAAACGGACGTAGAATGGCAGCATGTCTCCGGGGTGGTGCATGAAGCGGCTGCCCCGAAAGGCGTTCACAACCATCACGACCGGCACGGCCGCAAACAAATCGAGAGAGTCTTTGAACCAATCGCGAGAGTATCCGATGTTGGTGTCGCAAGTGTCGATCCACGCCACAGCCACGTTGACGACCTCGGACTCCTCAAGCTCATATATGTCACGGTTGATCGTTGTGATGCCTCCGGGCGGCGCGACTTGGAATTCCTGATTGCAGACGGCGACGAGCGATCTCGGGTTCAGTCCCTTCCAGATGAAGTAATTCGTTGCGCTGAACGTTGGGGTGTCGATGAAGATCATGCGCGTCAGCGACGGGTTTTTTGCGCGGACGCCTTCGAATGTCTCGATGACATAGTCGCGTTGGGCAAACTTATGCGGGCAGTCGAAGTCGCCCATCACGTTGCCGGACGCAGGGGTGTCGGTTTGGGAGGGGTGTTGGAGCCAAAGCCGCGGGGGTAGTGGGTTGAGTGGGCTCTTTCCTCGAGAGCAGAGGTAGTTCGACTTTAATCTTGTCAGTTTATAAGTAGAAAACCACCACTCTGGCTTATGATGGGCGGCGGGCAGAGGTGGAACCGTGCCGACACCCGTGCGCAACTCCCCGTCTCATGGGAGACAACGCTTCTGCTCGGAAGCGACCGCTAAACGATGCGTGCGCGGGCGCATCCTCGTCCACAAAGCGGTCGCGGTTCAGTCACTCGCACGAAGAGATCGAATTCGTCGCTCGGTACCTGCGTGCCGTCGAGCGGGAGACACAGCGCGTGACGCCGGAAGCCGTCGTGGACGCGCTCCTGCTGGGCGACAAGACCGACGCCTGGGACGCGATCTACACCGCGTCCGACGGCGTGACGTACTGCATCGACTACGACGGCGCCTGGTACCACAACTTGGACCGCCTTGCGAGAGACGTCTCCAAGACCAAGGCGCTATTTGAGAACATCCCCGCACCTGTGCGCGACAACCGCGTCGTGGTGCGGGCGAGGCCGCATGGCTGCGCCGAGTGGCCGCAAGCCGAGTTTGCGGACGGGAGCCTCTACGCGCGCCTCGTCGTCGCGATCGGGCCGGACAAGGCCATCCCTTCGCTCGTCAAGACGGCCGTGCTGGCGTCGAAGCAAGTCGACGCCCGCACGAATGCGAACGCGTCAGTTGACGCGGCGACCAACTGGGATGCGATGTCCTTTGTGGCGCACGTCGAGCGCATCTTCTCTGCAAAGTGGGACGCCGCGATGGACGCGTTCAAGGAATCCGTCCCGGACGAAAGCGCTCGATTGAAGATTCTGGCATCGGTCCACGGCGCCGTGTCACGGGTCCACTCTGGTGTGTGGAGGGACGCGGTGGCCACCCTGCTGACCAACGTGGGCGACGACGTGTCTTCCCTCGTGACCCTCCTCGACAACTGCCTCTGCACCCGCCTCGAGAAGCCCGGCTACGTCGACGCGCTGGAGGCGCTCGCCGCCAAGCCGGGCGTTGGATGGGGCAATATGAAGACGATCCTCGACAACTGCCTCTGCGCCCGCCTCGAGAAACCCGCCTTTGTCGACGCGCTGGAGGCGCTCGCCGCCAAGCCCGGCGTCGGCTGGGGCAATATGCAGACGATCCTCAACGGCTGCCTCTGCGCCCGCCTCGAGAAGCCCGCCTTTGTCGACGCGCTGGAGGCGCTCGCCGCCAAGCCGGGCGTCGGCTGGCGCAACATGCAGACGATCCTCAACGCCTGTCTCTGCGCCCGCCTCGAGAAGCCCGCCTTTGTCGACGCGCTGGAGGCGCTCGCCGCCAAGCCCGGCGTCGGATGGGGCAATATGAAGACGATCCTCAACGAATGCCTCTGCACCCGCCTCGAGAAGCCCGCCTTTGTCGACGCGCTGGAGGCGCTCGCCGCCAAGCCCGGCGTCGGATGGGGCAATATGAAGACGATCCTCAACGA
>Ga0102815_10000921_pt1 | contig 18906 bp, 20 predicted proteins | sample ColrivemetaGS759_FD_79113 | JGI IMG/M metagenome (GOLD analysis project Ga0102815, IMG submission 79113) | Estuarine microbial communities from the Columbia River estuary - Ebb tide ETM metaG S.759 | ecosystem: Environmental > Aquatic > Marine > Intertidal zone > Estuary | place: USA: Columbia...
ACCCCGCGCCCCGGGTCCTGGAAATCGGCTTCGGCATGGGCCAGTCCCTGGTAGAGATGGCGGCAGCTGCGCCCGGCACGGATTTCATCGGTATCGAAGTTCACAAGCCCGGCGTTGGCAGGCTGCTGCACAGTATGGTGGAGCAGCAGGTGGATAACATCCGGGTGTACTGTCATGACGCCGTGGAGGTTCTGCGCGATTGCATTCCCGAAGCCTCGCTGGACACCATCCAGATCTTCTTTCCCGACCCCTGGCACAAGAAGCGCCATCACAAGCGCCGGCTTATCCAGGGCGCGTTCGTGGCGCAAGTGCTGACCAGGCTAAAGCCGGGCGGTACCCTGCACCTGGCCACCGACTGGGAGGACTACGCCGAACAGATGATGGAAGTATTGAGCCAGGCCCAGGGCCTGTCCAACAGCTGCGGAGCCGGGGAGTACTCACCGAGACCGGCACATCGACCCCTGACCAAGTTCGAGTTGCGCGGTGAGCGCCTGGGACATGGGGTGTGGGATCTGGTGTTTATGAAAGACCGGGGATCAGTCGGGGAAAAACTCGGCGATCACTGAATCCAGGAAGCGCCTGCCGGTAGGCGTAGCACTCACCCGATCTGCCACCCGTTGTAACAACTCTCGCCCGCACAGTGACTCGAGCTGCGGTTCCAGGCTCAGCCGGTCCAACCCGGTGCGCTGTTCAAACTGGTCCAGCTCAAACCCGGCATTGAGCCGCAGGGCATTGAGCATGAACTCCCCGATGACATCGGCCGGTTCGATCAACCGGTCACTGGCGGTGAAGCCTCCGGAAGCGGCCAGGTACTGATCGGGCTGGCGCTTCTTGGCGTAGCGCCGGATCTGGCCGGGGCCCAGGGTGATCTTGCCATGGGCCCCGGCGCCGATACCCAGATAGTCCCCAAAGGACCAGTAATTGGTGTTGTGGCGGCATTCAAAGCCCTGGGTGCTATAGGCGGAGACTTCGTATTGATTATAGCGCTCGGAAGATAGTAAGTACTCACCATCGTCCTGAATATCGGCCAGCGTATCCTCCGCCGGTAGCAACGGAGGGCGTTTGTGAAAAACGGTATTGGGCTCGATGGTGAGCTGGTACCAGGACAGGTGCGGGGGCTGGTAGGTGATCGCATGACGCAGGTCTGCAAGGGCACCGGCGCGGCTCTGGTCGGGTAATCCGTGCATCAGGTCGATGTTGAAACTGTCGAAACCGGAGATCCGGGCGAGCTCGATCGCAGCGTGAGCCTGATCGCTGTTGTGGATTCGGCCCAGGGCTTGCAGGCGTTTATCGTCAAAACTCTGGATGCCCAGTGACAGGCGATTAATCCCGGCCTGGGCAAAGCCGGCAAATTTGTCAGCTTCGGCACTCCCCGGGTTTGCTTCCATGGTCGCCTCCAGCGAATCGGCCAGTGCCACCCGGGAAGCAATGCCGGCCAATAGCTGGGCGATGGCGGCGGCACTGAACAGGCTGGGCGTGCCGCCACCTATAAACAGGGTAGCCACTTCCCGGCCCCGCACCAGGGGCAGGTCGGTTTCGAGGTCTGTCAGCAGTGCCTCTACATATCGCTGCTCTGGGATATGGCTGGATTCGTGGGAATTGAAATCACAGTACGGGCATTTGCGCTCGCACCAGGGCAGGTGGATATACAGTCCCAGTGGCGGCAGGGGCATCAGTGTTGCCGCATGGCTTCCAGCAACAGGGCGCTGGCCCTGGCGCGATGGCTGACACGATTTTTGAGTACGGGGTCCAGTTCAGCAGAGCTACAGCCCTTGTCAGGCACGTAGAACAGAGGGTCATAACCGAAACCGTTGTCGCCGCTGGGTTGTAACAGGATCCTGCCTTCCCAGCTGGCCTGGCAGACCAGGGGGGTTGGGTCCAGGGCATGGCGCATGTAGACCAGCACGCACTGGAAGCGGGCGCCGCGTTGGTCCTCAGGCACGCCCTCCAGCGCCGCCAGCAGCTTCAGGTTGTTGGCAGCGTCTCCCTGGCCAGAGTAACGGGCAGAGTGAATGCCCGGGGCGCCAGACAGATGATCGACTTCCAGCCCGGAGTCATCGGCAATAGCTGGCAGGCCACTGTGTTCACAGGCTGCGCGCGCCTTGATGATGGCGTTCTCAACAAAGCTGAGGCCGGTTTCAGCAACGTCGGGAACCCGGTACTCCTGTTGTGAGCGCAGGGTGACACCCAGTGGGGAGAGAATTCGCGCCAGCTCGCGCAATTTGCCGGCGTTGCCACTGGCCAGCACCACCGTGCGTTGGTCGTTGCTGTTCATTGGTCGAGATATAGCTGGTGCTTCAGCTTGAAGGTATAGGTCTGGTCTGCGCCTTCAGGGCGAAAATTCACCTCGAAGAAACGCCATTCCTCATCGATAAATTTGAATTCGGCGATGTAATAAATGGCCGGCCCCTCGCGCACCTCCTTGAATTCAAGGAACTGGTTCTGGATCAAATCCCAGGTGCGGCCCTCGATCAGCATGGTGCGGGCTTCACTGCTGCCGTCTTCGTGTTGCTCGCGCACCGCCAGGTTGAGAATAGCCCGCTTTTTGCCCCGGGTAATGCCGTAGCTTGCCGCCACTTCGGGTTCCAGAAAGGTGGTTGTGACCACGCTGTAGTGCAGCTCGTAGGGGCCGAACATTTCGGACTGCTGGGCGAATGTGGCGATGCTGGTGACGACCAGCCCGATGATGAACAGTGTTTGGATGAGTATGCGCATAATTTATCGGCTAATGTGATAGATGGCAGTAGTGGCGAACAGGTTGGGCCAGGCATTTGCCAGCATGGGCTCGCGGTCGGTATTGCCCACCACGTCCCTGGCCAGGATGCGTATCTGTTTTTCCCTGCACAGCTCCTCAAAGTCCTTCACTGTGCAGAAATGAATATTGGGGGTGTTGTACCAGTGATAGGGCATAAACTTTGACACGGGCATGCGGCCCCGGGTGCCTAGATACCAGCGACAGCGCCAGTGGGCGAAGTTGGGAAAGGTGACAATACCCTCGCGCCCGATACGCAGCATCTCATCAAGGATACGGTCCGGGTAGTGCACTGCCTGCAGGGCGTGTGCCATCACTACCGTGTCGAAACTCTGGTCCGGGAAATTGCCCAGCCCGGCATCCATATTCTGCTCAACGATATTGAGGCCGCGGGCTATGGCCTCGGTGATATTCTGCGCATCGATTTCCAGCCCAGTGCCGCGCACCTGTCGCTCCTCGCGCAGGCGTTGCAGAAACTCGCCGTTGCCGCAGCCCAGGTCCAGCACCCGGCTGCCGGGATTTATCCAGCGCTGGATATGGGTGAGGTCCAGGCGCATCAGTCGTCTGCTCCCACGCGGCGCATATAGGCTGTGAATACATCCAGGTAACGGGGGATAGGCAACAGGAACGCATCGTGTCCCTCGTCTGCCTCGATCTCGGTATAGGTAACGGGTCTGTCAGCAGCGATCAATGCATCGACGATTTCCCGGGAGCGCTGCGGCGAAAAGCGCCAGTCGGTGGAGAAGGATATCACCAGGAAACTGCAGCGGGCGTGGGTGAATGCCGCCACCGGGTCGTTGCCATATTCCCTGGCAAGGTCGAAGTAGTCCAGCGCCCTGGTCATCAGGATATAGGTGTTGGCATCGAAATTACCGGAGAACTGGCTGCCCTGGTAGCGCAGGTAGCTTTGCACCTGGAACTCCACATCCTGTTCGTTACCCTGTTCCAGCGAACCACTGCGCACATCGCGGCCAAACTTGCTGGCCATGGCGCCGTCCGACAAATAGGTGATGTGTCCCACCATCCGCGCCAGGGCAAGGCCCTGCGCCGGCACTTTGTCCATCGCCTGGTAATTGCCTTCGGCAAAGTCCGGGTCGGACAAAATCGCCTGTCGGGCAACCTCGTTAAACGCCAGGTTCTGGGCGCTGAGCTTCATAGCGGCGGCAATAACCACGCAGTGCTTGATCCTCAGTGGGTATTCCAGTGCCCAGCGCATGGCCTGCATGCCACCCAGGCTGCCGCCAACGACCGCAGCCCAGCAATCGATACCCAGGTAATCCGCCAGTCGGGCCTGGCTGTTGACCCAGTCCCGGGCCCGCAAAGGCGGGAAATCGGGGCCCCAGGCCTTACCGGTTTTGGGATTGATGGAGCTGGGGCCGGTAGAGCCATTGCAGCCGCCAAGATTGTTCAGGCTGACCACGAAAAAGCGCCGCGTATCGATGGGCTTACCGGGTCCAATGCACTCGTCCCACCAGCCGGGTTTCTTATCCTGCTCACTGTGATAGCCGGCAGCGTGATGGTGACCGCTGAGGGCGTGGCAAATCAGGACTGCGTTACTGCGGCCCGGATTGAGCTCGCCATAGGTCTCGTATACCAGCTCATAGTTATCCAGTTCACGACCGCAGGCCAGCGCCAGGGGCTCGGCGAAGCGGGCGACCTGTGGGCTGACAATGCCAACGCTGTGACTGTCGATAGATGCGCTCACCGGTGTCTTCAGATACCGATGACCAGGGCGGGGTGCAAGCCAACCCCGGTGGCCATATGGCGCAGGGCAATCTGCAGGACATTGATCAGAATGAACACCAGGATGGGTGAGAAATCCATACCGCCCATAGCCGGCAATAGTTTGCGGAACGGTGCCATCACCGGTTCGGTGATCTGGTGGAGCAGGTAGATGGCAGGGTTATTACTGCCGGCGGCGACCCAGCTCAGGATAATCATCGCCAGCAACGCGAAGAAGTAGATGTTCACCAGCAGCCCGATAACCCCCAGTAATGACCAGACCAGCAGCAGCGCGACGTTGGGCAGGCCGAGCCCGTTGATTAACAGCAACAGCACGATGCCTGCCAGCTGCAACAGCAGGGCGAGCAGCAGTGACGCCAGGTCCAGGCCGGCCAGGCCGGGTACCACTTTGCGCAGGGGGATGACCAACGGATTGGTTACCTTGACCAGGAACTGGCAGATCGGGTTGTAGAAATCCGCCTTCACCAATTGCAGCAAGAAGCGCAGTAGCATAGCTACCAGGTACAGGCTCAGCAGGGTCTGTATCAGGTAGGCGAGGATTTCGTTAAAGGCACCCATCGTATCGTGTTCTCCTCTCAGCCCATTTCCCGGGCCATTTCTGCGGCGCGATCGGCGGCCGCGTGCATCGCCGCACTGACGGTAGTTCGCAGCCCGCTGCGTTCGAAACTCTGGACAGCGCGCTCGGTAGTCCCCCCCGGACTGGTCACCCGGCGGCGCAATTCAACCAGGTCTACCTCACTGTCCACGGCCATCCTGGCGGCACCCAGTGCAGTCTGGGTCGCCATGGCCGTTGCCGTATCGCGATCCAGGCCGAGTTCACAGCCAGCGTCGATCATTGCTTCCATCAACAGGAAGAAGTAGGCGGGACCGCTGCCGGACAATGCAGTGATAGCATCCAGCGCGCTCTCCTCGGGAACCCAGCGGGTGATGCCGACAGCCCCGAGAATACCCTGGGCGTATTCGCGCTGCAGGTCCGAGACCCGGGGGTTGGCATACAGGGCGCTGGCGCTGCAGCCTAACAGCGCCGGGGTATTGGGCATGCAGCGCACAATGGCAGCGGTATCTCCCAGCCGTTGTTGCATGCTGGCAATGGTGATACCGGCCGCGATGGAAATGACCAGGGCACCATTAGCCTTCACGGCCGGGGCAATGCTGTTCATGGCCTCGGCCATCACCTGGGGCTTGACCGCGAGGATAACGACCTCGGCGTTGGCAACTGCCTCTGCGTTATCAGCGCAGCCGGTGACCGGGGCTATTTCGAGCAGCCGTTCGAGACTGGCGGGAAACGGGTCTGCCGCACGTATATTTGCTGCCAAATGGCCACTTTGCACCAGCCCACCAATAATGCTGCTGGCCATATTTCCGGCGCCGACAAAAGCGATGCGAAGAGCGTTCATGGGTGTTTGTGAGGGTTCCGGCAAAAGGCTATCCGTCAAATAATGAATACGGGAAAATTGAATCGCGCAGTATACACGCCGGCTCCCTGCAATATCACCTGTTGCGGGCGCCAAACAGGGCTGAGCCTGTTCTTACTATGGTGGCCCCTTCGTGTATGGCCGCCTCGAGATCGCCAGACATGCCCATCGACAGGGTATCCATACCGGGGGCGAAGAGCTGCAGCTGTTCCAGGCTTGATCGCAGCTGCGCAAAAGCCCGCCGCTGTGCCTCAGGGTCGTTGGTGGCGGCAGGAATCGCCATCAGCCCGCGCAGGCACAAGCGGGGCAGCGATAAAACCTCGCGCACCAGAGCTGGTAGTTCTTCCACAGTCGCCCCGGACTTGCTCTCCTCGCCGGAAATATTGACCTGCAGGCAAACTTGCAGCGCGGGCATTTGGAGGGGACGCTGGTCATTCAGGCGCTTCGCAACCCGGGCGCGATCGACACTGTGTACCCAGTCAAAGTGCTCGGCAATCTGGCGCGTCTTGTTGGATTGGATGGGACCGATGAAATGCCAGCGGATATCCAGGTCTGTAAGCTCACTGATTTTTGGCAGGGCCTCCTGCAGGTAGCTCTCGCCAAAGTCCCGCAGTCCGCACTCATAGGCGGCGCGAATATCGCTGGCTGGGCGGGTTTTGCTTACCGCCAGCACCCGAATATCCCCAGAGTTACGCTGGCTTTTTTCGGCGCCGAGTCGTACTCTTTCCAGTAGCTTTGCTATATTGTCAGCAAGTGGTCGCTCAGTCATGACGCGAATGTTAGCCGATTCGGGTAGTGCCGTGCGACCAAAGAATAAATTGCCGGGGCGATGCTACAGGGTCATCGGCGATCGCGGCCGGCTATAAACCAGACAGGGATTGTCGGAAGCATAGGGAAGCATAGGGGAACTAATGGATATCACAGAATTACTGGCGTTCAGTGCCAAACAGGGTGCATCAGACCTGCACCTGTCAGCCGGCTTACCGCCAATGATCAGGGTGGATGGCGATATTCGCCGTATCAACCTGCCGCCGATGGATCACAAGCAGGTCCATGACCTGATCTACGACATCATGAACGACCGCCAGCGCAAGGACTATGAGGAGTTCCTGGAGACGGATTTCTCCTTCGAAGTGCCTGGTGTAGCGCGCTTCCGGGTTAATGCCTTCAACCAGAATAGAGGCGCCGGTGGTGTATTCCGGACAATTCCCTCCAAGGTCTTGTCGATGGAAGACCTGGGTATGGGTCAGGTATTCCGCGATATCTCGATGATGCCCCGTGGGCTGGTGCTGGTTACCGGCCCCACCGGTTCGGGTAAGTCCACCACGCTCGCCGCGATGATGGATTACATCAATGACAACAAGTATGAACACGTCCTCACTATTGAAGACCCTATCGAATTTGTGCACGAGAGCAAGAAGTGCCTGATCAACCAGCGGGAAGTCCATCGCGATACCCTGGGCTTTGCCGAGGCCCTGCGCTCCGCCCTGCGTGAGGACCCCGACATTATCCTGGTGGGCGAATTACGCGACCTGGAAACCATTCGCCTGGCCCTGACTGCTGCGGAAACCGGACACCTGGTATTCGGCACCCTGCACACGACCTCTGCTGCGAAAACCATTGACCGGGTAATCGACGTATTCCCCGCTGCGGAAAAATCCATGGTGCGCTCCATGTTGTCTGAGTCGCTGCAGGCGGTGGTGTCCCAGACGCTGATGAAAAGGGCTACAGGCGGTCGGGTAGCGGCCCATGAAATCATGCGCGGCACCGCGGCTATTCGTAACCTGATCCGCGAGGACAAGGTCGCACAGATGTATTCGGCCATTCAGACTGGCAGCGCTGTCGGTATGCAAACCATGGACCAGTGCCTGCACGAGATGGTTGAAAAACGCGTTATTACCCGGGAAATCGCCCGGGAGAAAGCCAGGATGCCAGAGAACTTCTAGGCGTAGCAGGACAGCCCGGCTAATAAGACAGGGAGACAGGCGGCATGAAGATCGAGACTTTGCTTGAGCGGGTTGTGAAGGAAAACGCGTCCGATGGTTTTATATCATCCGGAGCTCCACCCAGCATCAAGGTCGATGGTGAAATTTCCCCCATCAGCGACGAGCCGGTTAGCGATGAGCTGGCCCGGGAGCTGGTTCTTTCCACCATGCGCGAAGACCAGCAGCAGCAGTTCCTCGAGCATAACGAATGCAACTACGCGCTGAGCTATGAAGGACTGGGTCGCTTTCGTGCCAGTGCGTTTATGCAGCGTGGCAAGTGCGGACTGGTAGTGCGCCGCATCCAGTCGGTGATTCCCAAAATTGATGATATTGGCCTGCCGCCGATCATCAAAGAGCTGTCCATGACCAAGCGCGGCCTGGTGATCTTCGTGGGTGCTACCGGTACGGGTAAGTCCACCTCACTGGCGGCCATGGTGGGATATCGCAACCACAATAGTCACGGCCACATTATCAGCATCGAGGACCCGATCGAATTTATCCACGATCACGACGGTTGTATTGTCACCCAGCGGGAAGTCGGGATGGACACCGAGTCCTTTGATGTCGCGCTGAAGAACACGCTCCGGCAGGCGCCAGACGTGATCATGATCGGTGAGGTGCGCTCCGCTGAAACCATGTCCCAGGCGTTGACCTTCGCCGAAACCGGGCACCTGTGCCTGTGCACCCTGCACGCCAATAATGCCAACCAGGCGCTGGACCGGATCCAGAGTTTTTTCCCGGCGGAATTGCACAACCAGGTGTGGATGGATCTGTCCCTGAACCTGAAGGCCATGGTTGCCCAGCAGTTGTTACCGCGCAAGGATGGTGAGGGCCGTACCCCGGTAGTGGAGGTGTTGCTCAATACGCCGCTGGTGGCTGAGTATATCCGCAAGGGCGAGGTGCACCTGATCAAGGACTTGATGGCCAAGTCCACTGAACTGGGCATGCAGACCCTCGACCAGTCGCTGGTGAAAGCCTACGAGGACGGCTTGATTTCCAAAGAGGACGCCATCCACTATGCCGACTCGGCTAACGATGTGCGCCTGAAGATCAAGATGATCGACAAGGGCAAGCCCGGTGGTGCGAAGCCCAGCAAGGAAGAGCTTGGCCTGACTTACGAGCAGGAAGACAAGGGCAAGTTCGTCCGCCGCTAGCGGTTCAGTTATTGACGGTATCTCGCAGCCAGGATTGCAGCAGCAGTTCGGCGGCGAAGCTGTCGACAGGTTGTCGGTGATAGTCGCCCCGGTGTCCCTGCTCCCGGCTGATCTGTTTCGCTTCGAAACTGCTTAAGCGCTCGTCCACCATGACTATCTGTAGTCCCAGCCGCCCGTGCAGGCGGCGGGCAAATTTGCGGGCGCGCTCCCCCAGTTGACTATCGCTGCCGTCCATATTAAGCGGGTCACCCACCAGCAGCAGGTCGGGTTGCCACTCGGCGATGAGCTTTTCCACCGCTGTCCAATCCGGCTGCCCCTCCCTGGCCCTGAGAATATCCAGCGGCTGGGTAGTGGCCAGCAGACAGTTGCCCACGGCCACACCTATCTGGCGCAGGCCGAAATCGAAGGCCATAACTGTGCGGTGAGCGTGGTTCAATTCAGCTCAGGCGTGACCCGCCTCGGCGCTTATCAGGTTCATATCGATACCTAACAGGGCAGCTGCCGCCCTGAGGCGCTGGTCGACCGGGGTGTTGAAAATAATATCATCGTCGGCTGGCAGCGTGAGCCAGCTGTTTTCTGCCAGTTCCTGCTCGAGCTGGCCGGCAGACCAGCCGGCATAGCCCAGCGCAATCAGGTGCTCCTGCGGACCGCTGTCCTGGGCAATGGCACGAAGAATATCCCTGGAGGTGGTCAGGGTTATCCCGGGGGTAACCTTGAGGCTGGCCTCCCAGGTTTTGGGGCAATTGCGGTGCAGTACAAATCCATGGTCAATCTGTACCGGTCCGCCGGCCAGTACCGGTACTTTGGAAAAATCCCGGCTGGTGTTGATCTGCAGATGTTCAAATATTTCAGCTACAGACAAGTCCAGCGGCTGGTTGATGACAATCCCCATTGCGCCGCTTTCCCCATGTTCACAGATATAGGTAATGCTCTGGGAGAAAATACCCTCGCTCAGGTTGGGCATGGCCAGCAGGAAATGATCGCGCAGGCAGTCGCTGCTTCTGGCGGTATTGACGGAATATCGTCCGGACATATGCGCAGTGTATCTCCTGGGCCGGTTTGATTTGTTGGATGTGGACAGAACCTCCAGCACGCCCCACACTGTGAGCGACCGGCTACTTTGAGCTTAGTTGATCCTCCTGAAATTGCCATGTTCGAATGATTTCCAGGCGGTCTGTGGTCGCTCTCAGCTCAGCGGGAAAGGGGGCATAAGGTGCGGCCATGCGCACGATTTTGATGGCTGCTTCATCGAGCACAGCAAAACCGGATGACGACAACACCCGGATATCCTCAAGGCTGCCATCCTGGCGGATAACCACCAGCAGGCGCAAGCTGCCATAGATACCGTAACGTACGGATGCCTCCGGATAGTACTTGTTGCCCACCGCTTCCACTCGCTGGCGCCAGTCCAGCAGGTAGGCCGCGTCGACTGCCCGCTTGGCTGATACCGAGGTCAGCCTGCGGGTGCGGGGCAGCTCGGCATAGGTTCGGGTTTGTTGATCCAGTTCGGCCTCCAGGCCGGCCAACTCCTGGCTCAGGCGATCGACCTCCGGGCTGATCCCCTCTAATAGTTGAGACTGTTTGGCGTCCTCGGGGTTGGCGTCAGGGACTCTCCGGCGCGCGGCCGCAGCGGTGGCAATAGCATCTCGCTGGGGGTCAACGCGGGAATCCGGGCGCTGGGGCACTGCCTGATCCGGCACTGGCTGTTGGTTCTGCAGGTCAACGTTGGGACTGGTGGGCAGGGGATTGTCGGCGGCGTCTCCATCACCACTTTGATCGAATGCCGCGATGTGGCTGGCGTCATCGGTATTGGGTTTATCTGCCCGCAGGGCCAGGGTAACTTCGATCTGGGGGGCGTAATTGCGCTTGCTCTCAGGAGAGAAAGACAGCGACAGCAATACTGCGACGTGCAGTACCAGGGCCGCCAGAATGGCATTGCGCATTCGCCTGTGTTTACCGTAGCCGGCTTCCAGATAATACATGCTTGCGCCCTGACGCCGCCCCTAACGTTCTTCCAGTTCCTCTACGATACAGTCCATCAGTTGGCCGCTGATGTCCAGATCGAAAGCGCTGTCGATCTCGCGAACGCAGGTTGGACTGGTCACGTTAATCTCCGTGAGATAATCGCCGATAATATCAAGGCCGACAAATAACAGGCCTTTCTCGCGCAGGCTTGGGCCCACCTGGGCGGCTATCCAGCGATCCCGCTCGGTGAGCGGCTGGGCCCGCCCGCTGCCGCCCGCTGCCAGGTTGCCCCGGGTTTCGCCTGCCAGCGGCACCCTGGCCAGGCAATAGGGTACGGGTTCTCCACGTATCATCAGGATACGCTTGTCGCCGTCGCTGATCTGGGGAATAAACTTCTGGGCCATAATGCTATGGCTGCCGTGCCCGGTCAGGGTTTCCAGGATAACGCTGACGTTGGGATCATCGGGCTTTACCCGGAAAATAGAGGTGCCACCCATGCCATCCAGCGGCTTGAAAATGACATCGCCATGGTGTTTTTGAAAGCCCTTTAGCCTTTGCATGTCTGCGCTGACCATAACCGGGGGGCAACACTGGGGAAAATGGGTGGCGAATATTTTCTCGTTACAGTCGCGCAGGCTCTGGCAGCGATTAACGACCAGGGTGCCCTTGCGCTCTGCCTCTTCCAGGATGTAGGTGCTGTAAACGTACTCGTTGTCGAAGGGTGGATCCTTGCGCATCAGCACCACATCCAGCTCAGCAAGGTCGTGCTCTTCAGGCTTACCCAGCGTGAACCAGCTCTGCGGGTCGTGGAACACGGTAAGCCTTGCCATGCTGGCCCGGGCCACACCCTGTTCGAGGTAGAGATCCTTCTGTTCCATGTAGTACAGCTGCCAGTCGCGAGCCTGGGCGGCCCAGAGCATAGCCAGGGTGGTGTCTTTCTTGTAATTGATGTCGGCAATGGGATCCATTACCACACCCAGTTTGATTGTCATTTGTGTATCCGTTTGCTGCTTGGCCCGTTGTTGGCCCTGTAACTTACGCAAAGGTGATTGTAGGCGCAAGCTCGGCGCTGAATCGCCTTCAGCTCACAGCCTTTGATTGCCACTGCAAGGGCTGAATGCACTAGAATAGACGCCCTTATACGTGCAACCAACTGGAGAACCCAATGACCCTGGCAGGCATCTATTTTTCACTGGCCATTCTGAGTGCCTGGTGCACCTTCGCCGCGATAGTGCGGGCCCGCAAACTCTACTGGTTTGTGCCTGTGTATTTTTTCAGTGCCTGGCTGGGTGGCGAGTTGGCACTGATCAACCTGCTCGTTCAGGTGGCACTGACCGCAATAGTCGCCCTGTCAGGTGGGCTGGATGACTCCCTGGCCCAGCTTGGGTTGGGAATTTATACCCTGTCCTGGTTGGGTCTGGTATACCTGCACGTCCAGGCCATGGATACGGCCATTTACCTGCGTGCAGCACTGCGGCGCGCACTTGGGAACAACTATCGCTGTGATATTCCACCGGATCGCCAGCAGGTGCTGGTGGATGACGTTGCCAGTCACCAGTGGATCCGGCCTTTTCATTTCAAGCGTAAGGGCGTGCGCCTGCACAGCCAGATCAGTTATGGCGATGCAGGCAAGCGCAACCTGCTGGATATTTACCATCCACAGCAGCCCCGCGAGGGCGGCTTTCCGGTGCTACTGCAAGTTCATGGCGGGGCCTGGATGATTGGCGAGAAGGAGCAGCAGGCGAAGCCGCTGATGTACCACCTGGCTGAGCGCGGCTGGCTGTGCGTGGCGATCAATTATCGGCTGAGCCCGAGGGCCGCATTTCCCGCCCATATCATCGATGTGAAGAAGTCCATCGCCTGGGTGCGTGAGCATATCGCGGAGTACGGCGGCAATCCGGATTTCATCGCTATTACCGGCGGTTCCGCCGGAGGTCACCTGAGCGCACTGGCGGCGCTGACCCCCAACCTGGCTGAATGGCAACCCGGTTTTGAGTCCGCCGATACCACCGTGCAGGCTGCGATTCCTTTTTATGGGGTGTACGACTTTACCGATCGACATGTTATTCGCCCTGAAATGTCCATGGAGAAGATGGTTGCCGACAGGGTGATGCAATGCACGCTGGAGGAAAACCGGCCGTTGTGGGAGCTGGGATCTCCCATTAGCCATATTTCTGACCAGGCACCACCCATGTTTGTGATCCAGGGTAGCCATGACTCACTTGTCTGGGCGGAAGAAGCTCGCGCTTTCGCTTCCGCGCTGCAGGCAGTGGCCAGCCAGCCGGTGGCTTATGCGGAGTTACCTGGAGCACAGCACGCTTTCGAGATTTTTCACTCGGTACGTACAGATCATACGGTCAATGCGGTAGGCCACTTCCTGGAGTGGACGCATGCCCAATGGCTGGCAGCCGGAGGGGCTAAGCGCTAGTCCGGATACCAGCCCTGCACTTACATATCTCCCCAGCGCGCCTGCAGGATGGCAATGGCCGCCAGCGGTGCGGTTTCGGTGCGCAATACCCTCGGACCCAGCTTTAAAGGGGAGAAGCCCGCCAGCGTCGCCGTTTCAACTTCTGCGCTGGCCAGGCCGCCTTCCGGGCCAATGAGCAGGGCAATGCTGTCTGGCGCGATGGCGTTGGGCGGGCTGTCGGCGGCAAGCGGATGCAGCACCAGCTTCATTTGTGCCTGCACTGTAGTGACCCAGTTTGCCAGATCCTGCGGAGCTAAAATCCGGGGAACGCGGTTGCGCCCGCACTGCTCGCAGGCGCTGATGGCGATTTGTTGCCAGTGACGCAGTTTTTTGTCCTGGCGATCGCCCTTGAGTCGAACCTCCGAGCGCTCGCTGAGTAGCGGTGCAATGCAGTGCACCCCCAGCTCGGTGGCCTTTTGCACGACCCAGTCCATGCGGTCCCCACGGGACAGGGCGATGCCTAACTGCAACGCCAGGGCGGACTCCAGTTCGATAGCCTCGAAGGTACCGGTGGTGGCGACCACGGCTTTTTTAGTTACAGCGCTGATCACGGCCGGATACTGCCCGCCATTGCCATCGAACAGCACCAGGCTGTCTCCCGGCTGCATGCGTAAGGCCCGGGCAATATGCTGGCTGGGGCCAGGCTCCAGCTCGAGACTTTGGCCCGGCGCCAGTGTTTGCCCGGTGTGGATTCGGATTGTGCGCATCGCCTCGTCCCGGGGCCGTTTTACAGGCCCAGGTTGTTGAAGATTTCGCGGGTGGGATCCACCTGGTTCATAGTGTAAAAATGAATGCCTGGAGCGTCGTTGTCCAGCAGGGTCTGGCACAACTGAGTGACGACGTCCACGCCGAACTTGCGAATGCTGTCCTGGTCGTTGCCGTAGCCGTCGACCCTTTGGCAAATCCAGCGCGGGATCTCGGCCCCGCAGTTGCGGGAAAATCGGGCCAGGTTGGCAAAGTTGATAATGGGCATAATGCCTGCGTAGATAGGTTTGTCGATACCGATCGCCGCGCATTGGTCCAGGAAGTAAAAGTAGGATTCGACGTTGAAGAAATACTGGGTGATGGCGCTGTTGGCGCCAGCGTCGAGTTTGCCCTTCAGGAACGCCAGGTCCTTGTCATAGGTTTCGGCCTCCGGGTGTATCTCCGGGTAAGCGGCCACCTGGATGTCAAAATGATCGCCGGTACGATCGCGGATGAACGCCACCAACTCGTTGGCATATACCAGTTGCGCCGCACCGCCCATCCCTGAAGGCATGTCGCCACGCAGGGCAACCAGGCGGTTGATACCGCGCTCCTTATAGGTGTTGAGCAGGGTGGCGATAGCATGCTCGTCATCCCCGCCAAAGCTGATGTGCGGTGCGACATCGATTCCCTGGGCCTTGATCGTTGACACCACCCCGAGCGTGGTGTCCCGGGTACTGCCACCGGCCCCGTAGGTCACCGAGAAGAACTCCGGCCCCAGCTCCGCCAGTGCCGGGGTAGTAGTGTTGAGCAGCTTGTCCTTACCCTCGGCAGTCTTCGGTGGGAAATACTCGAAGCTGATTCTTGGCTTGTTCCGGGCCATAGTAGCTGTCCTAGTACTTGTAGCTGTCGGGCTTGTAAGGGCCGTCGACTTTTACGTTGATGTACTTGGCCTGTTCCGGGGTGAGCCGGGTCAGCACGGCGCCAAAGCCGCCGATCATATGGGCAGCCACTTCCTCATCGAGCTTCTTGGGCAGCACCTCGACGGACAGCGCGGCCGGCTTCATCTCGGGTTCCAGGTTGGCGAACTTGCGCTCGTACAGGTAGATTTGGGCCAACACCTGATTGGCAAATGAACCGTCCATGATGCGCGAAGGGTGTCCGGTGGCATTACCCAGGTTGACCAGCCGACCCTCGGAGAGCAGGATCAGGTGATCGTTGCTGGGCTGGTCGCGGTACACCTTGTGTACCTGTGGCTTCACTTCCTGCCACTCCCAGTTGCGCCGCATGAAGGCGGTGTCTATCTCATTATCAAAGTGGCCGATGTTACATACCACGGCGCCACTCTTGAGTGCTTTCAACATACTCGCATTGCAGACATTGAAGTTGCCTGTAGTGGTTACCAGCAGATCGGTATTACCCAGCAGCTCGCGATTGATGCATGCCTCGGTCTCATCATTGATACCGTCCTTGAACGGCGAGACCACCTCGAAACCGTCCATGCAAGCCTGCATCGCGCAGATTGGATCAATCTCGGAAATACGCACGATCATACCTTCCTGACGCAGGGACTGGGACGAGCCCTTGCCCACATCGCCGTAACCGATGACCAGCGCCTTCTTGCCGGCCAGCAGGTGGTCGGTGCCGCGCTTGATAGCATCGTTCAGGCTGTGGCGACAGCCATACTTGTTGTCGTTCTTGGACTTGGTAACCGAGTCGTTGACGTTAACCGCAGGAATTTTCAGCGTACCTTGTTCCAGCATCTCCAGCAGGCGGTGTACCCCGGTAGTCGTTTCCTCGGTTACGCCGTGGATCTTGTCCAGCATAGCCGGGTACTTGTCGTGCAGCATCAGGGTCAGGTCGCCGCCGTCATCCAGTACCATGTTCGCATCCCAGGGCACGCCGTCCTTGAGAATGGTCTGCTCCAGGCACCAGTCGTACTCTTCCTCGGTTTCACCCTTCCATGCAAACACCGGAATACCGGCAGCGGCAATCGCAGCGGCGGCATGATCCTGGGTTGAAAAGATATTGCACGAAGACCAGCGCACTTCAGCGCCCAGTACCATCAGGGTTTCAATCAGCACGCCAGTCTGGATGGTCATGTGGATACAGCCCAGGATTTTGGCGCCAGCCAGCGGCTTGCTGTCCCGGTATTTTTCACGCATGGCCATCAGCGCGGGCATTTCGCCCTCGGCAATATCCAGCTCGCGACGGCCCCATTCAGCCAGGCTGATGTCAGCGACTTTATAATCGTGCTTGGTATCCAGCTTCTTTGCTGTGCTCATGATATTTTTCCTCTGGACGATTCAGTCCTTTGTTTAGCAATAAGTTGTTTAACTATAAACTCGTTCTGTTGGCCCTACCGCGGCAGGTCTCGTGTGCTGGAAGTTGTTTGCTGGACCGTCTGCAGCATGGATGCTGCAGCCGAGCCTACATGGACGTATCTACGGCGCGTCCTGCAAACAACTTCCAGCATGCGAGGCCGTATCAACAATGACAATTCAGCTGAAGTTAAAGTGCCGCCCTCAAAGCCTCAGCCTTATCCGTCCGCTCCCAGGTAAAATCCGCATCCTCACGTCCAAAATGTCCATAGGCAGCAGTCTTACGGTAGATCGGCCGCTTAAGATCAAGCATGGTCACCAGCCCCTTGGGCCGCAGGTCAAAATGCTCACTCACCAACTGGGCAATGTGCTCATCCGACAGCTTGCCAGTGCCAAAGCTGTTGATAGAGATAGACGTGGGCTCGGCAACACCAATGGCGTAGGACACCTGGATCTCGCAGCGCTCGGCCAGGCCGGCAGCGACGATATTCTTGGCCACATAACGGCCCGCATACGCGGCAGAGCGATCGACCTTGGACGGATCCTTGCCGGAAAACGCACCACCACCATGGCGCGCCATGCCGCCGTAAGTGTCGACGATGATCTTGCGTCCGGTCAGGCCGCAATCACCTACCGGGCCACCGATGATGAACTGGCCGGTGGGGTTGATGTGGTACTTGGTGCCGGCGTGCAGCCATTCCTTGGGCAGCACATCCTGGATGATCAGCTCCATAACCGCTTCGCGGATATCCGTCTGGCTGATACCGGCATCGTGCTGGGTGGACAATACCACCGCATCGATGGCCACCGGCTTGCCGTTCTCGTAGCGCAGAGTAACCTGGCTCTTGGCGTCCGGGCGCAACCAGGACAGGGTGCCGTGCTTGCGCAGCATCGCCTGGCGCTCCACCAGCCGATGCGCGTAGTAAATGGGGGCGGGCATGAGCACGTCAGTTTCATTGGTCGCGTAGCCGAACATCAGGCCCTGGTCACCAGCGCCCTGTTCGTGGTCGCTGCTTTCGTCAACGCCAATGGCGATATCATGGGATTGCTTGCCGATGGCGTTCAGCACGGCGCAGGAAGCACCGTCATAACCCACCTCCGAGCTGTTGTAACCGATATCGAGGATGACGCCGCGCACCACCTCCTCCAGGTCCACGTAGGTCGAGGTGGTCACCTCACCGGCGATGATGGCCATACCGGTTTTTACCAGGGTTTCTACCGCGACCCGGGCGTCCGGGTCATCGGCGATGATGGCGTCCAGCACCGCATCGGAAATCTGGTCGGCCATCTTGTCCGGGTGTCCCTCGGAGACCGACTCGGAGGTGAAAACTGCATATTCGCTCATAGTGCTTCCTTAATGGTCAGCGGTGGCCAAACAGGCGCACCTGTACTTGAAATCCGTTGCGTTGCGCCAGGTAGACACTGGCAACTTCCGTTAGTGCCGCAGCCCCGGCCCACTCCGCCAGTTGCTGTGGGTCAAAACCGAGCCACAGGTCTCCGCAATTCTCCCTGGCCCAGGCCTGGTCGTGATGACACAGGTCGGTGACCAGTACCACGCCACCTGGCGCCAGGTAGCCAGCCACATCCCGCAGGATCTGCCCGGGGGAGGGTGTGTGGTGCAACACCATGTTGATCACCACACAATCGACCTGCAGTCCCGCCAGCTGTTTGGAGCGGGTATCGCCGTGGATAAACTCGATATTGTCCAGCTTTGCTGCGGCGGTCCTGTCCCGTGCGTGGTTGAGCATGGCCTCGGCAGTGTCTACCGCCACTACCCGCTCAAACTGGGGGGCCAGTTCCAGCAGGAAGGCGCCGTCGCCGGGGCCTATCTCCAGTGCACTGTGCCGGCGCTGCAGGGGCGCATCGCGCAGCAGCTGGGCCACGGTGTCCGCGTATTGCTCGTAGCTGGCGATCAGGTCCTGCTGCTGGCGGAATTTATGCGCATTGTCCCGGAAAAAATGGCGGGAGTTTTCCTCTCGTTGCCGGTGCAGGGCCAGGAGGCGCTGCTCGACGGCCGACTCCAGCGAAATGCGATCGACGGTGTCAAATACACAGCTCTGCAAGGCCTCCAGCTGATGTCGCTGGCCTAGTCCGTTGCGGCGGTAAAAAATGGAGTTGCCCTCACGGCGAGTGGTCACCAGGCCGGCATTGGCCAGTACTTTCAGGTGATGGCTCAGCGCCGGCTGGCGGATATCGAAGATTGCGCACAACTCGGACACCCCAAAGGAGTCTTCGCACAGCACCCGCAACACCTGCAGCCGCAGGGGGTCGGCGGCGGCCTTGCACAGGTTCGCCAGAGCGGCCAGCTGCTGGTCGGGCGCCGGGGTAATGTCTGGGCTCGCCAGTGTGGTTGTGGTTGAGGTGGCAGTCATGGCGGGCGAGTCTAGCAGGCTTAAGCATCTATATCAAAAATATTTGAT
>Ga0102815_10000925_pt1 | contig 18845 bp, 17 predicted proteins | sample ColrivemetaGS759_FD_79113 | JGI IMG/M metagenome (GOLD analysis project Ga0102815, IMG submission 79113) | Estuarine microbial communities from the Columbia River estuary - Ebb tide ETM metaG S.759 | ecosystem: Environmental > Aquatic > Marine > Intertidal zone > Estuary | place: USA: Columbia...
CGAAGTGGTCAGCAGGTCTTTCCAGGAAGCAGTGGTCCAGGAAAAGCTGCGCCCCGCAGGCCAGCCCAGCATCGAACCGAAGAATCTCGAGGCGGGCAAAGACCTGGAATACGTAGCCATTTTTGAGGTGTTTCCCGAGATTGACGCGGTTGAACTCAAGGACTTTGAGGTCAGCAAACTGGTAGCCGCAGTCACCGACGCTGATGTTGATGACATCATTGAAGTGTTCCGCAAGCAGCAGGGCAGCTGGGAGGCCGTTGAACGCGCCGCCGTGGACGGCGACAAGGTCAATATCGACTACGTGGGTACCCGCGACGGTGAGGCATTTGAAGGCGGCAGCGCCCAGGGCAGCGACCTGGAACTGGGCTCAGGTAGCATGATTCCGGGCTTTGAAGACGGCATCGTGGGCATGAGCGCCGGAGACGAAAAGACCCTGCAGTTGAGCTTCCCGGATGAGTACCACAACGAGGAACTCAAGGGCGCCGCGGTTGAATTCAAAGTGACCCTCAATAAAGTGCTCGAGATGGTCCCCGCGCCTCTGGATGAAGAGCTGTTCGCCAAGTACGGCGTTGACGAGGGTGGTGAAGACAAGTTTCGCAGCGATGTCCGTGAGAACATGGCACGTGAACTCAAGAATGCCATCCAGGCTAAAGTGAAGCAGCAGGTTATGGATGCGGTACTGGCGGCACATGCCAGCCTGGAGCTACCCAAGGCGCTCATCAAACAGGAAATCTCCGCCCTGCGTCAGCAGATGTTCCAGCAATTTGGTGGCGCTGGTGCCGAAAACCTGGATCTCAACTCATTACTGCCCGACGATATGTTTGCAGAAAATGCCGAGCGCCGGGTGAGACTGGGCCTGGTGCTTGCAGAACTGGTGGACAAACTTGAACTGCAAGCCGATGACGAGCGGGTGCGTGAGACAATCGAAGAGCTGGCGTCCACCTATCAGGACCCGGAAGAGGTCGTTAACTACTATTATTCCAATAATGAACAGCTTTCTGCAGTGCGATCCAAGGTTTTGGAAGACCAGATGGTTGAAAAACTGCTGGAGAATGCCAACATAGTAGAGAAGCCGTGCAGTTATAAAGAAGCGCTGGCTCAGGCTCAGGATCAGGCCGAGGAGGCCTGATCCCGTTTTCCGGAGTGGTATGCACCACTGCGGACACTCTATCCACCTTGCTTACGCAGATTATTTAGGGATACACCATGCCATTTCAGCCAGACGGGCAGAATACCAATAAAATCAACAACCTGGGGCTCATCCCCATGGTCGTGGAGCAAACCGCCAGGGGTGAGCGCTCCTACGATATCTATTCCAGGCTGCTGAAGGAGCGGGTTATTTTTGTGGTGGGCCCGGTGGAGGACCACATGGCAAACCTGATCGTGGCGCAGTTGCTGTTCCTTGAGTCAGAAAACCCCGATAAAGACATTCACCTGTACATCAATTCCCCGGGGGGTTCCGTGACGGCTGGCCTGTCGATCTACGACACCATGCAGTTTATAAAGCCCGATGTCAGTACCATGTGTATTGGCCAGGCTGCATCCATGGGTGCCTTCCTGCTGTGTGGTGGTGCCAAGGGCAAGCGCTTCTGCCTGCCTAACGCCCGGACCATGATTCACCAACCCAGCGGTGGTGCCCAGGGCCAGGCGACAGATATTGAAATCCAGGCCAAGGAAATCCTCATTATCCGCAAGCGACTCAATGAGCTGATGGCCGAGCACACCGGGCAGAGCCTGGAGGTGATTGAGCGCGATACCGAGCGTGACCGCTTCATGAACGCTGAGCAGAGTAAAGAGTACGGCCTGATCGACGAGGTTTTGTCCAGCCGCAATACTACGGTAACGCCTGCCTGACCCCGTCGTCATCTGTTCCTCGCTGCAGCTGCAGCGAGGGCGTGAACTTACACACATATCCCATGGTTTTCCGGCCATAAGTGCCTATCGGCACTTGCAAATAGTGGGAAAAAACTTCATCGTAGACCACAAGGTGATGAAGCGGACATAGATAGGGCGCAAGGCGATCAAATGAGCGACAAAACCACTACTTCCTCGGATGACGGCGGCAAACTGCTGTACTGTTCTTTTTGCGGTAAAAGCCAGCATGAAGTTCGCAAGCTGATCGCCGGTCCATCGGTGTTCATCTGCGATGAATGCGTGGATTTGTGCAACGATATAATCCGCGAGGAAGTCCAGGAAAGCGGCAGTGATAGCAGTCAGGACCGGCTGCCGGTGCCCCAGGAAATCAACGCCAGCCTCGACGAGTACGTCATCGGCCAGGCCCGGGCCAAGAAGGTGCTGTCAGTAGCGGTGTACAACCACTACAAGCGCCTCCGCCACGGCCAGAGCGGTCGCAGCGCGGACGTGGAATTGGGCAAGAGTAATATACTGCTGGTAGGCCCTACCGGTAGCGGTAAAACCCTGCTGGCCGAAACCCTCGCGCGTTTGCTCGATGTGCCATTCACCATTGCTGATGCCACCACCCTCACCGAAGCCGGTTACGTGGGTGAAGATGTCGAGAATATCATTCAGAAATTGCTGCAAAAGTGCGACTACGACGTTGAGAAGGCCCAGGTCGGCATAGTCTACATCGATGAGATCGACAAGATTTCCCGCAAGTCCGACAACCCCTCGATTACCCGCGACGTGTCGGGCGAAGGCGTGCAGCAAGCACTGCTCAAGCTGATCGAGGGCACGGTTGCCTCAGTGCCGCCCCAGGGCGGACGCAAGCACCCACAGCAGGAATTCCTCCAGGTTGATACCTCCAGTATCCTGTTCATCTGCGGTGGCGCATTTGCCGGTCTGGACAAGGTAATTCGTAACCGTTCCGAAAAAGGCGGCATCGGCTTCAGTGCCGAGGTAAAGAGCAAGGATGAAAAGCGCAACGTCGGTGAACTGCTCTCCGACCTGGAACCTGAAGACCTTGTGCAGTACGGCCTCATCCCGGAGTTTGTTGGGCGTCTGCCGGTTATTGCGACACTCGAAGAGCTCGACATCGACGCACTGGTGCAGATTCTCACTGAGCCCAAGAATGCGCTCACCAAGCAATACAGTAAGCTGTTTGAAATGGAAGGTGTCGAGGTCGATTTTCGCGAGGACGGCCTTCGAGCCATCGCCGAGAAGGCCATGGAGCGCAAAACCGGCGCCAGGGGATTGCGGTCTATCCTGGAGGGAGTTCTGCTCGACTCCATGTACAACATTCCCTCCCGCAATGATGTCAGCAAGGTAGTGATCGACGAATCGGTTATTCGCGGCGACTGTGAGCCATTGCTGGTGTACCAGAGCACTGAACCGGCTCCCCGGGCTGCAGCCACTGAGGAATAGTGCCCACGGTTGGGCGCCTGAACTTGCTGCCGCAGACGGCAGGGCGGTAACAGATCCAAAAAGCAGGGCGGGGCGCTTGTATTCCCCTGTAGTTGCCCCCACATAGACGATAACTCTCATTACCTGTTGAGCTGGAGATTGCTATGGGTTCCCCCTCAGTTGTAGAACTGCCCCTCTTACCGCTTCGCGATGTGGTGGTGTACCCGCACATGGTACTGCCCCTGTTTGTCGGTCGGGAAAAGTCCATTGAGGCCCTGGAAAATGCCATGGCCAATGACAAGCAGGTGCTGCTTGTTGCCCAGCGTAATGCCGCTGACGACGACCCTGGCGCTGATGACATTTACCAGATGGGCACCGTCTCCAATATCCTGCAGTTGCTTAAACTCCCCGACGGCACCATCAAGGTGCTGGTAGAGGGCGGTTTTCGTGCAGTTGTAGACAGCGTTGATGACGATGGTGCTTTTGCCGTAGCCGGGGTGCGTGAGGTTATCAGCGAGGAAATCCCTGAAGAGGAGGTGGAAGGGCTGCTGCGATCTACCGTCACCCAGTTTGAGCGCTATGTGAACCTGAGCAAAAAGGTTCCAGCCGAAGTGCTGACCTCGCTCACCGGAATCGATGAACCGGGCCGCCTGGCCGATACCATTGCCGCCCACATGAGTGTTGACCTGGAAGAAAAGCAGCGCATTCTGGAAATTTCCGGTATTCGACCCCGACTCGAACATTTGATGGGTCTGATGGAGGCGGAAATAGACCTGTTCCAGGTTGAAAAGCGCATCCGCGGGCGTGTTAAGAAGCAAATGGAGAAGAGCCAGCGCGAGTACTACCTCAACGAGCAGATGAAGGCTATCCAGCGCGAGCTTGGGGAAATGGATGAGGCGCCCAACGAACTGGATGAATTACAACAGCGCATCGACCAGGCCAAGATGCCAGAGGAGGCGTAGGACAAGGCGCTATCTGAGTTGGCCAAACTGAAGATGATGTCCCCCATGTCCGCTGAGGCATCTGTGGTGCGCAGCTACATCGACTGGATGGTCAGCGTCCCCTGGACCAAGCGCAGCAAGGTCAAACATGACCTGGCCCGGGCTTCGACCATCCTCAACGAGGACCATTACGGCCTTGAAGAGGTCAAGGACCGCATCCTCGAATACCTGGCGGTGCAAAAGCGCGTGCGCAAGGTAAAAGGCCCTGTGCTGTGCCTGGTAGGCCCCCCGGGGGTCGGCAAGACGTCGCTGGGTGAATCCCTGGCACGTGCCACCAACCGCAAGTTTGTGCGTATGGCGCTGGGCGGTGTCCGCGATGAAGCTGAGATCAGGGGCCATCGGCGCACCTATATCGGTTCGATGCCCGGTAAGCTGCTGCAGAAAATGTCCAAGGCCGGGGTGAAGAACCCGCTGTTCCTGCTCGACGAGATCGACAAGATGGGCATGGACCATCGCGGTGATCCGGCGTCTGCCATGCTGGAGGTGCTGGATCCGGAACAAAATCATGCCTTTAACGATCACTATCTCGAAGTCGATTAAGATCTCTCCGATGTGATGTTTGTATGCACATCCAACACCATGAACATTCCCGGCCCGCTGCTGGACAGGATGGAAGTCATCCGCATTCCCGGTTATACCGAGGATGAGAAACTCAATATTGCGGAGCGTTACCTGATCCCCAAGCAGATCAAGCAGAATGGCTTGAAGGCTGGCGAAATCGCCTTTGATTCGGCAGCGATAACCGCCGTAATACGCTATTACACCCGTGAAGCCGGCGTGCGGGCACTGGAACGCCAGATTGCCAAAATGTGCCGAAAAATGGTCAAGGCCATTACTCTTGGCGAGAGCAAGGGCGGCACCACGGTTGAAGCAGACATGCTGAACGAGTTGTTAGGGGTTCGGAAATTCAACTACGGTATTGCCGAGGAAGAAAACAAGATAGGCCAGGTCACTGGCCTGGCATGGACATCGGTGGGCGGCGAATTGCTGACGATAGAAGCGGTTGCTGTCCAGGGTAAAGGGCGCTACGTGAAAACCGGTTCGCTGGGCGATGTGATGCAGGAGTCGATTCAGGCCGCGACTACAGTAGTGCGCAGCCGCTCACAAATGCTGGGTATTCCTGCCAATTACCATGAAAAGCATGATATCCACATCCACGTGCCAGAGGGCGCCACACCCAAGGATGGCCCCAGTGCAGGCGTGGCGATGTGCACGGCAATAGTATCGGTATTGACCAAAATACCAGTGCGGGCAGACGTAGCCATGACCGGCGAAATTACCCTGCGCGGTGAGGTCCTGCCGATCGGTGGCCTGAAAGAAAAATTATTGGCAGCGCGCCGCGGTGGCATCAAGACCGTGATCATTCCCAAGGAGAATGAGCGAGACCTGCAGGAGGTCCCGGACAATATCAAAGAGCACCTGGAGATTCGACCTGTGAAATGGATCGACGAGGTGCTGGACATTGCATTGGAGTGCATGCCGGAGCCGCTTAGTGATGCCGATTACGAGGCGAATTCGCTTGGAAAGACGGCTGATAACGAGCAGGACGAAAAAAATCGGATAAATACCCACTAACGAGTGGGTTCTTTATTGACCGGAATCCAAGCTCTGGTATAAAGTCGTGGGCCTGAACGTACCGGCGGATACAGGCTCCCGGCAACATATTGGGGCTCGCGCACGACTAACACTAATAACGCCAACTCAGGCTGGGCCATAGGCCTGGTGACCAATCGCCCAAGAGTCAATAAACCTGATTTTGCTCCAGGGCTACAAACCTAGAAACGTATAATTTATCTTTGAAGGGGATAAGTGTGAATAAATCTGAATTGATGGACGCAATAGCCGCAGCAGCGGATCTACCCAAGGCCTCTGCTGGCCGCGCTCTCGATGCGGTAGTGGACAGCATCACTGATGCGCTGAAAAAAGGTGACCAGGTTTCCCTGGTTGGTTTTGGCACTTTTGCCGTTAAACACCGTGCCGCTCGCAGTGGCCGCAATCCACAGACTGGTGCAACTATCCAGATCAGTGCCTCAAATGTACCTGGCTTCAAAGCGGGTAAGGCGTTGAAGGATGCCGTTAACTCCTGATACCGAGGCGCTTCACCGCTGTCTCCCTGAGAGCTGTTAGCCTTTACCAGCCAAACGGGTACTTCGGTGACAACCTGAACAGATGAAAGGCGCACTTCCCGGTGCGCTTTTTTTTTAGTACTACAGAGTAATATTTCATGCTTCAGAATATTCGCAAAAGTACCCAGGGTACGGCCGCCAAGGTGGTGATAGGACTTATTGTCATTTCTTTCGCTGCATTCGGTATCGAATCCATTTTACTCGGCGGTGGCGGTAATGGTGTGGCCGAAGTCAACGGTGAAGAGATTGGACCCGGCGAGCTTGCGCAGGCTGTAAATACCCAGAAACGCCGCTTGATATCGATGATGGGCGAAAATCTCGATCCAGCAATGCTGGACGATGACCGCCTCAGCGCCACAGCACTGGACGAGCTGATTAACCGCAAACTGGTAATGCAGTCGGTAAAGGATATGGGCCTGACCATATCGGAGAAACAAATCAGCGCCGTGATCACCAGCATGGAGCAGTTCCAGATTAACGGGGAATTTTCTCCGGAGTTGTATTCCAGCATATTGTCCTCTGCCGGTTACACCCCCGCATACTTCAAAGCCACCCTGAGTGACGATGTCACCATCAACCAGTTACGCTCCGGTTTGGCTGGCAGCGAGTTTGCGACGCCCGCCGAACTTGCCCTGAATGCCAAGGTCAGCGGGGAACAGCGCGATATGAGGTATCTTACCATTCCGCTTTCAAACTTCCTTGCAGATGCAGCTGCCAGTGAAGAGGACATACGGGCCTATTACGACGCCAATCAAAATGCGTTCCTCAGCCCTGAATCTGTAGAGCTCGACTATATCCAGCTGTCGGCCAATGATTTTCGGGAGCCGGTCGATGAAGGCGCCATACTAGAGGCCTATCAACTGGAGACAACGAGCAACCAATACAGTACAGAGAATCGCGTGTCACATATCCTTTTTGAGACAGGCGGCGACTCAAGCGAAGCGTCTGCGCGCGAGCGCATTGCCCAGGCCCAGGCCAAGCTCGCCGAAGGCGTCGATTTTGCTGCGGTAGCCGCAGAGTTCTCCGATGATATCGGCTCGACTGCCAACGGCGGTGATCTGGGGTTCAGCAGTGGAGATGCCTTTCCCCAGGAAATGGAGGATGCAATCGCGGCACTGGAAGTCGATGCCGTTTCTGATCCAGTCACCACTGAAGCGGGTATTCACCTGATCAAGGTTACGGAGCGCAGGGAAGGGGCACCACCCAGCCTTGAGGAAATGCGGCCGCAACTGCGTGATCAGCTGGAGCTGTCGCAGGCGCGTGTAGAACTGCTGCTGATTGTAGAAAACCTCAGGGACCTGGTATTCAATGCTGAGAGCCTGGACAATCCGGCAAGCGAACTGGGCCTGACAGTCAAGCGTAGCGAAGCGATCAGTAGACAGCAGCGGGAAGGCCTGTTTGCACAACCATCACTGTTGGAGGCCGCGTTTTCCGAGGACGTGCTGGAGCAGGGCCACAACAGCGACGTGGTCGAACTGTCGGGCGATGAATTCGTAGTGCTCAGGGTCCGCAAACACAACCAGCCGGAGGTGAAGCCATTGGCCGAGGTCAGAGAGCAGGTAGCCGCGATCATTGCCAACAATCGCGCCCTGGCGGCGGTCACTCTGGCAGCCGAGCGAGCGGTGCAGCAACTGCGCTCGGGTCGCACAGTGGAGCAGGTGGCTACCGACGGTGGCTACCCTTGGCAGGTAGAGCTTGCCGCTCAGCGCGAAAATACCACGCTGCCAATCGACGTCCTGCAGCGTGCCTTTGAAATGCCTGCACCGGAGCCGGATGCAACACTGGTCGATTATGTGCTGACCCCCTCCGGAGACGCCCAGGTGATCGAGCTGGTGCGCGTCAGCGAGGGGCAGATGGATCAGCTCGAACCGGGTCAGCAGCTGGCATTACAGCAGCGGGTGACGGGGGAGTACGCCAATCTGGTGAATGCCGAGTATGCGGCCGGCCTGCGCGATAATGCAGAAATATCCGTCAGGTAATTCTCGACATCTATTGAGGTAAACATGGCCACACAAATACTGACGTTAAACCAGATTTCGGTAAAGGGTCTGGAAAGACTGCCGCGGGACAGCTATGAAATAGCCAGTGAGTTTGCCCATCCGGATGCCATCCTGCTACGCAGCCATAAATTGCAGGCACAGGATATAGCTGATTCGGTGCTGGCGATTGGACGTGCCGGGGCAGGGGTGAACAATATCCCGGTGGCCGAATGTACTCGTCGTGGTATCCCGGTTTTCAATTCCCCCGGTGCCAATGCCAACGCGGTAAAAGAGTTGGTGGCTACCGCGCTGCTGCTGGGCTCCCGCGGTATCATCGAAGGCATCCAGTATGTAGATACCCTGGCCGGCATGACCGATGGTGCGGAAATGCATAAAGCGCTGGAGGCCCAGAAAAAGCAGTTCAAGGGCAGTGAGCTGGTCGGTAAAACACTCGGTGTCGTGGGTCTGGGTGCCATCGGCTCCATGGTAGCGGAGATGGCGCTGACGCTGGGCATGAAAGTGGTTGGCTATGATCCTGCCTTGTCAGTAGAAGCTGCGTGGCGCCTGTCCAGCCAGGTGGTCAAGGCCGACACCCTGTCAGCCCTGTTCGCCCGGGCCGACTATATCAGCCTGCATTTGCCCGTACTGGACAGCACCAGGGGCCTGGTCAACAGTGAGCTGTTGAACGCTACCCGCCCGGGCACCTGCCTGCTCAATTTCGCACGTCAGGAAATTGTCGATGAAGCGGCGATCATTAAAGCCCTCGATGCGGGCAAGCTGCGCAAATATATCGCCGATTTTCCGTCGCCGGAGCTGATTGGTCGCAAGGATGTGATCCTGATGCCTCATATCGGTGCAAGCACTGACGAAGCGGAAGACAACTGTGCAATTATGGCAGCAGAGCAGCTGCGTGATTTTCTCGAGAACGGTAATATCCGTAATTCGGTCAACTTCCCCAACCTCCAGCTGGAGCGTGTAACCGGTTGCCGCCTGTCTGTAACCAATGAAAATGTGCCGAAAATACTCGGTGGCATACTGGCGATATTGGCCGATGAGAATATTAACGTTATCGACATGCTCAACAAGAGTCGCGATGAAGTTGCCTACAATCTTATCGATATAGGCACGCATGTATCTGATACGGTACTCGACCAGATGCGCGCCCTGGAAGGTGTCATCAATGTTCGCCTTATAGGTGACTGCGCCTAGGCGGCTACCGCAGGCCCACCCCAGGGGCGCAGGAGGTTCTCCCATGGATGATCCGCTCACGCAGCTTGAAAAGTCGCTGCAAGCTGCGCCCGGTAAGCGCCGTAATTTCGATTCCCCCCCACTGCATCTATGGAACCCACCCCTGTCCGGGGATATCCCTATCCGCATTGCCGCGGACGGCAGCTGGTATCACGAGGGTGGCAAAATCACCCGGGAGTCACTGGTGAGCTTATTTGCCAGTATCCTGCGGCGCGAGGAAGATGGTCATTATTACCTGGTTACGCCGGGTGAGAAGTGGCGAATTGATGTCGAATTGCACCCCCTGATTGTGATCGATATCGGACCGACCGCGCAGGGCAGCCAGCCCACGCTGGAGGCAACGCTTAACACCGGCAGGAAAGTGATCGTGAATGAGCAATGTCCGCTGTCCCTGGAGCCCGCGGTTGGTAATATCGCGGTGCTGGGCTTGCCCCATGGCCTGTCCGCGCTGTTTTCGCGGGCGGCCTGGTACAGGTTGGTAGAGCTGGCTGAGGAATCGGAGCAGGGGCCGGTAATCCACAGTGCAGGGCAGGTGTTTTCATTGACGGGTAGTGACAAGGCCGAATGAATTCGGCCCTGCATTACTCGCAGGGCCGAGCCACAAATCCTTACATATTGGGGTAATTGGGTCCACCAAACCCTTCCGGCGTCACCCAGACAATATTCTGCGAGGGATCCTTGATGTCGCAGGTTTTGCAGTGCACGCAGTTCTGTGCATTGATCTGGAAACGCTTGCCCTTATCGTCCTCGATAATTTCATACACCCCGGCCGGGCAGTAGCGCTGGGCCGGCTCATCGTACAGGGGCAGGTTGGTCGACAGCGGAATGTCCTTGTCTTTCAGCGTCAGGTGGCAGGGCTGGTCTTCCTCGTGGTTGGTATTGGACAAAAATACCGAGGACAGGCGATCGAAGCTGATCTTGTTGTCAGGCTTGGGGTAATCAATCGTTTTACACTGTGCCGCGGGCTTCATTGCGGCGTAGTCTGCTTTGCTGTCGTTGAGGGTAAACGGCAGCTTGCCGCCGAAAATATTCTGGTCAATCCATACCATCGCCGAGCCCAGCAGGATGCCAAACTTGTGCATGAAGCCGGAAAAGTTTCGGGTGGTATACAGTTCCTCATGTAACCATGAGGCTTCCATCCGGGTGGCATAGGACGCCAGGTCGGCAGGCGCTGCCTCCCCCTGAGCCAGGGCCTCGACCACGGCCTCAGCCGCCAGCATGCCGCTCTTCATGGCGGTATGGTTGCCCTTGATCTTCACGCTATTGAGCGTACCTGCGTCACAGCCGATCAACAAGCCACCCGGGAAATACATACGTGGCAGGGAATTGAAGCCGCCCTTGGTGATAGCACGGGCGCCGTAGGTAATGCGCGTGCCACCCTCCAGGTACTTGACCGTCTCGGGGTGATGCTTCCAGCGCTGGAACTCCTGGAAGGGGCTCATATGTGCATTGCTATAGTTCAGGTCGGCGATTAAACCCAGGTATACCTGGTTATTCTCTGCGTGATAGAGAAACGCGCCACCGCCGGAGCCGGATTCGCTGAGTGGCCAACCCAGGCCGTGCACCACCAGGCCCTCCTCATGCTGGTCGGGGGGGATTTCCCAGATTTCCTTAAGGCCGATACCGTAGTGCTGCGGATCTTTGCCTGCATCGAGGGCGAAACGCTCAATCAACTGCTTGCCCAGGTGCCCACGGCAGCCCTCGGCAAACAGGGTGTACTTGGCATGCAGTTCCATGCCCGGCATATAGCTGTCCTTGTGCTCACCGGAGGCACTGATGCCCATGTCGCCGGTGGCAATACCCTTGACCCTTCCGTCCTCGTGAAACAATACCTCAGCGGCGGCGAAGCCCGGGTAGACCTCAACGCCCAGCCCCTCTGCCTGCTCGGCAAGCCAGCGGCACACGTTACCCATGGACACGATGTAGTTACCCTCATTGTGGGTCGGCTTGGGGATCATGAAGTTGGGCAGTTTGATGGCGCTTTTACCACTCAGGTAGAAAAAGAATTTGTCCTGCTTGACCTGGGTGTTCAGGGGGGCGCCCATGGCCTTCCAGTCGGGAAACAATTCGGCCATGGCCCGCGGTTCCAGCACAGCGCCGGACAGTATATGGGCGCCAACCTCAGAGCCTTTTTCAACCACACATACAGTGATTTCCTGCCCTGTTTCTTTGGCGAGCTGCATGATCCGGCAGGCAGCAGACAAACCTGCAGGGCCGGCGCCGACGATCACAACATCAAATTCCATAGCTTCACGTTCCACAATGCTGTCCTCTTATGCTCAATGGGAAGATGCCGCGCGACCCTCGTGTATCTGGCGGCTGGAAAGGGCGCAAGTATATAATTTTTAACGATAAAAAACCACGCCAACAAGGCCTTGGGCGAGGATTGATCCAGCGCATGATCCGGGCTGGCAAGCCCAGCGCAGTCTTGACCCGCACCTGATTAGGCGGCATCATACCGGCCCGAAATACGCTGTTGCCGCTTGCCCGCAAGCGCTGCATTCTTGTTATACCACCTGAAAATAGATGGAGAATCCATGAAGGTTCTTGTTGCCGTTAAGCGCGTCGTTGATTACAACGTCAAGGTCCGCGCCAAAGCCGATGGTAGTGATGTTGACCTTAATAACGTCAAGATGGCTATTAACCCCTTCTGCGAAATTGCCGTTGAAGAAGCGGTTCGGCTCAAGGAAGCCGGCATTGCTACTGAAGTGATCGCTGTGTCGGTGGGTGCAAAAGCCTGCCAGGAGCAGATCCGTACCGCGCTGGCCCTGGGGGCAGACCGCGGCATCCAGGTAGAGACCGAAGGCGCTGTGGAACCGCTGGTGGTTGCCAAACTGCTTAAAGCTATCGTTGACAAGGAACAGCCGCAGCTGGTGATCCTGGGCAAGCAGTCCATCGACGGTGACAACAACCAGACCGGACAAATGCTGGGCGCGCTGGCCAACATGCCGCAGGGCACTTTTGCTTCCGAAATCGTGGTTGATGGCGACAAGCTCAATGTTACCCGTGAAGTGGACGGCGGGCTGCAGACTGTGAGCCTGAACCTGCCAGCTATCGTGACCACTGACCTGCGTCTTAACGAACCCCGTTACGCATCCCTGCCCAATATCATGAAAGCCAAGAAGAAGCAGCTGGACGTTTACAGCCCGGCTGATCTGGGCGTGTCGGTAACGTCACACCTGACCCAGGTGAAAGTTGAGCCGCCAGCTGAGCGCAAGGCTGGCATCAAGGTCGCAGACGTGGATCAACTGGTCGACAAACTGAAGAACGAGGCGAAGGTAATCTGATGAGCACTCTGGTAATTGCTGAACACGACAATAGCAGCCTGAAGACGGCTACCCTCAATGCAGTAGCAGCTGCCCAGGTGATGGGCGCCGATATTGACATCCTGGTGGCTGGCGCCGATTGCGGTGGCGCGGCAGCAGCCGCCGCTGCCGTCCCCGGCGTAGGCAAGGTGCTGGTAGCCGATAACGCCGCTTACGCCCACCAATTGGCCGAGAATGTCAGCCTGCTGATTGCTGAAGTAGCCGCCGGTTATGACAATATCATCGCCCCGGCCACTAGCAACTGTAAAAACACCATGCCGCGCGTGGCGGCACTGCTGGACGTGGCACAGATCTCTGAAATCACCTCGGTGGTCTCAGCTGATACGTTCCAGCGCCCGATCTATGCTGGCAACGTGATTGCCACCGTGCAAAGCACTGACGCCAAGAAGGTCATTACTGTGCGTACCACTGCCTATGACGCTGCTCCGGCTGAGGGCGGTTCTGCTACCATCGAGGCGCTTGACGCTGTGCACGATGCGGGCCTCTCTGCGTTCGTCGGTGAAGAGGTGGCTGTTTCCGATCGCCCCGAACTGACCTCGGCAAAGATTGTTATCTCCGGTGGTCGCGGTATGCAAAACGGTGAGAACTTCAAACTGCTGGACGGTATTGCCGACAAGCTGGGCGCTGCCATCGGCGCATCGCGTGCCGCGGTCGACGCCGGTTTCGTGCCCAACGATTACCAGGTTGGCCAGACCGGTAAGATTGTCGCCCCCGATCTGTACATCGCGGTGGGTATTTCCGGCGCAATCCAGCACCTCGCCGGCATGAAAGACTCCAAGGTTATCGTTGCCATCAACAAGGACGAGGATGCACCGATCTTCCAGGTGGCCGACTACGGCCTGGTCGCTGACCTGTTCAATGCGCTGCCCGAGCTGGAAGCCAAGCTCTAGCAACGCGTTACAACGCTTGAAATAACCGGCTCTTGTGGCCGGTTTTTTTTGCCTGTTGAATCGACACTGTGCTGGCGCCGCTACGGCATAGGCGCGGTGGGGAATCAGTCGCGCCGCAAGCGGTCCGAGATAGCTATTGGGGTAGGGTAGTTAAGCACCACGATGTAGGACGACACCAGCAGGGTAATAATCGTGGTGGCCTGGATCAGCAGGGATGCCTGTTCGCTGATCAAGGCACTGGCTACCGCGACATAGGCGATCAGCAGGGAGAACTCGCTGGCCTGTCCAAGCCGGAAGCCCAGATCCCAGGCAAGTATGCGTTTTTCACTGACGCCCTTGAGCAGGAAACGGTACACCACCGGCTTGAGCCCCAGCACCAGCGCAGCCAATACCAGTGCCGGCGCAAGTACCTGGTTCAGCAGAGCGAGGTCGAAGCGGGCGCCCACCGAGAAGAAGAACAGAATCAGGAAAAAGTCACGCAGCGGCTTGAGGTTGACGGCTATGTACTGGGAGATCGGGCTGGTGGCGATACTGATCCCGGCAATGAATGCGCCGATTTCCTCGGACAGCCCCAGGGCTCTGGATGCCTCGGCCAGGCCCAGGCACCAACCCAGGGCCAGCAGGAAGATGTATTCATGAAAGCGGTCAAAGCGGGTGATAAGCGGCAGCAGGACATAACGCACCACCAGCAGCGATACCCCGGCCAGTAGTGGCAGGCTCAGCATCGACAAGGCCAGTTCCTGGCCCAGGCCCTCAGCGCTTCCTGAGGACAGCCCCAGCAGTACCATCAACACAATAATGGCCAGTAAATCCTGCAACAGCAGCAGGCCTATCATCAACTCTCCGATATGGCGGTGATGCAGCACCGTGGTGGGCAGCAGCTTGATACCGATAATCGTCGAGGAAAACATCATGGCCGCACCGATAATCAGCGCATCGACCGTGGAATAGCTGAACAGGCGGGCGACCCCGAAACCCAGGCCCAGGAAAATGGCCGAGCTGAAGACTGCCACTACGGTTGATTTGCGCAAGGTCGTCAACAGGGCCTGGGGTTGCATGTCCAGTCCCAACAGGAACAACAGAAAGATAATGCCGATATGGCCGATATCAGACAGTAGCTTGAGGTCGGGGACCAGCGACATGCCGTAGGGGCCGATACAGGCACCCAGGGCGATGTAGGCAATGATGAGCGGTTGTCGGGTGTACAGGGCCAGCGAGGCAAAGATTGCGGCCCCGGTGAAGATCAGGAAAAAAGAAAAGGTGATACTGGCGTCCATCGACGGCGGTTCCCTGCGGGTAATACTGCAGTGTAGTCGCGCCGGGCGTGGATAGGAATACGCGCCCTGGCGTTAAGCTCGTCGCCTAAACAGGGGCAGGGGGTTATCTGCGCTGGCCTGGTAGTGTTCGCTAATGCCGGGCAGGCTGGCCAGGCAGGCCTCCAGCTCACTTTCCTGGGCCAGCTGAAAGGCATTGAAGCCGCAGCGCTGCAAATAACCCAGTTGGTCGCGAATAAAATGCCCGCAGGCTCGTAATTCTCCCCGATAGCCGCGTTCGCGCAGCTCCCGTGCATAGGAAAAGCCGCGACCGTCAGTGAACACCGGAAAGTTGATCGTCACCAGGGGAAGCTGATCCAGGTAATCAAACAGCGGGGCCGGTCCCTGCCCGGGCTCGAGCTGTACTGCGTGGTCGGCCTTGTCAGCCAGGGCCAGCCCCAGCCACTGCTCCAGGCTCAGGATGCGATCACCAGCGGTCGCGACTGAGTCAGGATCTGCTGCCAGCCAGTTGTCCTCAACAATCTCGCCATCCCTAATCAGCTTTGGCATATACGCGCTCCTTGAACGGGTCGATGCCTACCCGGCGGTAGGTATCCAGAAAAGGTTCTTCTTCCTGCCGCAGTTCTACATAGGTGGACAGGATTTTTTCGATCACATCGGGCATATCTTCCTGGCTGAACGAGGGGCCGAGAATCTTGCCTATGGAGGCATCCTTGGCCTGGCTACCACCGAGGCAAACCTGGTAGAACTCCTGGCCCTTCTTGTCGACCCCGAGAATACCGATGTGGCCAATATGATGGTGGCCGCAGGCGTTCATACAGCCGCTGATATTCAACTCGACAGGACCCAGGTCGTAGAGGTAATCAAGATCGCTGAATCGCGCCTGGATAGCCTCGGCTACTGGTAGCGACTTGGCATTGGCCAGCGAGCAGTAGTCGCCGCCCGGGCAGCAGATCATGTCCGTCAGGTAGCCGATGTTGGCAGTGGCCAGCCCGGCAGCCTGCAAGCTTTGCCACAACGCATACAGCTGTTCCATCTGCACATCGGCCAGCACCAGGTTTTGCTGGTGGGTGCTGCGAATTTCACCAAAGGAGTATTGCTCAGCAAGCTCCGCCACCTGCTCCAGTTGAGCATCGGTAATATCGCCTGGCGCAAATCCGGTAGCCTTGAGCGAGATATTCACGATGCGGTAGCCGGGCACCCGGTGCGCCACTGTGTTGCGTTTTACCCAGTTGCCGAAGATAGGCTCTGCGGCGCAGCGCGCTTCCAGTGCCTGCAGACAGGCTTCGCCATCCAGGGCCAGGTAATCTGGTGCGATAAAGAATGACTTGGCGCGAGCGATTTCTTCATCAGTCAGAGTGGCAGGGCCATCCTTGAGCGCTGCCCATTCCTGCTCAACTGCCTCGCGAAAGGCGTCCACGCCCATGGCCTTCACCAGGATCTTGATTCGCGCCTTGTACTTGTTGTCCCTGCGGCCATTCTGGTTGTACACCCGCAGGATGGCCTCCAGGTAGGTGAGCAGGTGTTTCTTGTCCAGCCACGAGCAAACCACCGAGCCTATCACCGGCGTACGACCGAGTCCGCCACCGGCCAGTATCTTGCAGCCGATCTCGCCAGCCTCATTGGGTACCAGCTCGATGCCAATGTCGTGGGCATGAATAGCCGCCCGGTCCTGGCTGGTGCCGCAGACGGCAATCTTGAATTTGCGCGGCAGGAAGGCGAACTCCGGGTGCAGGGTTGACCACTGTCGAATGATTTCACAATAGGGGCGCGGGTCTTCCAGTTCGTCGATGGCCACACCCGCATACTGATCTGTAGTCGTGTTGCGGATACAGTTGCCACTGGTCTGGATGGCGTGCATTTGCACCGTTGCCAATTCCGCCAGGATGTCCGGCACTTCCTCCAGCAGTGGCCAGTTAAGTTGCACATTCTGGCGAGTGCTGATGTGGGCGTAGCCTTTGTCATACTCGCGGGAAATCTGTGCCAATTTCCGCACCTGGGTACTGTTGAGCAGGCCATAGGGCACCGCGATACGCAACATCGGCGCCAGACGCTGCACATACAGGCCGTTTTGCAGGCGCAGCGGCAGGAATTCTGCCTCGGTCAGCCTTCCGGCCAGGTAACGCTCGGTCTGGTCGCGATACTGGGCGACCCGCTCGTCGACGATTGTCTGGTCGTACTGGTCGTAAACGTACATCAAACCTTCCTGTTACTGCGGCCTGCGGCCGACTTGTGAAGAAATGGGCTATAAAAATTTGGCGATACCATAGCAGAAAATTGTCTGTAACAATTAGTCAGAATTTTCATAAGGTTAGAACCTCGCCCGGGCCTGGAACCCGATGAATTCCCGCCTCAGGGCGCTTGGGATTATACGCAATACTGCTATAATGCGCGGCGCTACAACCAACCTACCGGAGTACACCATGTCAGATCAGATTAACCAGGAACGCGACGCCGACGGCGTGGCCGACGCTATAGCAGTCACAGCTATCATCGCTGTAGTGGTATTTTCGCTGTACCTGTGGCTGTCCGGCATGCCCACCTGAGTGGCGCGGGAGCGACCGCGCCGGCAGCAGGTCGGCGTCAAGCCCCCGAACCCTTCAGCACCAACTGCACAATAGCTACCACAGCGCCAATAAACAGCAGGGTGAAAATCACACCGGCTGCAATGAATACCCCGAACCGACCCTGCTTGAAATCCCGCTCGCGATTCTTGCTGCTTTGTACGCCCAGGCCGGCCGCAAACACACTCGACACCACCTGCATCGGGTTGAGGGACTTCTTGTCTTGTTCATCTTTGTCCCGCTGCCCTGGTTGATCGTTCATCGTCCCTGTTCCTCCCTAGTAATCCAGATTGGGCCGTAACCAGCGCTCCATTGCCGCCACTGGTTCACCCTTGCGTTGCGCGATACTCTCCACCTGGTCCCTGCCAATTTTCCCCACCGCAAAGTATTCTGCCTCCGGATGAGAGAAATAGAAGCCGCTGACTGCCGCTGCCGGGCTCATGGCATAGTTCTCCGACAACTCCACACCACAGGTATTGGGCGCATCAAGTAATTTGAACAGGGTGGCCTTTTCGGTGTGGTCAGGGCAGGCGGGGTAGCCGGGTGCTGGGCGGATTCCGCGGTAACGCTCGCGAATAAGCTCTTCCACGCTCAGCTGCTCCTGCTGTGCATAGGCCCATAATTCGGTACGCACCAGTCGATGTAAATATTCGGCAAACGCTTCTGCCAGGCGATCGGCGATAGCCTTGACCATTATGCTGTTGTAGTCATCGTGATCCTGCTGGAAGCCCGCTACCAGTTCATCCACACCGTGACCGGTACTGACACAGAAGCCGCCGATATAATCTGCCTTGCCGCTATCAGCCGGGGCAATGAAGTCGGCCAGGCTGGCGTTGGGCTTGCCATTGGGTTTCTCGGTCTGCTGGCGCAGGTGGTGCAAGGTCGCAATGACCTCGGTGCGCGACTCGTCAGCATAGATGGCAATATCGTCGGCGCCCACCCGGGCCGCTGGCCAGAAACCTACCGTCGCCCGTGCGCTGAGCAATTTCTCATCGATGATGCGCTTGAGCATGGCGCGAGCGTCCTCGTACAGCTCGGTGGCCTGGACGCCCACGACTTCATCTTCAAGGATCCGGGGAAACTTCCCTGCAAGTTCCCAGGTAATGAAAAACGGGGTCCAGTCGATGATATCCACCA
>Ga0102815_10000927_pt1 | contig 18829 bp, 16 predicted proteins | sample ColrivemetaGS759_FD_79113 | JGI IMG/M metagenome (GOLD analysis project Ga0102815, IMG submission 79113) | Estuarine microbial communities from the Columbia River estuary - Ebb tide ETM metaG S.759 | ecosystem: Environmental > Aquatic > Marine > Intertidal zone > Estuary | place: USA: Columbia...
AATACGCGGGGCTACCCAATTTTTTGTCAATGTAAACTTCCGAAGACGCTTGTCTGCTCCGCGTCGTTAGCTGCCCTGGGGCAGTAATTCCCATTTAGTCTGCTCTGCGCTCGATAGCGGTCATCCACGGGCCTCTGAGCCTGCTACCGGGTAGTCGCACAGACGCAAGGATTAGAACCGGTTTCCGCTGAAGCCAATGGTCGCTGGGAAACTCATATTTGAAGAGCCCCCAAAAACCCTACTCGGGAATACGAATCACCAGCTTGCCGTTATTGGAGCCGTCGAACAGGCGCAGGAAGGCGGGCAACACATTGTCCAACCCGTCCACGATCTCCTCGCGATACTGCAGCTTGCCCTCCATCAGCCACTGGGCCAGCTGGCCAATGCCTTCGCCGAAGCGATCCATATAGTCCAGCACAGTGAAGCCCTGGATGGTCACACTCTCGGCAACCAGCTGCCACAGGTTGGTCGGGCCCGGCGCGTTCTTGACGTTGTAAGTGGAGATCCAGCCACACACCGCCACCCGGGCGAACTTGTTCAGGCAGATCAGCGTCGCATCGAGGATCTCACCGCCGACATTGTCGAAGTACACGTCGACCCCTTCCGGGCAGGCCTGCTTGATCGCCGCCACGTAGTCCCCGCAGGTTTTGTAATTGATCGCCGCATCAAAGCCCAGCTCGTCGGTTAACCAGCGGCACTTGTCATCGGTGCCCGCCATACCCACCACCCGACAACCCTGCATTTTGGCAATCTGGCCCACTACCGAACCCACCGCACCGGCTGCGGCGCTGACCAGCACGGTTTCGCCCGCCTTGGGCCGACCCACGTCCAGCAGACCGAAGTAGGCAGTCAGGCCGGTCGGCCCCAATGCCCCCAGGAACAGGCTCAGGGGTATGCCGGCAGATTCGTCCAGTTTGTTCAGGCCCGCGGCCGGCGCCGTGGTGTACTGCTCCCACGCACCAAGGCTCATCGCGACATCACCTATCGCGAAGTCCGGGCTGTTGCTGCTGACCACGCGGCCCAGTACTGAACTGCGTACCGCATCACCCAGGGCGATAGGCTCGATGTAGTTTGGGTCATCGCCCATCCAGCCGCGGATTGCGGGGTCGAGGGAGATATACAGGTTGCGCAGGGTTACCTCACCCTCGCCCGGCGGCAACAGGGGCACATCCCGGCACTGCACGTTATCAGTGGTGGGCATACCCTCAGGACGGGAGGCGAGAAAATACTGGCGGTTGGTGGTGGTCATTGGCTGGTTTGCCTCCTGGCTACGGGAATGAAATACATGAACTGGCTACGCAGGCTGCAAGCTTGAAAACATATCGGCTGGCCCGACAATCGTCCGTTGCGAACGCGCACCATAGTCCCCGACAAAAAATCAGTCAACCCTGATTGTTTCAAGCAAGGCAATCTGCTAACTTGGCCCAGACCAACTACGTTACCACCACCAGCGCAGCAAGGAACCCCGCATGACCATCCTGATCGCCGGAACCGTTGAAATTGACGCAGATAAACGCGAGGCCTGCCTCGCCGAGGCTGCTGCACTGATGGCCGACACCCGCGCCCAGCAAGGCTGCGTGCACTATGTCTGGTCTGCCGACCCCAGCTGCCCCACCCGCATCTATGTCTTTGAAAACTGGGACGCCACCGAAAATCTCGCCGCTCACCTGGCCGGCCCGTTCTATAGCCAGATGCTGGGTCTGCTGGGCAAGTACGGGGTAACCAGTGCCGAAGTATCCAAATTCAGGGTCGACCTGGAAGAGCCCGTCTACGACCCAGAGGGTCGACCCCGGGCTGATTTCTTCACCGGGTAATTGATCGACTATCCACAGCCAGAGCCCAACGGAGGCAACTTAGCCAGGTGAGCATCAAAAAAGTCAAAACCTACTGCCGCTTCTGCCATGCCTACTGCCCGATGGAGGCCACGGTCGAGGATAACCGGCTGATCGCGATCGAGCCGGACACCAGCAACCCGGTCTACGGCGGCTACACCTGTATCAAGGGGCGTCAGTTGGGCGAGCAGATCTACCACCCCGGCCGGCTGCAGCAGTCGCAGAAAAAGCAGCCCGATGGCAGCTTTGCGCCGATAGGCAGCGAACAGGCCATGGATGAAATCGCCGATCAACTGCAGGCCATTCTTGCCAAGAATGGCCCGCGCAGCATCGCCAGTTACAACGGTACCTATTCCTACCAGAACTCCGCTGCCCACGGATTGGCACGGGCCTTTCACAACGCCATCGACTCACCCTCCTTCTACGCCAGCGTCACCATCGACCAGCCCGCCAAGGTCGCCATCGGCCCGGCGCGCATGGGTTGGTGGAACGCCGGCAGCCACATGTGGTGCGATGCCGACGTGGCGATGATCATCGGCAACAATACCCTGGTGTCCCATTATTCGATCCCCGGCGGCATCCCCTCCTTCAGTCCCCATAACGCCCTGCGCGAGGGCAAGAAGCGCGGGGTAAAGGTGATCTGCATCGATCCGCGCAGAACCGAGGTCGCCGCCCGCAGTGATCTGCACCTGCAGGTAAAACCGGGGCAGGACGCGGCATTGATGGCCAGCATCATCCAGGTGATCATCGCCGAACAGCTCTATGACAAAGACTTTTGCGCCGAGCACACCCGGGGCCTCGAACAACTGGACCGGGAAACCCGGCCTTTTACCCCTGAGCACGTTGCCGTGGCAGCGGATATCCCGGCCGAGCAGATACGTGAGGCGGCGCGCATGTTCGCTGCGGGACCGCGCGGCTCAGCGGTAACCGGCACCGGCCCGGAGATGGGCCCGCACCCCAATTTGCTGCAACACCTGGTACAGGCCCTGAACGCAATCTGCGGGCGGCATTACCGGGAGGGCGAGCGCCTGCCCAACCCGGGTGTGCTCACCCCGCCAATGGTGCGCCGGGCCCAGGCCACTTCGCCCCAGCCCCAATGGCTGAGTGATGGCACCCGCAGCCGGGTGTCGGCGGATATTGGCGAAATGTTTGTGCTGTCCCCTTACGGGCCGCAGGGCGAGATGCCCACTGCAGCCATTGCCGACGAAATGCTGCTGCCCGGCGAAGGCCAGATCAAAGCCCTGATCTGCGTGGGCGGCAACCCGCTGCTGGCCTGGCCGGACCAGGAAAAGACCTTCAAGGCGCTGTCGGGCCTGGAGCTGCTGGTCTGTATCGACCTGAAGATGGCCGCTACCGCCCAGCTGGCAGATTATGTACTGGCCCCCAAGCTCTGCCTGGAGCGCGAAGATGTCACCCTGCTTACTGACATCTGGCACGACCAGGCCTACAGCCAGTACAGCCCTACTGTGGTCGAGGCAGAAGGTGACAAGATCGAGGAATGGGAATTCTTCTGGGGCATCGGCAAGCGGATGGGGCTGGAGCTCAAGCTGGATAATGGCCCGATCGACATGGATCACAAGCCGCTGAAGTTCGACCTGCTCAATACCATCACCGCAGGTTCCCGGGTATCGCTGGAGCGCATTCGCAACAGCGATGGCGGCACGGTGTACCCCGACCTGGATGTCATCATCGAGGCTGCAGACCCGGCCACCCGTGGCCATCTGGACCTGTTCCCGGCAGGACTAAACGAAGAACTGGCGGCGGCCTTGCGAGACAGCCAGGCCCAGCCAAAGCAGGATTACAGCCACCTGCTGGTCAGCCGACGCATGAAGAACACCTACAATTCCACCGGACCCGAACTCAGCCTGCTCAAGGACAAGGGCACCACCAACCCGGCCTTCATGCACCCGCAGGATCTCGCCGCGCTGGGTATCGCCTCGGGCGAAATTATCGAGGTGGCATCCGCTCACGGCAGGATACCGGCGGTAGCCGCGGCCAGCGATGACATCAAGCCCGGGGTTATCTCCATGTCCCATTGCTGGGGAGGCAGCCCCGACCCGGCACAGGGCGCCGACGTCCAGGTGCGCGAATTCGGCAGCAACACCAACCGGCTGATCAACAACCTGGAAAACACCGAGAAGTACTCGGGCATGCCCCGTCAAAGCACAATTCCGGTCAACGTGAGCAGAGCCTGAGCAAAGACTCGCCTCGTTGGAAAGGGATTGATCGTTTCGCCGGGGCAGTTCTGGTTATAATAGCTGCGACCCGCAGCCTGTTTAAATCAGGCGCTTTTGTTTTTTTAGCCAGCCAGACAGGGAGAGCCAATGGCCGCCACCAAGAACCCGCCGGGCAAAAACGCCGTCACCAAGGGTGTCGACGAAATCAGCTGGCAGGCACAGAAAAGCGCCATGACCCGCGACCGCATCCTGGACGCGGCTATCAACTGCTTCATCAATCTGGGCTACACCAATGTCACTACTGCCAAGGTAGCCAGCGTGGCGGGCGTCTCCCGGGGCGCGATGCTGCATCACTTCCCGTCCAAGACCGAGCTTATCCAGGCAGCGGTAGAATACCTGCACGGCAAGCTCCTGGAGGACTTTACCGAGCGGGTCAACGCCATCCCCAAAAGTAAAAAAGGTAAGCAGCGCCGGCGTGCCGGACTGGACGCCTACTGGGACTACCTGACCGGGGACCTGGCCACGGCCTATCACGAATTGTGCGTGGCCGGTCGCACCGACCCCGAGTTACAGCACATCCTGCGCAGCTCCAGCGCCCGTTTTGCCGAGCATGTGCACAAGACCAATGCAGTGCTGTTCACCGAGTGGAATGATCGTGGCGATCGCTACCTGCTGGCCATGGACGTGACCCGCTACATGATGGAGGGCATGGCACTGGGCCAGCTGACGACAGACCGCAAGAAGCGCATTCCGCTGCTGCTGGATTACCTGGCAGACCGGCTGGAAGAGATATTCAAGGACGGTAACGCCAGCGCTATCGGCCGGCATTCGGGCGGAAAATAACCGCGCTCAGGCCATCGCAGCGGTGATAGACGAACTGTCCGCAGCTTCGGCCAGCTCCATGTAGCGTTGCAGGTAGTAGTTCTCATCGCCATACAGCATGGATAGCAGCAATAGCCGCTTGAAATGATGCCCCACCACCAGCTCATCGGTCATGCCGATACCACCGTGCAGTTGCACCGCCTGCTGGGACACAAAGCGTCCGGCTTCAGCCAATTTCACTTTCAGCGCGGCGCAGGCCAGGGCCGTATCGGGACTGCCTTCACTCATCAGGATAGCCGCGTTATAAAGCAGCGAACGCAGCTCCTCCACCTTCAGGTACATGTCTGCCATACGGTGCTGCAAGGCCTGGAACTTGCCGATGGGCTGGCCAAATTGCTCACGGGTACGGGTGTACTCCACGGTGGCATCGAGCAGCACCTGCATCGCGCCCAGCGCCTCGGCGCCCATGGCAACAATGGCTTCATCGATAGCCGTTGTCATCAGGTCACAGGCTTCGCCGGGTACACCCACCACACAGTCCGCCCCCACCAGCACATTGTCCAGCACCAGCTGCGCACCGCGACTGCCATCCATCGCCGTAAACGGCTCCCGGGCAAGGCCAGCGAGATTCGCATCCACGATAAACAGGGTCAGCCCTGCGCGATTGTCACGCTCATCCTCAACTCGTGCACTCACCAGCAGGTAATCGGCGCAGTGGCCATTGAGTACCGCGGCTTTCGTGCCGTTCAGGCGATAGCCGCCCGGCTCCACGATTGCAACGCAATCCACTGCCGCCAACTGGTAGCCGCTTGCCGCATCGGCAAAGGCAAACGCCCACTGGGCACTGCCATCGATAATGCCGGGGATAGTTCTGGCCTGCTGTGCGGGGCTGCCCCCGTGTCGCAGCAGGGCGCCACAGGTGATTACTGTGCTGAGGTACGGTTCGCGCACCAGGCCGCGACCGAGCGCCTCACAGATAACCATGACATCCACAGCATTGCCGCCTATGCCCCCATGGGCTTCACTAAACGGCACCGCCAGCCAGCCCAGTTCGGCAAACTGCTGCCAGGCTGCCGGGGCAAAGCCTGGCTCAGTGGTCGTCAGCTGGCGGTGGCGGGCAACATCGCAGTGGTCTGCCACAAACCGGGCGACACTGTCGCGTAGCAGCTGCTGTTCCTGGGTGAGCGTAAAGTTCACAAATATCCCGGGGTTTATCAGGTTAAATCGCCACGCAATAACCGCGACAAATGGTCACTGGATGCTAGCAAAGCGACCGGCACAAAACAATCAGTCCCTACTGTTTTATTATTGCGAGGATTGGCCTAGACTTCCAGGGCACCCCATCTGAAGCCCCGGCACGGAGCGACCAATGGACCAGGAAAAAGCGGACAAAGAGCCACCGGTCAATGATAAACGCACCACCGCAACCGGAAAGCCCATGCCCAGCCGCGAAGCCATCGAAGCGCTGGCCGGTCACCGCTTCCGCGGCGGCCGCTACCGGGTAGCGCACTGGGAAAACGCCCTGCTCACCCGCTGCACTGGCGCCGAGTTGCTGGCCGATGCCATGGTGCACCCCATCGCCCTGTTTCATCTGCCCATTACCGGCAGCGGCACCAGTATCGCCGAGATGTTCGCACTGGGGCAGGCGGAGTCTGACCTGTCGATCATGATTGAAAGTTATGACTGGGAATTTTTCCACGCGCTACGCGAAGAGACCGACTATCGGGTCAGGGGCCAGGTGAACAGCGCCGAGCGCTGCCTGGATGACGCTGGCAACCACTATGATCGCATCCAGTTTTGTTTCGAGGTGTTCGCGGCGCAAGAGCTGCTGTCAGCAAGATCGACAATCACCTGGCACTACACCAGGAATATGTTGTGAATCGCATCGCTAACCACTGCGTGGGCGACCCGGTTCCCGAGTGGGTAATGGCGGAGGTATCGGCCGAGCGCATGTGCACCATGGCAGCACTGCTGCGTGACCCAAACCCGCTGCACTGGGATCGGGAGGCGGTAGCGGCACTACCCATGGGCCTGGGCAAGCGCACCATCAACCAGGGACCGCTGGGCGTGGGCTATATAGTGAACATGCTTCACGCCTGGGCAGGCGAGGGTTGTATCCGTCGCATCGTGATGCGCTTTCCACAGGTCGTGCTGGACGGTGAACGTATTGTGGCAGGCGGCGAGATCACCGCCTTGCGCGAACACAGGGGTGAGCAGCTGGCAGACTGCGAGGTCTGGCTGGAGCACGCCGAGCGCGGGATATTGCTGGAGGGAAAGGCAACCGTCTGTTTGCCCGCCCCTGTGATCAGGGGGATAGTTCCCGGGGCTCAAAAGTGATGTGCAGGCTCTTGAGGCCCCGCAATACCACGTTGGGCCAATGGGTCAGATCGTTCTTGCCCTCAACCAGCTGAAAGTTGGTCAGCCGCTGCAACAGCTTGCGGAAAGCCACCTGCATCTCCTTGCGGGCCAGCATGGCGCCCGGGCAGAAATGGGTGCCCTGGCCAAAGGCCAGGTGGTCATCGGCATTGGCCCGGCACACATCCATTAGCTCGGGCTTGTCAAAAACGGTCTCGTCACGGTTGCCCGCGGCATAGCGCAACATCAGCAGGGAGTCTTTGGGTATTGCCACCCCGCGGATCTCGGTATCCCGGGTGACCACCCGCCACAGCCCGGCTGAAGGGGTTTCCAGGCGCAGTATTTCCTCTACCGCGTTGTCGATCATGCCCGGATCGTCGAGCAGGGCTTGCAACTGGTCCGACAGCTGGATCAGCGACAGCATGCCGCCGGTAATTGCCGAGGTCGTGGTTTCATTGCCCGCCACCAACAGCTGTTCGATCATACTCAGCAGCTCTTCCATAGTCATCAGGCGGCCATCTTCAATAGTGGTATTGGCCAGATCGGAGATCATGTCATCGCGCGGCTCAGCCCGGCGATTGCGGATGATATTCGCCATATAATGCTGGTACTCAACGATCAGCCGGGCGTTCTCGATTTCCTGCTCCGGAGTCACCATGCCGCCGAGCCGGGAGGCGAAGGCATCAGACCAGTTTTTAATATTGCGCAGATCTTCGCGGGATACACCCAGCTGATCTGCAATCACATACACCGGCAGGGGTGTGGCAAAATCCCGCACAAACTCGCATTCCCCCGCCGCGATCATGTTGTCGATCAACTCGTCGGCGATCTACTCCATATAGACTTGCATTTTCTCCACCCGTTTGGCAGAAAACACCTTGTTGATCAGCGAGCGGTAAACCTTGTGACGGGGCGGGTCCATGGTCAGCAGGGTGTCAACGCTCTCGTAGGCATCCTTGTAGATTTCGGCGGCCTCCGGGGATGGCTCGGGGCCCTTCAGCAGAAAGCTGAAGTCACTGGAAAACGTCGCCGTGTCCTTGGCAGCCTGGCGGATATCGTCGAGCCTGGACAGCATATAGATGTTGGTGCCCGGTAACAGGTACACCGGGGCCTGCTCGCGCAGGACCTGGTAGAACTCAAAAGGAGACTCAATGACTTCAGGGGCGAAAAAATCGAAGTCGGCGGGACACTTGGCCATGCGGTACTCCTTGCGCAGCACGTAATCGGGCTCGATTGGGGTGACGGCTCCTGCTGAACCGGAGGCCAACAGTAGCGAATAGAAAATAAACAGTCAAATCTGATTGTTTTTCCAAAAGGGGTTTGCTAACTTGCCAGAACAATGCGGCGACCGCGTCCGCCAACTTGCCGGCAGACGGCGGCATTACCAAACGGATGCAGTTGTAGATCCAATGATTCGATTGCAGCAAGACGAGACCCGGTTATGAGCAAGAGCGATCGCATCGATGTATACCTTATCGCCGGAGGCAAGTATCACAACATCGACCACGCCCGCCTGGAATTGCTGAAACTGCTGGCGGAGCAACCCAGGGTCAAGGTACAGCTGGGCGCCGATTACAGTGATATCGACGCCATCTGCAGCGCGGATTTTATCATCACCTACACCTGCGACGTCGTTCCCACCGAGGGGCAAACAGCGCGCCTGCAGGCGTATATGCAAAACGGTGGCAAATGGTTCGCCCTGCACGGCACCAACTCCATCCTCGAATTCCTGGCACCGGACGCCGACGGCAACCCGCAGGTGGACTGCCCGGAACGCAACCTGCCGTTTATGGAAGTACTCGGCAGCCAGTTTATTTCCCACCCGCCAATCCAGGATTACCAGGTGCTGGTCACCGAGCCGGATCACCCTCTGGTAAAAGGGATTCCCACCTTCACAGTGGACGATGAACTCTACCTCAGCAAATTCCATGGTGAATACCAGACCCTGTTGCACACCCACTGGTCTGAGCCTGTGTAGAACTTCGTGCGCCATGACTGGGTGAAGGATACCGATGTGCAGCCGGTGCTATACCTGCACCCCTACGGTAAGGGCACGGTGCTATACCTGACCCTCGGCCACTGCCGCGGCAAGTACGATATGCAGCCGCTGATGGAAGAGTACCCGGTACCCGAGGAAGGCGCGTGGAAAACCCCTGAGTTCTACGAACTGTTGAGGCGTGGCATCCAGTGGGCCATGGCGCCCGATCAGTGAACTGGCGGTAACTGGTATGGACTTGAGCTTCACCGAGCAAGAACTGGCCTTCCAGCAAGAGGTCAGGCAGTTCCTTGCCGAATCCTTGCCGGCCGACATTATCGAGGCCACGACCAACAACGGCAGCGTGTTTGTCGAAAAAGACATCGCATTACAGTGGCAGGCTATTCTTGTGGAGAAAGGCTGGGCAGTGCCCCAGTGGCCGACCGAGCACGGTGGCACCGACTGGAGCCCGGCGCAGAAGTACCTGTTCAGCAAGGAGTGCTACCTGGCAGGTGCACCCATGCTGATCCCGCTGGGATTGCTGATGCTGGCGCCAGTGATCATGGCCTTTGGCAGCGAGCAACAAAAAAGCGAGTTACTGCCAAAGATCCTCTCGGGTGAGCATTACTGGTGCCAGGGCTACTCCGAACCCGGCGCCGGCTCCGACCTGGCCAGCCTCAAGCTGAAGGCCGAGCCCGATGGCGATGACTATATCGTCAATGGCTCCAAGCTCTGGACTACCCATGCCCACCTGGCCGATCACATCTTCTGCCTGGTGCGCACCGACAACAGTGGCAAGCCGCAGCACGGCATCAGCTTTCTGCTGGTGGACATGGCCACACCCGGCGTCACCGTAACCCCGATTGTGACCATGGCCGGCGATCTCGAAGTTAACCAGGTGTTTTTCGATAATGTGCGGGTGCCACAGAGCAACCGCATCGGCGAGGAGAACAAGGGTTGGCAGTACGCCAAGTACCTGCTGGAGTTTGAGCGCGGTGGCGGCTTCAGTGCGCCCAAAATCCAGCATGAACTGCAGCAACTGTGTGCAATGGCGAGCCAGGCCCGGCAGGATGTCGCCGGCTTCGATGCCAATGGCGAAATCGCCCGCCGCATCGCACGCCTGGAAATAGACCTCAAGGCACTGGAGATCACCGAGCTGCGCATTCTCTGTGCCGTGAGCGGCGGTGGCAATCCCGGGCCCGAGTCCTCTATTTTGAAACTCAACTCCACCCGCATCGGGCAGGAAGTTAATGAACTGGCTGTAGAAGTGCTGGGCTATCAGGGCTTCCCGATGAACCCAATTGCCGGCGGCAACCCGGTACGCACCGATTTCACCAGCTCGGTAGTGCCACGTTACCTGAACAATCGTGCCGCCTCTATCTTTGGCGGCTCCCAGGAAGTGCAGCGCAATATTATCGCCAAGATGGTACTGGGCCTTTAAAACCTAACAGCAGCCTGCCAGGGAACATACCCGATGCAAAGACAGCAGCAAATCGAAGAACTCAAAGCACTGATGGACCTGGTCGATCGCAAGACCACCGCCATGACCGACTCGGTGATGGAGATCGACGTAAAGGAATACCACGACCCGGCGCAATTCCAGCGGGAGAAGATCGAACTGTTTCGCAACTACCCCCAGTTCGTCGGGCCCAGCTGCATGATTGCCAAGGCAGGTGACTACTGTGCCTTCGACGATACCGGCATCCCCATCCTCATTGTGCGCCACACTGACGGCGCGCTGCGCGCTTTCGTCAATATCTGCTCCCACCGCGGTGCGCCGTTAAACGAGTGTGACTCCGGCACAGCCAAAAAGGGCCGCTTGTTCTCCTGCCCTTACCACGGCTGGTCCTACGACCTGGACGGCGCCCTCGTGGGCGTGCCCTTTGGCAAGGAGGGCTTTGACAGTATCGACCGTTCCACCCTCGGCCTGAAGCCGCTGCAGGTTGAGGAAAAGGACGGCATGATTTTCGTGATGCCCAACCCGGAGCTACGCTTTGATATCGACGAGGTGCTCGGCGGCATAGGCGAACGCCTTTCCGGCTTTGGATTCAAGGACCACTACTACCTGGGGGCTAAAAAAGTTTTCACCGACTTCAGCTGGAAACTCAACATGGATACCTTCCATGAGTACTACCATTTCGAGTTCCTGCACCCCGAAACCATAGCCCAGATGGCCTACAGTAACCTGGGCACCTATCACCAGTATGGGCGCAACCACTCCATGGGTTCCGCCGTGCTGCAAATCAACGAGCTGAAGGACATCCCCGAAGAACAATGGCAGCCGCGCAAGTACAGCTCCTACGTTAACTATATCTTCCCCAACACTGTGATCTTTGTCGTGGAAGATCACTTCCAGACCTGGCGCGTCTACCCGATCAGCCCCGATCGCTCAGTGGTTTACCACAGTATGTTCCTGCCCGAGGAACCCAAAGACCCGGCCCAGCGCCAGCAGTACGAGGATTACTTCCAGATGATCAACGACGTGGCGGTGGCGGAAGACTACACCCTTGTGGACAAGATTCACCGGGGCATCAACGCCGGTATTGATCGTAAGGTGCTGGTGGGGCGCAATGAGCCGGGTGTGCAGAATATGCACCGCCAGTTACACGAGGTGCTGGGCAAGAACTAGGTGCTACCAGGTAACACTCATCCCTGTGCAGTTCAGGCCACTGCCGATACCCAGTAGCGAGACATGATTGCCAGGGGCTATTCTGCCGGCTTCATCTGCCATTTTGAGTGTAATGGGTAGTGCTGCGGGACCGATATTCCCGAGGGTTTGTACGTTCAGAAAAATTTTCTCCATGGACATACCAAGCGTTTCCGACAGCTTGGTGATGTGTGGAATACTCACCTGGTGAGGTATGTAGATGTCTATGGTTTCGTCACTCCAATTAGCCAGGTCTCTTTCGCAAATTTTCCAGGCTTTTGCGGCGAGTGCTACACCAGCCACCAGCAACTCGTGGGGCTTGGTGATACCTCCTTCGTGAGTGCCGACGCACAACAGATTGTTTTCAGTGTCTGCCATACTCACAGAACCGTTGATAAAATGCCCCGAATCGGAGTTGTCTTTATGGGTCAAAATCATTGCTACAGCACCGGATCCCAGGGTTAGGGTAGCAAAGTTATCTCGAAAGGTTTCCATGGTTAACCCGGGATCTCTCAATCGCTCCATGGTCGGCTCCATGGGATCGCGGGAGCTTTCTCCGTCGACTACCAGGCCGTATTTTATCTGGCCTGTTTCCAACAACATCATCATTGTTGACATGCCGTCAACAAAGCCAAGACATGCATTGCCGATGTCATAGTTTCGACAATTCGCAGAGAGCTTGAGATTGCCGTGAACCAGGCAGGCGACTGACGGTTCTATATAGTCTTTACTCACCGACGTGTTGATTATGCAGCCAATTTCGTCAGGATTAATACCCGACTCTTCTATAACTTTCCGCGCTGCAAGGGTAGCGACAGCGCTGGGCCGTGTGCCTGCATCCCAGACGCGCCGCTCCCTTATGCCGGTGAGCTGCTCCAGGCTGCCCAGCGGAATGCCGAACTTTTCCAAATTGGCAGAAATCTGCTCTTCGATACTCAGTGATGTAATAATCTGGGATGGTAATTCATAGGCAATAGCTTCTATAACGACATTGCTGTGCATGTTGCTCCGATTTCTCTTGGTAATGGGGCCAGTAAATAGTCATTGTGAGCAGAATGAGCTGACCCTACAAGGCCAAAGAAGACTTAAGACGTAAATTCAATGGGACAATACAATCGCGATCAGCAGTACGCTAACCGGAGATCGTGGCTCTGCCAAAGAAACCGGTTACGCATCGCACCAGCCACTTGGGCGTAGCACGAGACAAAATAGCGATAAATTTATAGCTTAAGCTTGGCAACACAATCGTTTTACCCTCCAGGCAGCCACGCAGGCCTGCCTGCGCGACATTATAGGCATCAGCCACAACGAAATTGGGGATATTCACCAGGGCCGGGCTTTTCTTCTGGGCGTTGGCCATCATATTCGTTGCGGTGAGGCCTGGACATAATGCGGTCACAGTCACTCCCGTGCCTCTTAGCTCTTCAGCGAGAGATTCAGACAATGACAAGACAAAGGCTTTGGTGGCGGCATAGGTGGCAACACTGGGCATGGGTTGAAAAGCGCCTATAGATGCAACGTTCAATACGCGTCCGCTGCCGCGCGCGACCATAGTCGGCAGCAGGTGGGCAAGCATGGCCGTAACAGCGGCCACGTTGAGCAGCACAATACTTTGATGGTCGGAAGGAGCGATATTGACAAACGCACCGTGTTCCAGAATGCCGGCATTATTAATCAGGATATCAACTTGCTTGCCTTCAGATAAAAGTTCTTCGCTTAACAATTTGACGGCACCCGGTACCGTCAGGTCGCAGGGTTTGACCGCCACTTCAACACCGTATTCCCGATTCAGTTGTGTCGCCAGGGCCTGCAATTTCTGCTGGTTGCGGGCCACCAGAATCAAATCATACTGATGTTGCGCACAAACTAATGCCAATGCTTCGCCAATGCCTGAAGAGGCACCAGTGACCAAAGCAATATCACGTTTCACCGTCATTAGTGAAAACTCCGGGTAATCCTGCAATGGGGTGTTATATCACATCGCGACCTGAAATTAGCTCTCTGAGGGTTATGTCAGGTTTTAGCTCAAGTGAAGTTCTTCACAAGTTTGTGCAGTGCGATCGCTAAACCGTCGTGGCAGCTGGGGCGACTTAAGCTGCCAGTAAAAAAAAGAGTCTCCTGAGAGACTCTTTTATATAGTCCATTTTCAGGCCTAGAACTTCACGATGAACTCCACTCCGTAATTGCGGGGCTCATTGTACTGACCGAAGTTGGATACCGGGGTGATCAACACAACTCGAGCGTAGCGTTCGTCGCTGAGGTTACGACCGTAGACACTTATCTGGTAATTATCCAGGAAAGAATAGTCGATACTTGCATTATGAAAGCCAGCTGACTTCACTTCACCCAGCGGGTTATTCTGGAAGATCGTCTGGTAGTCATCGCGCCAGTAATAATTGTAATGAGCTCCCAGCTCACCACTACCAACGGGTTGCACCCAATCCAGACCTGCCCCAAAGGTGGTTTTCGGTGCATTGCGCAGATCCAGGCCCGAGTTGTCGGTCACGACACCATCGCCGCTGATATCAGCATCGAACTTGCTATATTCCGAGTCCAACAGGCCGAGATTCATAAACAGGCTCAGCTTTTCCGTCAACAGGGCCGTAAATTCCAGCTCCAGCCCATACATTTCAACATCTGACGCGTTAGTGACAATCGTGCCTACCTCTCCCGAAGCGTTGGCGACAATCACGTCCTCCTGCTTGTCGCTGTAATCGCTGTAGAAAGCGGTGGCATTGAAACGCGCGCGGTTATCCCACCACTCACTCTTGACACCCAGTTCCCAGGTGTCCACGTACTCGGGATCATAGGAATTAAGGCCATTGATATCCGGTGTGCGGGCAAAGAAGCCCCCGCTCTTAAAGCCATTCGAAAACGATCCAAACAACATCACGTCATCGCTCATTTGGTACTGCAGGGCAACACGGGGAGAAAACTCATTCCAATTATCATCCAGATGGCGGATTGGACCAGGTGGAACGATATAGAAATCGCCCGGAACATAAGTGAACCCCGGGCTGCCACCGGTAAACGTTTTTTCCTCGTAGGTATAGCGGCCACCCAGGTTCAGCAGCCAGTTCTCACTGAAGGCCCAGTCTACACTGGCATAGGCGGCATAAGCTTCATTGTCACCCTTACCGGTCAGGAGCTGAGATACATCACCCGGATTGAGGCCACCTTCCGGGCCAAACCCTATGCCGAAGTAGTACCACATATCAAAACTTTCCTGTGATTGCTTCCACTCAGAATCCCAGTAGTACAGCCCCGCTACCAGGTGTATATCGTCGCTGATGTTGCCATCGATACGGAATTCCTGGCTGGTTTGCTCGTAGTCATGTGCAGCATCTATGTAGAGAAATTCCACCCGACTCGCATCGTACTCAAGCCGGAAGTCTTCATCTCGATTGACATAGCCGGTAATTGAGGCCAGGTTCCAGTCTCCCAGCGCCCAGTTGACGGTCAGGTTGTAATAGTCGTTGGTAACTTCAGAAGAGTTGGGTTTGTTCTGGGAGCTGTGGTCTTCATCACTCTGATCATCAAAATCCATACAGCCCGAGCCAGGAGGCGCGTCTGACTGGGTGACGCCGGGAATACCCAGGGTCGAAAGACAGGTCAGATCGCCGGTCGTATTGAAGTTGGCGAAGGCACCGAGATCAGAGTCGTCTTCAATGCGTTCTGCGGTAAACGACAGGTTGAGGGCATCGCTGATATCAAAGGCCATGGTGGCCCCGATCTGCTGATAGTCCACCTTGCCGATATCATCACCGTAGATATTGTCCTTAAAATACCCGTCACGCTCTATGCTGCTGCCATAGAGTTTGAGGCCTCCACTCTCGGTAAGGGGAGTATTTACAACCGCCTGGAATTCCTGTTTGTCAAAATCACCCGCGCCCACCTTGGCCTTGACTCCCCACTCCTTGGTTGGAGCGGTACGGATCACATTCACAGCGCCGGCAATCGTGTTTTTGCCGAACAGGGTGCCCTGTGGGCCACGCAACACCTCGATCCGCTCCAGGTCAAAGTTATTCAGCAATTGGCCAGCAGTCACGCCTAGATATACCCCGTCAAGTATCACCCCCACCGGCGAGTCAAGACTCTTGTCCGTTTCCTGGAAACTGATACCCCTGATAGAAATGGTGGCCCCGTTGTTCGCCGGAGTCTGGTCAATAACCACGTTAGGGACAAAATTCTGGAGATCCTGCAGGGATTGCACGGAGGCCAGGTCCAGCTGGCTGGTGATCGCGGTAACCGAAACCGCTACATCCTGCAGGGATTCCTCCCGCTTTCGAGCAGTAACAATCACTTCTTCCAGCGCCAGCCGGCTTTCCTGTGCCAGCGCCGTAATCGGCGTAACCAAACCTGCGACCACCATGCCACCCAGGAAGGATGCACCCGTCAGATAACCCTTTTTCATAGACACCTCAAATGATTTTTATTGTTTGTCCGTAAAGAAACGAAAACGCTTGCTGCTCTTTTGGAACCCGTTCAGGCCCGCAGAACGTCTGCCAGAATTAAAACAGGACGTACTGACTATATTAAACAGGGCATCCGGTTTATGTAAAGCTGATAATCCGATTTTCTTGCGGATACAGGCAAGTTAGCCTGCTGATGGGGAATTATTCGTTATTGCTGCTAATGAAGGAGCTTATTAAAGCGCTGCGGGATGTGACGGGGGATTGAGTGCCGCCCCACTCGGAAGATAATCAAGTCGGCAAGTTAACAACCGGGGACAGACCAGGACTAAGTCATCGGGGATTCAAATAGAAACATCGTCTGTCCCCAGATGAATCCCCAGAAGCATCAGCCCTTTTACTTCATACGGGTCAATACCTTGCACTGGTCGGAAGGTGAGCGCAGCGCCTCAAAAGCCAGGGGCATCTCGTCAAGGGAGACCACGCCGGTCACCATGGGTGAGGCATCGATTCGGCCCTGGGCCAGCATGCTGATTACCGTGTCGTAATCGCCGTGCGTATAGGCAATAGCGAAGCGGATCGACAGCTCCTTGATGAGCGCGGGAAACGGCAGGATGGTATCGGGCTGCTCGCACACGCCCACGGGTACCAACATGCCGCGCCGCGGCGCCATATCGATACACTGCTGAATCAGTCCGGGGGCGCCAACACATTCGAAAATGATATCCGGTGTTCCACCCGTGACATCGGCAAACTGTTCGGCCAGGCTCTCGCCAGGTTGCAATACTGTGGTGGCACCCATGGACTGGGCAAGCGCACGGCGCTCGACAGCCGGTTCACTCACCACCACGTCGCGGGCGCCCATGAAGCGGGCCCACAGCGCTACCGCCAATCCGATCGGTCCCGCACCGGTAATCAGCACCCGCTGCCCGGCTTGCAGGCCGGCGACGCGCACGGCATGAAGGCCAACCGCCAGCGGCTCAACCAGGGCCGCATCGCGGGTACTTAGCTGATCCGGTAGTTTGAAGGTATTACATTCCGATGTTGCCACATACTCGGCAAAGCCCCCGGGTGCATTGATGCCAATACAGGACAGGTCGAGGCACTCGAACGGACGCCCGCTTAGACAGTTGGCGCAATGGCCGCAACTAAGGAACGGCAAGGCACAGACCCGGTCTCCCTGCTGCCAGCTGGCCCGCAGATTCTTCCCAAGCGCTGCCACCTCACCCACGAATTCATGGCCAAGCACCGAGTTACAGGGCAGCATGGCCGGGCCCTCCCGGGTAGAGTGCAGGTCGGTGCCACAGATACCGCAGTAGGCCACTTCGACTACCAGTTGGCCCCTGGCCGGGCTGGGGTCGGCGAGCTGCTCCACCTGCATGGGCTGTCCCGCCCCTTTGAATACTGCTGCTTTCATTGCTTCCCCTCGTTATTATTGTGCGGTATCCACCTGCACCAACTGCTTACCCATATTCCCCCCGCTGAACAGGTTCATCAGTGCCTCGGGCAACTGGTTGAAGCCCTGTAACACCGTCTCCCGGTGTCGCAATTCTCCCGAGCGAATATAGCCGGAAAGCGCCTCGATCGCCTCGGGAAATTGCGCCATGTAATCCAGCACGATAAACCCTTCCATGCGCGCCCGCCGGTAGACTAGGTTAAAGTAGTTCGCCGGCCCCGGGATAGGCCCGGTCTGGTTGTAGCGGGAAATACCACCACACAATACTACCCGCGCACCCTGCGCCAGAGCCGCCAGGGCGATATCGAGAATCTCTCCACCCACGTTATCGAAGTACACATCGACGCCCTGCGGGCAAAGCTGTGCAACGCGCGCCGACACGTCCTCTGACTTGTAATCGATAGCACCGTCAAAGCCGAGCTCAGAGACCAGCCAATCACACTTGTCGGCGCCGCCGGCGATACCGATTACCCGGGCACCGGCAATGCGCGCCAACTGCCCGGCGATGGAACCGGTAGCGCCGGCCGCGCCGGATACCAGCACCGTGTCACCCGCGCGCGGCTGGCCGATTTCGCCGATACCGAAATAGGCGGTCAGCCCGGTAATGCCCAGCACATTGAGGGCGGTAGCCGGGTCGATACCCTGCGGGACGTGGGTCAATGGCACAGAATTGCCATCGCTGACCAGATAGCGCCGCCAACCCAGCGGGCCCATCACCAGGCTGCCTACCGGGTAATCCGGATGCTTTGATTCCAGCACGCAGGCGGCGCCATTGCCGCGCATGACATCGCCGATATTCAGCGGTGCCACATAATCAACACGCGCTTCCATCCAGCCCTTCATGGCGGGGTCGACAGCCAGGTAGCGAGTCTCCAGCAGGACCTCGCCCTCACCCGGCTCCGGGGTGGATGCCTCTGACAGCTTGAAGTCAGTGGCTTTAATTTCGCCCACAGGCCTGGCGGCGAGCAGGAAGTGCTGGTTGTGAAAACTGGGGAGCATAATAGGTGTCTACCGTTTTTTTAATTCGTACGCGCAGGCCGGTACCAGATTGAGGAGGTATAGGCCCGTTCCTGTATCGTATCCGGAAACTCGCCAGCATGCTCCATACCCAGGGCGACAGCGTCCAGCAAGGAATGACGGGCCGTGGGGATCT
>Ga0102815_10000928_pt1 | contig 18826 bp, 19 predicted proteins | sample ColrivemetaGS759_FD_79113 | JGI IMG/M metagenome (GOLD analysis project Ga0102815, IMG submission 79113) | Estuarine microbial communities from the Columbia River estuary - Ebb tide ETM metaG S.759 | ecosystem: Environmental > Aquatic > Marine > Intertidal zone > Estuary | place: USA: Columbia...
ATAAATCAGCTCTTCAGCAATACGTCCACCGAAAGTCATGGCAAGGTCTGCCTTCATTTGTGATTCTGTGAACGAAACACCATCATCAAGCGGTAGGTATTCAGCAAAACCCAAAGCAGGTCCGCGTGGAATAATCGTTAGCTTGTGCAAAGGTGCTTTTACCGGAACATACATGGAAACCAAAGCGTGCCCAGCTTCATGATAGGCCGTACGCTCAATCTCTTCTTTCTTCATAACCAAGCTACGACGGGCTGAACCCATTTTCACCTTGTCACGGGCTTCTTCAAAATCAACAGAGGTCACGACACGCTTGTTTGTACGTGCAGCGTGAAGTGCGGCTTCATTCACCAAATTGGCGAGGTCGGCACCCGAAAAACCGGGAGTACCGCGAGCAATCACGCGCGGCTCTACACCCTCAGAAAGTGGTGTTTTGCGCATGTGAACCTTTAGAATTTTTTCGCGGCCAATCACATCTGGATTTGGCACAACAACCTGCCGGTCAAAACGGCCCGGGCGAAGCAACGCCGGATCAAGCACATCAGGACGGTTGGTTGCCGCGATCAGGATCACCCCTTCATTCGCCTCAAAACCATCCATTTCAACAAGCATCTGATTCAAGGTCTGTTCGCGTTCGTCATTGCCGCCGCCAAGACCAGCACCACGATGCCGTCCAACCGCGTCAATTTCGTCAATGAAGATGATACATGGCGCATTTTTCTTGCCCTGTTCAAACATATCGCGAACACGGCTGGCACCAACACCAACAAACATTTCAACGAAATCAGACCCTGAGATCGTAAAGAATGGAACATTGGCTTCGCCAGCAATCGCCTTGGCAAGCAATGTTTTACCCGTACCTGGAGGGCCAACAAGCAGAACGCCTTTTGGAATTTTGCCGCCAAGCCGCTGAAACTTGCCCGGATCCTTCAGGAATTCGACGACTTCTTCCAATTCGGTTTTGGCTTCATCAATACCCGCCACATCTTCAAATGTGACGCGGCCTTGATGTTCGGTCAGCAATTTCGCCCGCGATTTGCCAAAGCCCATCGCGCCGCGTGAACCGCCCTGCATTTGCCGCATGAAGAAAATCCAGATGCCGATAAACAGCAACATGGGGAACCACGACAGCAAAATCGAAAAGAAACTCGGCATGCCGCTATCCTCGGGGGTTGCGACGATGCGAACATCATTTTCATCAAGAATTTTTACAACATCAGTTGATGGCGGCATCACCGTTGTGATGACCCGTCCGGCGCTGGATTTACCGCGCAGATTACGACCATCAATCAACACTTCTTCAATCTGGTTGGTTTTGACTTTCGCCATGAAATCAGAATAGGCCAGCTGATCGGCCGGTGTTCCGGTTGACGGGGTTTGGAACATATTGAACAGCCCCATAAGCGCCGCGCCAAAGATGAGCCAGATGATGATATTGCGTGCCAGATTATTCACCAGATTTATCCTATCAATGTATCTGCAAGAAACGTTGGGCGTCTTGCCATCCCTAGAAATCGCGCTGCCATGGTGGCTGGCGATTGTGTGCTTTCTTCCCCTTTTAATTGGGGATAAATCGACCCGCCGTCAAGGGTTGTTAATACAGGAATTGCCTGTCGTGCGCGATGCGGCAGAAAATGCCATCCATCAGGCATGGATTTGGCACGAGACGCAGCGCCGGAATCAGCTTGTATATGGGGCGTATCAGCCCATGCATGCAACAGTCCCGCCTGCGCGCTTTTGACCAACCAACAACCGGCAAAAACAACCTCTTGGTTAGCGACAATCGGCGTGGCAATCACCCGACGGCCCGTTTCGCGAAACAAACGATAGCTGGCCGTTGATGAGTGGTGTTTTGATGATGATGCGACAATTGGACTGAAATGACAGCCGCCAATCGTTGCCGAAACCCCATCATCACAACGCTGGCGAAGCTGGTCTAGCGCGATAGTTGCCGCGCCGTAATGCCCGCCGCCAACTGCCATAATTAGCCGCCGCATGACAAGCACCCAAAATGATTGTGGCAAATCCGCAAAGGCGGCCATTGTCACGCTGGCATAACCCGCTGGATGCCATGCAACCGCATGGTCAATAATCTGATCACAAACCTTGTCAGCCGCCGCGCTTAGCCGCGCTGCGCCAGCGCCAAGACGGTGCAATTGCCCCGATGACACCGTGATGTCACCAAAAGCCGCGTTTTGATAATCAAGATCGGCTAGAAATTTGCGGATGCGAACGCGTTCAAACTGGTCATTTTGATTGCTTGGATCACTTTCAAAATCGCAATTCAGATGACGGCAAACCGCCATGAGCTGATCTGGCATCCAGCCCAAAACCGGCCGCCCTACAACAATATCATGCTGGATTCGGTGGCAGGCGATACCGCGAAGGCCATTCAAGCCCGATGATTTCAACAAGCGCATGGCCACGGTTTCGGCCTGGTCGCTGGCATGATGCGCAAATAGCAAAGCTGCCTTTTTTTGCCGCGCCACTGCTAATAGCGCCTGATGTCGGTTGATCCGCGCCCATTCCTGCAGCCCTGCTGTCGGGCGCGGTTCGGTAATCTGGATAATTTCGCTGGCAATTCCAAAAGGGCGCAACCGCGTTTGCACCCGCCGCGCCTCGTCACCCGAGCCGTCGCGCAATCCATGATCAACAATCATCGCATGATGATGCTTGCCAGTCGCGGCGGCATAACGCTGGGTTAACAAGGCCAGCGCGGTACTATCTGGCCCACCGGACAATGCCGTGACATAGCCTAAGCATTGGTCAAGACCCAGCGCCGCCATTGCAGCGGCGAAACTGGCGTCAAAAGCAGCAATCGAGCTAGCTTTTACACTTGGCAGCATCACTAAGGGCGGCAAGCTGGGTCATGAAAGCTTCGGGCGGCGTATCCAGAAGTTTTGGCAAGGATGCATAGATTTCGCAGGCTTGTTCTGCTGGTGCGAAATGCGAAACCGATTCGGCAATCCACATGGTCGTATCAACAAGCCGTGCATCACCCGGATAGGTGCTGTTAAATTCGGAAAATGTCATCGCGGCCTTCTCATATTCACCACGCATGAACTGCACCCGTCCTAACCAGAAAGTGGCATCGGCCTGGCGTTCATGGCCTTTGTTGAAGGCGCGAAATTCGGCAAAAGCCAATTCGGCTGTTTCCAAATCATTTTGCAATGCCCGACCAAGCGCAAAGCGATATTGCTCTTCGGGGCTAACCGCAGGCAAAACCTCAGGTTCAGCAGGCGCCGCAGGCGTGGCAGGCGCATTATTTGCCGCTGCATCAGCGTTCAGGTTACTGGCAGCGCCAGAAACTGCATTATCAGCAGGCAATGCGCTGTTATTGGCCGTTTCAACGCCATCTTTGGCGGCGGCGGCGTCGGATGTGTTGGCGGCATCCAGTGTCTCAAGCTCGCGGTTAAGCGCGCCTTCTTCGACCGACCATTTGGTGACACCACTATTGCTTTCACGGGTCATTTGGACATTTGCTGGCGCATCGGCAGCGGTTGTTTCTTGTTGTGCTGCCGCGTTGGCAAGCTCGCTGCCACCGAGCGAGATCAGCGTTTGCACCCGCTTTTCCAGCCGAAGCAAACGGAATTCAGTATCAGATGTGATTTCAAGCGTGCGTTCCATCCGGCGACTGGTCATTGCCAATGTATCATTCAGCTTTTCCATCTCATTGCGAAGCGCATTCAGATCGGCCACCTGGGCGGTGCCAGCCTGTGCCGAGCTGGATCCAAGCTGTTCAACCTTGAGCTTGATTTCGCGAAGATCCTGTTCAATAACCCCGCGGATTTCTTTCAAGCCCTGTTCTAGAATATCCATGCGTTGCTGTTGGCGTGTTAACAGGGCGCTGGCATTTGACGATATCGCATTATCGCTTGCCGCGCTTTGCGCCATCGCATTTGCTGGCAACAGCAAACCGGCCAACACCAAAAAGACTATCCGTTTATTCATCACGTCAATTCCCAACGCCAAAGAAAAATTGATGATTGCAATCATCTGTTGCAAACATACTAAAGGTGGTTTTAGGCAGAAATTAGGCAAAAAAAAGAGGAGCGATTGCCCCTCTTTTCAATCAAGTCAAACTGTCTAGTTCAGAACAGTTGCCGCACGGCGATTCTTTGCCCATGATTCTTCATTTGAACCAGAAACCGCTGGACGCTCTTTGCCGTATGAAACGGTGCGGACGCGTGCTGCGTTCAGGCCTTTGGCAAGAAGATAGTCACGAACAGCCACGGCGCGGCGATCGCCAAGCGCCAGATTATATTCACGTGTGCCGCGCTCATCAGCATGGCCTTCGATGATTACAACCATGGTTGGGTTCACATTCAAGAAAGCGGCCTGGCGATCCAGAATGGCCTGTGCCTCTCCGGCTAGCTCAGAGCTGTCAAAACCGAAATACACAGTGTTACCAACCTGAGCCAGCTTTTCAGCGTCACTCATCTGTGTTGCGGTTGTTGAGCTGCTTGATGCACTAGCTGTCGCACTGCCTGATGCACTGCCTGATGCACTGCTTGATGAACTGCCAGAGGCACTGTCACCAGCAACATTTGACGCGGTCTCACAGGCGGTAAAGAGAAAAGCTACTGCGCAAATAGCGAGGAGTCGTTGAAACATCTGAATGCTCCCAAATTGTTTGTCCGGCACACCGGATGGTTTCTATTTCGCGTTATTAGGTGACCACATAAATAACTTGTCATCTAAATGTCACGACATTCATCTAACGGACGCACCCACGAAGCCTGGTCTTATCCGGCCTAAATACTGCATCCTCAATAGCGCAAAATCTTTGCAATTGAAACCAAAAAATTGACCAATCACTTATAAAACCGGAATTTTTTGGAAAGACCGCTTATCTGCTCGTCAATTGACATGATGATCACTACCGCATCCAAACATCAGCGGACAAACCAAAGACCCTTTGCCAAAGCTTACAAACAAAGATGGTAAAATTATTGTCAACGCGTCAAATCTGTTGAGTTTAGCGCAAAATAGGCGACCATGCCGGATCAGATGCGTCTGATGGCGTGATGATGCGCTTTTCGTTAAAACCGGTGATATCGATGCGGTAAACATGCGTATCACCGCCGCTACCATCGGTTTCAAAGGGCTGTTGCTTGAAATACATCAAGACGCGGCCATTTGGCGCCCATGTTGGCCCCTCAACAAGAAACCCGTTTGCAAGAAGTCGTTCACCAGATCCATCAACATTCATCACACCAATGTAAAATTGGCCATTCGCCATTTTGGTAAAAGCGATAATATCGCCGCGTGGTGACCAAACCGGCGTTGCATAGCGGCCCTGATTAAAGCTAATACGCCGGACATTGGCGCCATTAGCATCCATCACATAGAGCTGCTGGCTGCCGCCACGATCAGAATTGAAAACGATTTTGGCACCATCAGGTGAATAGGATGGCGATGTATCAATCGACGCCGATTGCGTTAGCCGGTTAATCGCTTGGGTTCGCATATCCATTTCATAGATGTCGGTCATGCCATTTTGCGCAAGGCTCATGATCAATTTATCACCTGACGGCGCAAAGCGGGGTGCAAAGGTCATGCCCGGAAACGAACCAAGCCGTTCGGTACGCCCTGTCGCAATTTCAAATAGATAGACATTCGGTTCATCATTGAAATAGTTAAGATAGGCAATTTCATTGGCTGTCGGTGAAAAGCGCGGGGTCAGAACCAGATCAGCGCCTGAGGTTAAGAACTGATGATTATGTCCATCTTGATCCATGATGGCCAACCGCTTTAAACGGCGGCTTTGCGATCCGGATTCAGCAACATAGACGACGCGCGTATCAAAATACCCGCTGTCACCCGTAAATTCTTCATAAACAAAATCGGCAATCTGATGTGAAATCCGCCGAATTGCATTTTGATCGGCATTGCCACCACCACCGGTGATATTGCGCTGGATCACGACGTCCCATAGCACAAATTCCACCTGCAGCATCCCCGCCGCGTCAACATAGGCCGACCCAACAAGAAGCCCCTTGACCCCCAAAGGGCTCCAATTGGTGAAATTTGGCCGGATTGATGGCGCTTTTGGCGGCTCGATGAAGGCTGCGCTATCAACTGGCGCAAACAGGCCCGAACTTTCCAGATCTTCTGAAATAATCTGGGCGATTTGTTTGCCAACTTCAGATACGGCGCCATCAGGGCCAGTAAAATTGGCGATCGCTATCGGTGTTGGCGCGACCTGACCTTCGGTAATATCAATGCGCAGCTGCGCATTGGCGATATTGCCAAAAAGGCCAAAACAAGCCGCAATCACAGTCACTAATCGCAAAAACATCATCATAGTGAACCTATTCCCATCTATTTACCTGCCGATATGCGCCGTCTGGCGCAAACCATGCCACATCATTATCGCGTTAAAAATTTCGGATCAAACCCGAAGATAAAGCTTTTCCATTGTTCATATTTATCCAAAGGCACCGGCAAAGGCGAACATTTAAACATTGTGCGAATGGCCTCGTCTGCGGCAACACGGTATGTGCGGTCGGTGGCAAGTCGCATCTTATTATCAACCTCGGCTGTCAAAACCTTTCCGTCCCTATCTAACGTGACAATTATGTCAACAATTAGCGTGTTTGCACCCGCCGTGCCAATTGGCGGCGACCAGCATGATGACACATGCTGGCGAATACGATCAATGTCGGACAGGCCAAGCGGGCCAACAACCGGCTTTTGCGGGGCGCGAACGGCATTACCAGCCGCCGTTGTCAAATTGCTGGTCAAAGTCTCAGCCGCTTCTTTGCGTTCCTTTTCTCGCCGTTTCTTTTCGGCTTCTTCGGATACTGCCTTGGCCTTGGCAAGATTTTGCATCACCCCGCTCAATGCGTCTTCGCGCTGTTTTTGCGATGCTTTTTGGCGGGCTAGTTTATTGATGCGTTTTGGCGGTGATTGCGGCAGGCGTTTTGGCGCCTTGATCGTGGCGGCGGTTTTTGGCTTTGACTTTGGCGGTGCCGGTGGTTGGGCAATTGCAGGCTTTGGCTTTGGTTTAGGCGTTATTTTTTGAGGCAGAATTTCCGCTTTTGGATCGGGGGCCTTTGGGCTTGGCTTGGCTACGGGCTTTGGTGCTGGCGGTTTTGCGCGCGGCGGGGCTGGCGGTGGTGGCGGTGGCGGTTTTTTCGATTTGGCCGCTTTTTGTTCTTTCTTTGCCGTATTCGGTTTATCGCCTTGCGTCAGATTGGTCGTTGGCACTGATTGCACCATTTCCATCACCACGATGGGTTGCTCCTCGGGAAGATCGCGCTTGATTGACGGCAAGCCAATCCACGCCAGTACCGCAACACTGACGTGCAATCCAACCGAAATAATCAGCGAACGACGATCCATCTCTAGCGTTCCACGCAACGTTCCATCAAGCGACCATTATTTCACGTCAGGAAGCTGGGCCACTAATGCAACCTTTTCAAATCCGGCGGCCTGAATGCGGCCCATAACACCAAGCACATCGCCATAGGTCACTGCCCGATCACCACGCACGAAAATACGAACATCAGGATTGGCGTTGGAAATGGCCTTCAGGCGCGGGATCAAAACCGCGGCGTCAACAGCTGCTTCCTGCAAATAAAGGCTGCCATCAGCTTTGATCGAAACCACCAAAGGCGCCGCATCGGCATTGATTGCCCCAGCCTTGGTTTTCGGCAAATCGACCTCAACCCCGACGGTCAAAAGCGGCGCTGTTACCATAAAGACGATCAGCAGTACCAGCATGACATCAACAAAGGGGGTAACGTTAATCTCACCCATCGGACGATGCCGCCGTCCGCCGGTTGATCGTTTGACTCCGGCCCCCATTATTTGCCGCCTTCATCAAGCTGGCGCGCCAAAAGCGTACTGAATTCCTGCGCAAATGTCTCAAGCCGTGCGCCAAATCGTTCAAGATCGCCAGCAAATTTATTATAGGCAATCACTGCCGGAATGGCGGCGGCAAGCCCAAGCGCGGTGGCGAATAGCGCCTCGGCAATCCCGGGTGCGACAACGGCAAGGCTGGTGTTTTTTGACTCGGCGATCGACTGGAACGAACTCATGATCCCCCAGACCGTGCCAAGCAAGCCAACAAACGGCGAAACCGAGCCGATTGACGCCAGAAAATTCATCCCGCGTTCCATTCGCTCCATTTCACGTGTGATGGTAAAATTCATTGACCGGTCGATGCGGCTGACCAATGACGCGCGCAAATCGGCGCGGCTGGCATCGGCAAGCCCGCGCGACGTTGCCCGTCGCCATTCACGCATCGCGGCAACAAACACAATCGACATTGCATCGCGCGGATTGGCGCCGGTATCATCATAGAGCTTGTCAAGCGAACCACCTGACCAGAAGGCATCTTCAAAGGCCTGCGCCAAACGCCGCTCACGCCGAATGATGGTGACTTTTTCCACCACAATCGCCCAGCACCAAACCGATGCCAAAATCAATAGCAACATGACCAGCTTGACAAAAGGATCCGCCGCCCAGAACAACCCCATGATGCTGAGATCTGCACTCGAATGGGTTACCGTCATCTCCACAGAATTCATTTATTTACCCTCTGTTCTCACCCAAATAGCATTTGCGTTCGCACCATTTCGCCGGTGCTGGTTATCCATCTGACAGCGCCAGACCGGAAAATTTGGCTTTGACCGCCGCGGGCAGCCGACATATTTTTGGCTGCGCTCCATGTGCCAGCTCGACAAGCCCTATGTCTACGACAAGTCGGGCAAGAATATGGCGGTTTTCACGATTTATGATTTTTTGTTGTAATTTCAGTGATGCGCCGCCAAGCCGAAGCAAGCCGCTGTCAACATCAAGAATATCACCAAGACCGGCGGGGCGATGAAAATCAATCTCGATACGGCGCACAACAAAACCGAAACCGTCATCGGCAAGCATCGCTGGCTGGTCAATACCAAGACACCGAAGCCATGCCGATCTTGCGCGTTCGGCAAAGGCCAGATATTGCGCATGATAAACAATCGCGCCAGCGTCGGTATCTTCATATTGAACACGAAGCGGATAAATATGATTGCCAGCGTCAAAACGGCCATCAAGCATGGCATCGGCGCTTGCTGCAAGATTGGCATTATCGCGGCTTCCCGCCAGATTTTTTTGCCGATCACCCACCATCATACCCTATTCGATATCTGTCTCATCACCGGCGATTTGCGTCAGAAGATCAAGCTGTTTGGCAGCCGATGCAGGCGGCGTCATGCCAAGATAGGCCCAACCACCAACCGACAGGCACCGCCCGCGCGGTGTGCGCATCAATAATCCGGTTTGCATCAAATAAGGTTCAATCACCTCTTCTAGAACATCACGCTGTTCAGACAATACCGCCGCCAGCGTTTCCACGCCAACCGGCCCACCAGCATAAGATTCGGCCAAACAGGCAAGATAGCGCCGATCCATCTGGTCAAGGCCATTGGCATCGACTTCAAGCCGGTGCAAAGCGGCATCGGCAACCGCCGCGGTTACTGTTCCCGAGGCTTCAACCGCCGCAATATCGCGAACCCGTCGCAATAACCGGCCTGCCACACGCGGCGTTCCGCGCGCCCGCCCAGCAATTTCGGCCGCCCCATCAGCGCCAAGATCAAGCCCAAGCTTGATTGCCTGTTTGGTCAGGATAAGTGACAATTCATCAGGAGTGTAAAACTGCATCCGCATTTGAATGCCAAATCGGTCACGAAGCGGCGTTGTCAACAGCCCCGATCTTGTTGTGGCGCCAACAAGCGTAAATGGCGGCAAATCAATCCGCACTGAGCGCGCCGACGGCCCCTCGCCAATGATAAGATCAAGTTGAAAATCTTCCATCGCCGGATAGAGAACCTCTTCAACCGCAGGCGCAAGGCGATGAATTTCGTCAATAAACAAAACATCGCGTGGCCGCAAATTGGTAAGCAAAGCGGCCAAATCACCCGCCCGCGCAATGACCGGCCCAGACGTTGCCCGAAAACCAACACCCAATTCAGCCGCAATGATCTGCGCCAAGGTTGTTTTGCCAAGACCCGGCGGCCCGTGAAGAAGGCTGTGATCCATCGCATCACCACGATCGCGCGCGGCATGAATGAATGTTTCAAGATTGCGGCGTCCATTGCCCTGCCCGATAAATTCAGCAAGCGAGGTTGGCCGCAAAGCATTATCACTTCGCTCTTGACTATCAGCGCCGATCAGGCGGCTGGACTCATCCGATTGGGTCATGCGCCCATCTCCCGCAAGGCAGCCGCAATCACATCTGAAAGATTGTCTCCGCCAAGCTTTGCCTGAACACGCATCACCGCGCTATGTGCCTCGGCGCGTCCATAGCCAAGATTAACCAGCGCCGAAACCGCATCACTAAATAATCCAGCTGCGGCTCCGTCAAATCCGCCAGTCGCCCCGCCAGCCATGCCACCGCCAGCATCGCCAATGGCCAAGGCCCCACCAAGGCTGGTGATTTTTCCAATTTTCTCGCCAAGTTCATTGACCACACGCTGGGCAATCTTTGGCCCAACACCATCGGCACGCGCCACCATTGCCTTGTCACCGGCGACAATGGCATTGGTTAAATCACTTGGCGACAACACCGATAAAATGGCCATCGCCGCCTTGGCACCAACGCCCTGAACCGTGATCAAAAGCCGAAAAGCATCGCGTTCAGCCAGATCAAGAAAGCCAAATAGGGTCATGCTGTCTTCGCGGACCTGCATTTCGGTTAATAGCGTAACCTCACCTGCCATGGTGCCAAGCTGGCCTTGGGTTCGGCCAGAAATATTGACCGCATAGCCAACGCCATGAACATCAAGGATCGTTTGCTGATCATCGGTTCGCACTATGGTGCCACGCAATTGCGCAATCATGTCTTGCCCCCATTGCTGGCATCATCTCGGGCAAGCGCCGCTGCGATAGCCGCTGACAGACCATTGCCCGCTTGTCCCTTATCTAACTCTACCCCGACTGACGCCGCTGTACCAGCCTCATTGCTTGCGGCAATCGCAATTGCCAGCGCATCGGCAGCATCGGCATTTTGCGCCGTGACTGCCAGCAGGCGTGTGACCATATCCTGGATTTGTTTTTTATCGGCCGTACCGGTGCCAGCAACAGCCTTTTTGACAGCGCGCGCCGAAATTTCGGCAACACCAAGCCGATTGACCCCACAAGCAAGGATGCCAACACCGCGGGCCATACCAAGGCGAAGCGCCGATCCGGCTGATTTTGCCACAAAGATTTGTTCAATTGCCGCCTGATCGGGCTGGTGAAGGGTAATTACCTCGCAAAGCCCATCAAAAATAATTTGTAACCGCGAGGCATCATCAAGGGCGGGCTTGGGCTGGATCGCGCCATTGGCAATATGCTGCAACCGCCCACCAACAACGGCGATAACGCCCCAGCCGGTGCATCGCAATCCGGGGTCGATGCCAAGGATCCGCATCATCGGCCCCGCTTAGGTAAGCTTGGCAATGACGTCGTCCGAAATATCAAAATTTGACGACACATTCTGTACATCGTCATTATCGTCAAGCGCATCAAGAAGCTTTAACAAGGTCGAGGCCTGCCCCTCATCAACGGCGATCAAATTTTGCGGTTTCCACGTCAGACCCGATTCTTCGGGCGCACCAAACACCGTTTCCAACGCCTCGCGAACGGCGTTAAAATCATCCGGCGCGCAAATCACTTCATGGCCAGTTGCATCCGATTCCACATTTTCGGCACCCGCTTCAAACACCGCTTCGAACATCGTATCGGCATCGGTCACATCAGCCGGATAGATGATCTGGCCTACCCGATCAAACATAAAGCTTACCGATCCTGTTTCGCCAAGCGAACCGCCAAATTTATTAAAGGCGGCGCGCACTTCAGATGCGGTACGGTTACGATTATCGGTCATCGCATCAACGATCAATGCCGTACCACCCGGGCCATAGCCCTCATAGCGGATTTCATCATAATTTTCACCCTCGCCACCCTCGGCGCGTTTCAGCACGCGTTCGATATTATCCTTGGGCATATTAGCCGCGCGGGCCGCCGATAGGGCCGAGCGCAAGCGTGGGTTTGAATCAGGATCAGTGCTGCTTCGCGCGGCGACGGTCAGCTCTTTGATAAGACGACCAAAAACCTTTGCCCGTTTTTTGTCCTGCGCACCTTTGCGGTGCATGATATTTTTGAATTTGGAATGGCCTGCCATGATCTCTTATTGCTTTATCTGCTTTAATGTCTGGTTTGCTTATCTGTTTTCGGCTCAAGCCAGCGGCACGATCCGATCCGCACCGGTATAACAGATCAAAGCTTGGGGAACCAGCCTTGCCACTCATTTTTCGTCACGGCCGTTATGGCTGGCAAAGATGACGCATCGGCTAGCTCGAAGACAAAACCCCGCCACGGCGAAGCGGATAGATGGCGGTAGCAAGGCCGGTTTCACCTGTTTCGACAATCACACCGCTCAGCGTTGCCGGCCCAAGCGCGACCGAAAGACGGCTATTGCCACGCCCAAGGAAACGGTCAGTCGCCGCGCCTTTGTCCATGCCAATCACACTATCATAATCGCCGCACATACCGGCATCGCTCTGATAGGCCGTGCCACCTGCCAAAACACGGTGATCGGCCGTTGGCACATGCGTGTGTGTTCCCACCACAAGCGAGGCCCTGCCATCAGCATAATGGCCAAGCGCCATTTTTTCCGACGTTGCCTCGCCATGAACATCGATCAAGATGAAGTCGGCATCACGGCCAAGCTTGTTGCGCACCAGCGCATCATTTAATGCCGGAAAGACCGGATCATTTACTGCCATGAATAAATTGGTCATCAAATTCACCGCAACAAGCCGCTTTCCAGCAGCATTCGTCACCTGAACAATGCCTTTTCCCGGAGTGCCTTCAGCCATGTTCAACGGCCGCAGCAAACGCGGTTCAGACGCGATATAATCAATAATCTCTTTTTTGTCCCAGACATGATTGCCCGTTGTCAGAACATCGGCACCAGCGGCAAAAAGCGCATCACAGATCTTTGGCGTGATGCCAAAACCGCCAGCCGCATTTTCACAATTCACCACGATGAAATCGAGCGCCAACTCTTTGCGCAGAACCGGCATTTGCTCGATCACTTCATTGCGCGCCGTCCGGCCAACAATATCTCCCAAAAACAAAACGCGCATTATGCTGTATCCTTGTTGATATGCCGCCAATCGGCGGCATTGCTTGGCATGTCTCGATCACTTGGGCGTTTTACCGCCAGTGGCAATCAAATCAATTTTGCGGATGCACCGGCGCGAACAAACCGGTCGGGCTAAGAACCGCATCAAGCGGCATGTCATAGGGGCCAACCGGTATTTTGTCCAGCTTTTGACCATCATAGGCAATGCCAATTACCGATAGATGATGCCCTGCGCCCCTGAGAACAGCAAGAGTGCGATCATAGAACCCGCCACCATAACCAAGCCGCCAGCCAGCCGAATCAAACGCCAACATCGGTGCCAGAATCACATCAGGATGACAAAGTGCATGATCTGCAGGCGGCTGTTTGGTGCCATAAGGCCCGTCATCAAGCCGATCACCAACCGCCCAGCGATGAAAGCGCAACGGCTGGCCTTCGGCAGGCGTTACGGGCAAGGCCGACGCACAGCCCAAATCGGCAAGGCGCGCCAATAGATCAAGCGGCGATAATTCACTGCGAATGGGGAAATAGGCGGCGTAAATACCGCGGCCAAAGCGATCAATCAAACACTCGGCATGTGTGGCCAGTAAAGTGGCAGCATGCGTTTCACGCGCGGCAAGAAGGGTGCGGTTTTGCGCCGCCAGCTTGCGGCAAGCCACTTTTGCTGCAGCCGGATCAAGATTGGCTTTGGACAAGCCAGACGTCCTTTGTGACATTCAAGCCTCATGGCCAATAGCAAGAAAGCGGCGGCGACCACCTTAACCGTCGTTGTATCATCCTCTGTGACCTGCTTTGCAGGTGGGTGCCACATAACCAAACCACGGCCTGGCCAGAGGCAGCTCCCGAGAGAAAATTTATGGCCCCAGGGATTGAAAAACTAAACGCGAAAACGCAGTCGTCGCCTACGGCATCATTTAGGGTTTTGTCACATCAAATGCAAGCTTTGATGTGAGCTTGGCAATCTTTATCGCCGCATCTTCCAAAAGCGCGGCAGCCCGATCTTCGGCCGCATTCCCATCATCGGCAGATGCGCCTGCAGACGGGGCGGTTGGCGTCGCTGCGTTCGATGAACCATTTGCCGCTGCCGCCGTGCCTGCGCGATCTGCCAGAATCAGTGCCACCATCGCCAGCAACCGCGCTTCACCAATCTGACCAACCGAACCGACAAGCGACTGCATGATCGATTCAACTTCAGCCCCCAAATTGGCAACATGTTCTTCTTCACCCGCACCACAGCCGATCTGATAGGGATGGCCGTTCAACCGAATGGTGACAACTGACTGGCTCATTGGCTGTCTCCTGTGTTGCCAGCATTGGCCGCGCTTGTTTGCGCCGCGTCAATATCGGCAATGACCTGCATGGCTTCGCCAAGCTTGGCCTCAATTCCACTGACCTCGTCGATCAGCGCCGCAAAATCAGCCGTTGATGGGGGCGCCGCAACGGCATTTGATGCAGAAGCCTCGATCACCGATTCAACTGCCGATTCCAATGCGACAAGGGCGTCGCTTAGCTGTTTTTCGGCATTTTGCAATCGCGTCATTACCTGCCAAATCTCTCTTGCCAACCGTGCCGATTGCTATCCTATGGCATGCATTACAGCCGAAACAGACAAAACAATAGGACGGTTTTTTCTCTAGAACATAATATGTTATGAACCAAACCTTGCCTGAATTACGAATCGAAATAAAGCGCAAAATATGACTTACGCCAGAAAGATGATCTGTTTGGCCAAGGCAATCTTGGCGTTGATGCATTGACGAACGCGCCCAACAAGGGCAAATTGCGGCTCATCAATTACTTGTCGATTGTGCCCAAAAAAACAGCATGATCTTGCCTGACATTCAAACCAGCGATCTTTGGAGGCTACAATGCCGAATTCGTCTCAACGTCAAACTATGGCAAATGCGATTCGGGCTCTTGCAATGGACGCTGTTCAAGCCGCCAATTCGGGCCATCCGGGCATGCCAATGGGCATGGCCGATGCCGCAACCGCGCTATTTTGTGACCATCTGAAATTTGATGCGGCCAGCCCTAACTGGCCTGATCGTGACCGTTTTGTTCTATCTGCCGGACATGGCTCGATGCTGATTTATGCGCTTTTGCATCTTACCGGTTACGAAGATATGACCATCGACCAGATTCGCAATTTCCGCCAGCTTGGCGCACGCACCGCCGGACATCCCGAATTTGGTCATGCCAAAGGCATTGAAACCACGACTGGCCCGCTTGGTCAGGGCATTGCCATTGCTGTTGGCATGGCGATGGCCGAACGTCATATGGCCGCACGCTATGGCGATGATCTGGTCAATCATCACACTTATGTCATTGCCGGTGATGGCTGTCTTATGGAGGGCGTTAGTCATGAAGCCGCCTCGATGGCAGGCCATATGAAGCTTGGTCGGTTGATCGTGCTGTTTGATGATAACAGCATTTCAATTGACGGCAGCACTGACTTGTCGACATCGGATGATACTGGCGGCCGCTTCGAGGCCTATGGCTGGCAGGTTCTCAGCTGTGACGGGCATGATATGGACGCCGTTTCCGCCGCCATTAGCGCCGCCCAGGCAGATGACCGGCCAAGCCTGATCTGCTGCAAAACCGTGATCGGCCTTGGGTCGCCAAATAAACAAGGCACGTCAGGTGTTCATGGCGCGCCGCTTGGCGATGCTGAAATTGCGCTGGCCCGCGAAACGCTTGGTTGGCCGCATCCGGCTTTTGAAATCCCCGCCGATATTCTGGCCGAATGGCGCGCTGTTGGCGCTCGCGGCGCGGCGGCGCATCAATCATGGCAAGATCGGCATGCGACTAGCCAGAACAAGACTGCCTTTGATGCCGCCATTGCCAATGATTTTGACAAGGCTGTTGCCAATGCGGTTCTTGCTTGGAAAAACCAGTTGGCAAGCGCGCCACAAAAACTGGCAACGCGCGTTGCCAGCCAGAAAGCCATCGAATCTATTTTGCCAGTCTGCCCGACCCTATTTGGCGGATCGGCCGATCTAACCGGATCAAACAATACACGCGTTGCCGATCACACAATTTTCGATCATGGCAATTATGGCGGCACCTATATTCATTACGGTGTTCGCGAGCATGGTATGGCCGCAGCAATGAACGGCATTGCCCTTCATGGTGGGGCCATCCCTTATGGCGGCACCTTTATGGTCTTTACCGATTATTGCCGTCCATCCATTCGTTTGTCAGCATTGATGGAACAGCGCGTTATCTATGTCATGACGCATGATTCGATTGGTCTTGGCGAAGATGGCCCGACGCATCAGCCCGTTGAACATCTTGCCGCGCTTCGTGTCATGCCAAATTTATTCGTGTTCCGCCCCGGTGACGCTGTGGAAACCGCCGAGGCATGGCAAACCGCGCTTGAGGCCAAAGCCACGCCATCGATTCTGGCATTGAGCCGGCAAGGGCTGGCACAATTCCGGCATGGCGACATGGCCGAAAACAAAACCGCAAAAGGCGCTTATGTTGCCGTTGATTGTGACGGCGCACGCCAGATCACTTTGCTGGCATCAGGATCCGAAGTTGGCATTGCCATTGAGGCGCAAAAACAGCTTGCTGATAGCGGCATCAATGCTGCTGTTGTTTCGGTGCCTTGTCTTGATCTTTTTGCCATGCAGGATGCTACCTACCGCCAGCAGGTGCTTGGCAAGACGCCGCGCATTGCTGTTGAGGCTGGGCTGCGTCAAAGCTGGGATTGGCTGCTTGGCGAGACCGACAGCTTTATCGGCATGACCGGATTTGGTGCCTCGGCACCGATTGATGATCTGTATAATCATTTCGGCATTACCGCTGACGCCATTGTCGTAGCGGCAAAACGCCAAATTGGGTAAGCAGATCTTTTTAGACATATAATTTCTGGATGATATCTGGCCAAACCATCATCGGTCAGCAGAACAAACCAAGGAGACTGTCTCGTGACATTAAAATTGGCGATCAGCGGATTTGGCCGCATTGGCCGGATGACACTTCGTGCTTTTCAGGAAATGGGGCATCAGGATATGGAAGTTGTGCTGATCAACAGCCCCGGACCGGTTAAAACCTCAGCACATCTGTATGAATTTGACTCGGTTCATGGACGCGCTGTCGGCACGGTAACGCATGGCGAGGACTGGATGGATGTTGGCAGTGGTAAAATCCATATGAGCCGCGAACGCGATCCAGCCAATATTCCGCATGCGGCACATGGCGTTGATATTGTTCTGGAATGTTCAGGAAAATTCAATAATCGCGAAGCATCGGCAGCGCATCTTGCCGCGGGTGCGAAAAAAGTGCTTGTTTCCGCACCATGCAAAAACGCCGATCAAACCATTGTTTTTGGCGTCAATGACAGCCTGTTAACGGCTGATGCCGATGTGGTGTCAAACGCGTCATGTACGACCAATTGTCTTGCCCCTGTTGCCAAGGTTCTGGCTGATAATGTTGGCATTGAAGCTGGCTATATGACAACAATCCACGCCTATACTGGCGATCAGCCAACGCTTGATTCAAGCCATAAGGATTTGCGCCGCGCCCGCGCCGCCGCCATGTCAATGATCCCAACCTCAACCGGCGCCACAAAAGCGGTTGGCGAGGTTCTGCCGCAATTGCAAGGCAAGATGTCAGGATCGGCCATTCGTGTCCCAACAGCCAATGTTTCGGTTGTCGATCTGGTGGTCACAACAAGCCGCGACACATCAATTGAAGAAATCAATCAGCTTCTTATCGCGGCCGCAAATGGACCAATGAAGGGTGTTCTTGGCGTCAATGAGCGCCCGCTCGTCTCGATTGATTTTAACCATGACCCGCATTCTTCAGTTGCCGACCTGACCCAAACAAGCGTATTGAACAAGCGTTTGGTTCGGGTATTGGCATGGTATGACAATGAATGGGGCTTTTCCTGCCGAATGCTGGATAATGCCGCCGCCATTGGCAAATTTTTGTAAATACGGATAGGCCTTCGCTGCAAACCGCAGCGATTCGAACAAGGATTTAGCGATGAAACTCAACGGAAATGCCGTCAAACCCGGCAATGTGATCGAACATAATGGTCGTCTTTGGACAGCGGTAAAAGTGGCGCATGTCAAACCTGGAAAAGGCGGCGCCTTTGCCCAGATCGAATTGCGCGATATCCGCGATGGCACCAAATTGAATGAACGCTTCCGGTCATCAGAAACGGTTGAGCGGGTAATTCTTGACGAAGCCGCCTGCACCTTTCTTTACGACGAGGGTGACCATCTGGTGTTCATGCATTCAGAAACCTTTGAGCAAATCAGCATTGTCAAAGACATGGTTGGCGAGCGCGCCGCCTATTTGCAAGATGGCATGATCGTAACGATGTCCAGCCATGAAGGCGATCCAATTTCTGTTGAACTTCCCGACACGGTTGTGATGGAAGTTGTCGAGGCCGATGCTGTTGTCAAAGGCCAAACAGCCTCATCATCATATAAGCCCGCTATTTTAGAAAATGGCGAGCGCGTTATGGTACCACCGCATATCGAATCTGGTACACGCATTGTTGTGCGGCCGGAAGATGCAAGCTATGTAGAGCGTGCAAAGAATTAATTTTTAGAGTTACAGGACTTTTTATGGTAACCCGCTCCGCCCTCATTAATGTCATGCACAAGGCGGCCACCGCCGCTAGCCGCAATATGCTTCGCGATTTTGGCGAAGTCGAAAATTTGCAGGTTAGCCGCAAAGGGCCAGCCGATTTTG
>Ga0102815_10000933_pt1 | contig 18770 bp, 14 predicted proteins | sample ColrivemetaGS759_FD_79113 | JGI IMG/M metagenome (GOLD analysis project Ga0102815, IMG submission 79113) | Estuarine microbial communities from the Columbia River estuary - Ebb tide ETM metaG S.759 | ecosystem: Environmental > Aquatic > Marine > Intertidal zone > Estuary | place: USA: Columbia...
ATGCCCATTCAACCCAAGCGCCTCGGCGCCTCGCTCCTCCTCGTCACCTACGCCGCCCTGGTCTCCTGCGGAGGCGCTCACGACCATGATCATGACCACGATCATGATCACGATGGGACCGGCGAGCACGCCGAGGAAGGGCACGTCCATACGGCCCCTCATGCCGAAGAAGGCGGGATGCTGGTCGAGTTGGGGGACCACTTCGCCAACGCTGAGTTCGTCCTCGATCCCGAGGCCGGGCAGCTGACGATGTACACCTATGGCGGGCACGCTGAGAAGTCGGTTCGGTCGCCCTCGGCGTCGGTGGTTGTCTCCATCGACATGCACGGGGACGAGCCCCTCGAGCTGGAGCTGATGGCGCAGGCGAGCAAGCTCTCAGGTGAGACGGTGGGAGACTCCTCTCACTTCGTCGCCAAGGACGAGACGCTTGTCGGAGCGCGTCACTTCCACGGGCTGATTCGCTCGGTCAGCGTGCTCGGGACAGAGTTCGCGGACGTCAAGTTCGATTACGACCTGCCCGCGGAGGGTGAGGGTCATGACCACGACGGCGATGACCACGACGGGGACGACCATGACCACGACGGGGACGACCATGACCACGACGGGGACGATCACGACCACGACGGGGACGATCACGACCACGAAGGCGAGGGTGACGGCGACGAAGGCTGAGCTGCGCCCGGGCCGGTGGCCCGCGATCGCGCTGTCCCTCGCGGCTCTCCAGCTCTCCTCGGGCTGCGGGGAGCCGGCCGGCCCCATTGTGGCCGAGGGTGCCGCGCCGGCGGAGGCCGGCGCCGGGGAGACCTCGGCGGAGGTGAAGGGGCGCTCCTTTCTCGACACCACCGAGGCGGCGGCCGCGGAGATGAGTACGGCGGAGGCGAGCGTGCGAGCGCGAGCCGCCGCTCGGACGCTCACTGGCATCGAGGGACTCGCGGGCTCGGTCGATCCGGCCATGCTCACCCCCGAGGCCCTGGCGGAGAACCCGCTGCGCATGGGGACCGTCAAGAGCGAGCCCTTCGAGCTGGCCGAGGGAGCCGACCCCCTCGACCCCGCCTCCTACGACTGGGCCAAGGACGACGAGGGGCACTGGATCATCGGATACGGGGACCTCTCCCTGGCCGAGGCGGACAAGGACCTGCTGCTGGACGCCCTTGTCTACCCCGAGGAGTACGAGGGGGAAGATCTCCACTTCCCCGACCGGATTCGTGCGCTCGACGGACAGGAGGTGGCGCTCACCGGCTACATGATTCCCCTGCGCTGGGACCAGAACAAGGTGCCCCACTTCATGCTCGTGCGGGACCTCCTGCAGTGCTGCTTCGGCGGCGCGCCCGAGCCGGACGAGTGGGTCGACGTGGACATGGCGCCCGAGGGCACGACCTACTGGGCCTACGTCCCGGTGGTGGTGCGCGGCACCTTCAAGCTGGCGGGCCAGAGCGACGAGGCCGGCTACGCCACGGGCGCCTTCGCCATCAAGGCCACCGACGCCCACGAAGAGTGATCGACCCCGACGATCGACGCTTCGACCTGGTGCTCTTCGGGGCGACGGGCTTCACGGGACAGCGAGCCGCTCGCAGGCTCGCGGCGGTTCGACCCGACGGGCTCCGGGTCGCTCTCGCCGGACGGCGTGAAGCGCCCCTCCGGGAGCTGGCGGAAGCGCTCGGCATGGACATGATCGTCGCCGACGTGGGCGACGCCGCGGCGGTGGACGCCATGGCGCGGTCGACCAGGGTGTTGCTCTCGACCGCCGGCCCCTTCGCGATCCACGGCGACCCGGTGGTGGACGCCTGCGCGGCGGCCTCTACCCACTACGCGGACCTCACTGGCGAGGTGCCGTGGATGCGTCGGGTGATCGAGCGCCACCACGGAGCGGCGACGCGAAGCGGCGCCCTCCTGGTGCCCGCCTCCGGCTTTGACTCCGCCCCCGCGGATCTTGCGGTGTACCTCGCCGCGGACTTTGCGGCGCAAGAGGGGCTCCAGCTGGAGTCCGGTCGGACGGTCTATCGGCTCCGCGGCGGGCTCAACGGGGGGACCCTCGCGTCGGTGCTGCACATCTTCGAGTCCGCGACGCCGAGGGAGCTCGCGGATCCCTTCGCTCTCATCCCCGGCCACCAGTGCACCTCGGAGCAGCGCCGCCAGCAGAGGGACCCGCAGTGGCCCGAGTTCGACGAGGTCGGCGGTCGCTGGGTGGCGCCGTTCTTCATGGGGCCGATCAATCGGCGCGTGGTGCAGCGCTCCGCGCACCTGCGCGCCGAGCGCGGTGCGCCCATGGCGCTGGGAGGTGGCTTTCGCTACGACGAGTTCCAGTCGGTCTCCAGCGGCCGAGGCTGGCTGGCCGCGCGCACCACGACCCTCACACTCGGTGCCGGCCAGGCGCTGCTCTCCACCGCGGTGGGCCGGGCGCTCTTCAGACGCTTCGGCCCCGCGCCCGGTGAGGGACCGTCGGAGCGCGTGCTCTCGGGCGGCGTCACCCGCTCGTCCACACACTTCGCGCTGTCGGACGGCCGGCGCATCGAGGTCCGCCAGGATATGCGTGGCGACCCGGGGAACGCCGCGACGGTGCGGATCCTGGTGGAGACGGGGCTCGCCCTCGCGGAGCGGCCCCTGGTGCCTGGCGAGGGCGGCGTCCTGACGCCGACCACGGCGCTCGGCGCGGAGCTCGTCCGGCGGCTGCGCGCTACCGGCGAGCACTCGCTCGAGGTCGTCGAGCGCTGAGGACGTCGAGAGCTGAGGACGGGGAGCGGCCGCCCATACACGCCTGGGACGGAGGCTCTCACTGTTGCCTGGGCTGAAGTCGTGGCCGAGGCGGCGCTCCAAGCCGGGAGCCACCCGGCGCTTGGCGACGCGGCTTCAGAGCCGCGCGCTCCGCGCTGTGCGGCGTCCCCGAGCCTGGCTGCGGTGCCGGTCGATTCAGGCCATCATCAGCGAGGCCCGACAGACCCGCCGATGGAGGCGAAGGCGCCGCGGACCCGCCGAGCGAGGTCCCTGGTGCGGGGGTCGCGTGCGCTGAGCGCATCGTCGGTCGGGATGGACGCGGCCATCGCAGCGCCCAGGGCAGAGAGGGCGGCGGGGCGCAGGTCGGGGGCCGGCCGCTCGTCCTTGGAGAGGATGAGCTGCTGCAGGCGAGCGTCGGGTTGGCCCACGCGCGGCATGCGGAAGCTCTCCATGTCGCACCCCGGACGGCCCCAGTAGACCTTGCCAGGGTTGGCCTCCTGGGCGGCGTCGGCGACGGCCATGAGGCGCCGGGTCGTTCCCTCGGGGAGCTGGACCCGGGCGGGGTTGCCGTAGCCGATGATGAGCTGGTCGTCGTCCGTCCAGCGCAGGTAGTAGTCTCCGCGCCGGCATGACTTCAGGAGCAGCCCGAGCCGGGCGCCCTCGACGGGGCCACCGAGCTGCGCGATGGCGGGGAGGGTACGGGGCACGAGGCCGCGCGCGGCCTCGGGGAGCCTCGACTCGGACGCGCTGGCGCGGGCGAGCAGGCGCTGCCGGAGCTTCGCCAGGGCCAGCTGGTTGGGCTCCGTGGTGGGGGGCAGGAACGCCTCGAAGCCGGCCAGGTCGATGTCGAGGGCCTGCAGGGCGTTGACCGCGGCGTAGCGTGCGGCCTCGCCCGTCGGGAGATCGAAGTAGGTGTCGGTGCGTTGGAGGTCCACCAGCAGCCACTGGAGCGCACGGCTGTGGCCGCGGCCGTCGAGGAGGACGGCTGCCCGGCGGCGAACCACGTCGTTGTCGTCGGTCAGGCGCGCGACGGCGAGTGAGTCGAAGCGGGCTCTGCGCTCTGCCCCATCACCGCTGGAGAGCAGGGCGAGGGCGTCGAGGGTGGCGAGCCGGACGGGGGCGATGGGGTCCCCGAGGAAGCCCTGGAGGCGGTCCCATTCGCCGGGCAGGGGACGGTGGGCCAGGGAGCGGGAGACGGCCGGCCGCCAGGGGAACTCGGCGTCCTCCATCGCGGGCCAGAGGAGCGCGCGGAAGCGCGGGTCGTCGAAGCGGCCGAGGACTTCGATGAGGCTCGGGCCGAGCAGCGCCAGCTCTCCGAGGGAGGTGCCGGCCATGGTGAGCAGGCGGTCGGCAGCGGGCTTGCCGATGCTGGCCAGGCGCTCCGCGGCCTGGGGCCGGATGACGGCGGAGCCAGACTGGGCGTGCACGATCAGCCGATCGATCTGCTCCGGGCTGTACTGACGCGCAGGGGCCTCCTGGGCCGGCGCGGACACGGACGGGCACAGGACGAGGGCCGCGACGGCGGCGAGGCGGACGAATCGGTTCATGGCGCGCGGGCTCCCCCTCAGGGGAGTTGGTCGGTGGAGAGGCGGTAGAGGCTCGTGATGAAGCCGTCCTCCTCCACCTCGCCGCAGCTGAAGGTCCCTTCCAGCGTGATCCGGCCAGGGATGAAGCGTGTGACGTCGTCGTCGAGGGTCACCTGAACGAAGTGGTTGACCTTCGACTTGCCGCACTCGCAGGACTCGGGGACAAGCTCGAACTCGCTCAGGCCCTCGAGAGTCCCGATGGCCATGTAGCCCCAGAGGCTGATCCTCTTGCCGTCCAGCTCTTGCACCCACTCGGGGAGGGGCCGACCCCGGCGGTAGCGCGCGTTCTTGAGGCGGAGGATCGAGACCTCGACGATCTCGTTGCTCGGGGCCTCACCCCGCTCCATGGCGGCTTGCACCTTGTCTCCCACCTTCCATGAGCGGTCGAGGAGGACGCCTGGCGCGGCGATGACGCCGCCGAGCAGGAGGAGGAGGACGAGGAAGGGCATGTCCCGATGATAAGACGTTTCGGCCGGCGGTTCCTCCCCTCCCGTTCTCCTCATCGATTCCGCCGTCCCTGGGTGGTCCGCTCGCCCCTGGCTGGCCCCCGGGTAGGGGCCGGGAGCCAGGCTGGGCGTCCGGGTGTCTACCCGGGTTTCTACCCGGGTCTCTACCTGGGCCCCTACCCGGGGCCTCGAGGGGCGGGAGCGGTCTTACCGGGAGCCGATCAGCGACTCGATCTCGGACTCGAAGCGCTCCACCAGGGCCTCATAGCGCTGCCCCGTGGCCGGGCCGCTGAAGCCCGTGTGAACGGCCGTGGGGCGCCGGTCCTTCGCCAGGAAGACCGTCGTGGGGTACGCCCGGACGCGATCAAGGATGGGCAGCGCCTCGCTGGCGAGCGCCTTCGAGGCGCTGCCCCCGAGGAGGACGGGGTATGTGATCCCGTGATGGGCGATGTATCCGCGGACGGCCTCGCGGTGTTTCGCCGGGTCAGCACCCAGCTCGAACGCGAGGCCCACGATGTGGAGACTAGGGTGTCGGCGCTGCAGCTCCACGAGCGTCTCCGTGAGGTCATTACAGTTCGGACACCAGGTCCCGAAGATCACGAGGAGCCCAGGCGAGTCAGCCGGCAGGAGTTCGGAGAGGGCGCGGGGCTCGCCGTTCAGGTCGGGGAAGCCAAGCCCGTCGAGGTCTTCGCCTTCGGTCCAGCGGGTGAGCGCGAAGTCGTCGGGGAGCCTCGCGGTCTCGTCCCGGGTCGCCGTCCAGGTCGTGTGGAAGGAGTCCCGCGACCAGAAGTCGCCGGAGAGGTTTCCCCCAACGCCGAGGCGGGCCTCGAAGAGGAACGCGTGGGCGCCGTCAAAGCACGCGAGTCGAAGGGCCTCCCCGTCAAACCAACCGTTGAGGTAGCGGTAGTCGCCGAGCGTCGTGAGGAACGTGCCGGAGGCGCGCCCTGTGGGTGCGACCTCGAAGAGCCCGATGGCGTCCTCGCCGTCGCCCTCAAAGCGCACGCGCCACCGACCGGAGAGCGCCTCCTGCGCGGCAGGGTCCGGGCGCGCCGGCGGCCTGGCGTCGGTGCCGGCCACGGCGGCGAAGGGCATGAGCGGTACGGGGCCCTCGCCGACATCCCGCTCCCAGTACCCGGTCAGACCGCGGCCGTCGGGGTCCGGGGTCGCGACCAAGGCCGACCGATACGGGGGGATCTTGAACCGAATCTGCTCGCCGGCCGCCTCGAGCACGCCTGCAGGCTGGCGCTCACTCCCGTTGACAAGGACAGCCCGCAGGCCCTCCTCGGACTCCTCGAGGTCGAGTCCGAAGGTGATCGCTCCGCCCGGGGAGGCCAGGGTCGCCCGCCAGGACCCGGGGGCCAGCGAGCTGCCGGTCGCGGGCGGCTCGGGGGTGGGCCCACAGCCGATCAGGGCGCCCAGGGCGCACATCACGGTCATGGGGGAGAGCACCCCACGAAGCCCAGGCGCGGAGCCCCAGGAAGAGCTCCAGAGAGAGCCTCCGCGGGCGGCGCCTGAGGGGGTCTCCTTGGCCCCAGAGGAGGGTTCCAGGGGCCGAGATGTGTCAGCAGAGCGGGGGCGCGTCATTCGGTGAGCGTATCGACTTGAGGAAAGAAACGTTCCTGTCGATACCTCGGGGGGAAGCCACGAGCCTGCCACCACCGCAGAGAAACCACCGCACGAAGACATGGCCTGGATTGACGCGCTGTTCAAACGAATGGTCGAGGTTGGCGCCTCGGACCTGCACATGACCTCCAGCACGAAGCCGCAGTTTCGGCTGCACGGCGACATCGTGCCGGTGAAGGAGTGCGACCCGATCCCGCCGGATCAGATGCAGCTGATCTTCAAGGAGATCTGCATCCCTTCGGTGTGGGAGACCTACGAGACGACGTTCGACGCCGACTTCGCCTACGAGATCCCGGGTCTCGCGCGCTTTCGCGGCAACCTCTTCGTGGACAGCCGCGGACCGGCGGCCACCTTCCGCGTCATCCCCGAGGAGCTGCTGACCTTCGAGGAGCTCGGGCTCCCGGACGTCGCGCGGGAATTCTGCATGCTGTCCAAGGGCCTGGTCCTGGTGACGGGGCCGACGGGTAGCGGCAAGTCGACGACGCTCGCGGCGATGATCGACTTCATCAACAAGAACCGCGCCGACCACATCATCACGATCGAGGACCCGATCGAGTTTGTTCATCAGGACCACCGGTGTCTGATCAACCAGCGTGAGGTCAAGCAGCACACCGCCTCCTTCAAGCGCGCCCTCAAGGCGGCGCTCCGTGAGGACCCGGATATCGTCCTCGTCGGTGAGCTCCGCGACTTGGAGACGATCGAGATCGCCATCGAGACGGCGGAGACGGGCCACCTCGTCTTTGGCACGCTCCACACGACAACCGCGCCGTCTACCGTGGACCGGATCATCGATCAGTTCCCGGCGGAGCGGCAGTCGCAGATCCGAACCATGCTCTCCTCGTCACTCAAGGGCGTCGTGGCCCAGACCCTCTGCAAGAGGCAAGAGGGAGGCCGGGTGGCGGCGCTCGAGGTCCTGGCCGTCAACAGCGCGGTCAGCTCCTTGATCCGTGAGGGCAAGACCCACCAGATCATGAGCGTCATGCAGATGGGCGCGAAGTCCGGGATGATCCTCCTGAACGACGCCCTCACAAAGCTGGTCGCGAGCGGTGAGGTGGCGCCCAGGGAGGCGTACTCCAAGGCCATCCAAAAAGACGCCTTCGTGGAGAGCCTCCACGCAGCTGGCGTGAACTGGCACCCGGGCGTGGTCGGGCAGGCTCCGATGCCAGCCAGCCCACTCCCGAAGGCGCCGGCGGACATGCCTGCAGACCTGACCCCCGAGCATGGGGAGGCCCCTCCTGCAGCTCCTGCCGCCGCCCCGCTCGGCTTGATGTCTGGCCCTCAGCCAGCGTTGCCTAGCGAGGAGCGTGCGCCCGGTGGAACAGGTGAGCAGCAGCCGCTCGAGGACCCCTTCGAACAGTACAAGCGGCAGCGCGGCTGAAGTCGTCGCCGCGCCTCCGGGCTGCGGTGGAAGCAACGCGCCCCGCGGCCCGAGGAGGGCACGCGGGGCGCGTTCGTTCCGGGAGCCTTCGCTCGGGCGGAGCGCTGGCTCAGCGGCTGCTCGTGCGGAATCGCATCTTGCCCTGTTCCATGACCATGTCCCCCGAGGTGGTGCCCTCGAAGTAGCGGCGGCCAAGCTCCACCACTCGGTCGGAGGCCAGCGCCATGCGCGCGAACATCGCGTTGACGCCGTTGTCGATGTCGGAGCCCGGTTCGGCGAAGGCCATCTCGCTGAACATCGAGCCCATCATCTTCAGGGAGCTCGTCATGGACTCCAGCACCTTGCCGGTCTTCTGAACGTTCACAGCGGCCCCGGAGAGCCGCGTGAGCGCCGCGGCGACCTTCTTGTCCGCCCCGAACGACGAGGCGCGCTCGGTGCCGATGCCTTCGACGTAGTCGCTCAATTGCGCGGGGTTGGTGGAGAAGATCAGGCGGCCGGCGCCAAGGGCAATCTTCATGGAGCCCATCCCCATGTCCGGGTCGAGCGCCCAGGACTCGAAGGAGACGGCTTCGCCGCCCTCGATGCTGCCGGACTCGATCATCTCACCCATACCGCTCATATCGAGCGCGAACTCGATGGCCTCGAGCAGGACCTCGGTGTCCTCGACGAAGGCGATCATGGTGACGTCATCGCCCGTGAGGTTGCCGGCCATGGCGAGGTCCAGCAGGCTGGGCTCGGTGCTCACGGCGTCGTCCTCGGACTTGACGGCCGAGAAGGTGAGGAACTGCCCGGTCATGTTGCCGAGGACATCCTCGATGAGGTCGATCCCCGACATCTCGGTGATCCCTCCGATCATGCCCATGACCTGCTCGTAGCCTTCCTCGGAGTCGGCCTTCACGAGGTCCATGGCCCAGTCGAAGATGCCCTCGAGGTCCAGGGACATCGCGGAGGCCGTGTGGGCGTTCGCCGGCACGCTGCGGAAGGTCGAGAGGTCCGCGCTGCCGAAGTTGGCGAAGAGGCCCGCGAGGTCGGACTCCTCGAGGTAGGGGATCACGATCGCAGAGTCGGTGTTCTCGCCGCTGCCGAGGGACGCGAAGCCGTACATCCAGTCCGTACCGCCGACCATCATCTCGAACATCTGCTCTTCCATCGGGCTGCTGAAGCCCTCGGCCCGCGCCGACTCCCAGATGGGCGCGAGGTTGACGGCCAATTCCACGGCGCACTCGCGCCGCTCGACCGCCACGCCGGGGACGCCGAAGGGGCCGCCCGGACGCTCGGCTCCGCCGGAGAGGCACTTGGCCGCGAGCTCCCTCGCTGCCGCCTCACCGGACTCGGACTCGATCCCGACCACCAGGGTCCCGGTGGTGGCGAAGGCGCGGGCCATGCGGCCCTCGGAGGCCGGGGTGACCCTCGCGATCAGCGACGGTGAGAGCTGGAGCGTCGAGGCGGCCTCGCCGACGAACATCTCCTCGATCATCGCGGCCATCTTCGGCCCGCCCTGGGCGATCACACCGACCGTCATGTCCTCACCGGTCTCAGGAGCTGTGGTCGCGAAGGCCACGATCCCGGCGGCGTCCGTCATGGCCTCGATGGCCCGCTGGCGAAGCCCCTTCAGCTCGTCGAGCATGCCCGCGCTCTCCTCGCTCTCGCCCATGAAGAGCGCGGCGATCGACTCCCACTCCGGGTCGAGCATGAAGCCGACCATGGCGTTGGTCTCACGCGCGGCGATGATCGCGCGGGGATCGGGGATGTGGACCGCGATCAGCGCGTCCTCGGGGATTGCCGCGAGGAGGTCTGATGTCGCTGGCTGAGGGCTCCCGCTGGCGGAGAGGAGGAGGGGGAGGGCGAGGGGGGTGAGAGCGAGCATGATCGGGGTGTGGTCTTGGAGTCGTGGGAAACCTTGCAGCGTCCGTACGAGCAGAGCGCCCGTCTATTCACGGGCAGCGCCTAAAATACCGGGCCAACTGCCTGTCGTCTTCCGCCCACCCCTGATCTCCATGCTCTCCACGACTCTCCTCCTCAGCGCGGCCACCTTCAGCATCCAGGCCCCCGCGGAGGCCCCCGCGGAGGCCCCCGCGCCGGGCTCCGAGAAGCGGATCACCCTGGAGCAGACGAGCCGGCGGCCGGGCAGCGAGCCGATCAACCTCTCGCCGTCGCTCCCGCGCGTCCGCTGGGCCTGGGATGGCGAGCACGTGGAGGTGGGCCGGGGAGAGGACGCCCGCTGGCTGGATGTGCGGACCGGGGAGCTGGGGAAGCCTGTCGAGCGGCCCGAGGGGGAGGCCGGCCAGGACGCCGCTCCGCTCGATGGCCTCGCCGAGCTGATTCAGGCCCAGGGGGGGCGATCCGAGAAGGAGGCCCAGCGCATCGCCAGGGGCCTCGAGAAGCGCCCGGAGCAGCTCTCGGACGACGGCTCGGCGCGTATGGCCTACCTCGGCGAGGAGCTGTGGTTCCACCGGGCCGGTGAGGCGCCCAGGGTCCTCGCCCGCGGCGCGGACGGGGAGATTCGCTACGACCGCATGTCCGCCGATGGGGAGGCGCTCGCCTTCGTTCGCGGGAACGACCTCTTCATGGTGAACACCGCGACTGGAAACGTCGCTCCGGTGACCAGCGACGGCGGACCGGACCAGTTCAACGGCATCCTTGACTGGGTCTACCAGGAGGAGATTTACGGCCGCGGCAACTTCCTCGGCCACTTCTGGTCCCCCGACTCTGAGCACCTCGCGTTCCTGGCCCTTGACGAGAGCCCCGTCTACGAGTTCACGGTCGTGGACCACATCGAGGACTCGACCTTCCGGGTCAAGTCAGAGGTCACCAACTACCCGAAGGTGGGCGACCCGAACCCCATCGTTCGGGTCGGGATCACCGGCGCGGAGACCGCGGCCACGGCCTGGGTGGACCTCTCGGCCTACGACGGGCAAGAGATCCTCGTGGTGCGGGTGGGGTGGACGCCGGATGGCGATCGCTGCCTCGTCTACGTGCAGGACCGGATCCAGACCTGGATGGACCTCCTGAGCGTCGACCCGGAGACAGGCGAGGGAGAGGTCCTCATCCGCGAGGAGTCCTCCAGCTGGACGGAGCGTCCGGAGCCTCCGATCTGGCTCGGGGACGGCACGTTCCTCTGGCAGAGCCATCGGACGGGGACGGATCACCTCTACCGCTATCAGCTCGACGGTGAGCTGCTGGGCGCGGTGACCTCGGGGGATTGGAACCTCCGGGGCGTCGAGCACGTGGACGCCCCCGAGGGCGACGCTCCGGGGCACGTCTGGTTCCAGTCCACCGCAGACGGGGACATCAACTCGAACCTCTATCGGGTCGCCCTCGACGGGACCGGCCTGGTCCGCCTGACGTCGGATGAAGGATCCCACTCGGTCACCTTCAACGGGGCGCGGACCTACTTCATCGACCGCTTCTCCAGCCTCACGAACCCCGGAGTCGTCCGGGTCTGTGACGCGGAGGGGATCATCGTCAAGGAGCTCGGCCGGGCCGAGGCGCCGGCCAAGGACTACGGCATCGGCGACTGGGAGCTCCACCGGGTCGCCACGCGCGACGGCGTGGAGCTGGACGTGGCGCTGCTCAAGCCGGCGGACTTCGACCCTGCGGGTTCCTACGCCGTGTGGATCTCCACCTACTCCGGGCCGGCAGCGCCGTCGGTGCGGAACCGTTGGAACAGCAGCACCTTCTTCCAGTTCCTCGCGCAGCAGGGCGTGATCGTGCTGCAGACCAACGTGCGCTCTTCCACCAGCCGGGGCCACGACGCGACCTCGGCGCTCTACCGACGGGTCGGGCTCCAGGAGGTCGATGACATGGTGGACGTTCTGGATTGGCTGACGGCGAACCCCTGGGCCGACGGGGACCGGGTGGGCATCACGGGGTACAGCTTCGGCGGCACCATGACCGCGAACTGCTTGTGCCGCACGGATCGCTTCAAGCTCGGCATCGCCGGGGGCGGCGTCTACGACTGGCGCATGTACGACACGATCTACACCGAGCGCTACATGCGGACACCCTCGGATAACCTCGAGGGCTATGAGAAGACGAGTGTCCTCGGCGTGGCGAAGGACCTCAACGGCTTCCTCCACATGCACCACGGGATCATGGACGACAACGTGCACGTCCAGAACATGTTCCAGATGGCGCACGCCCTCATGAAGGCGGGCAAGACCGACTGGTCCATGATGGCCTACCCCCAGACGCGCCACGGGATCCGCGACCGCGACCTCGCCTGGCACTCGCGTCAGACCGAGTGGGCGTTGATCCAGGAGCACCTCCTGGGCGGCGGCGACCGCTGACGGCTGATCCCGTTCGCGCGCTGCTGCTCCGCGGGCGGCGCGCGGATCGGAGTGGGCAGGTGGAGTGCTCGCTTCGATGGTCACCCGTCCGGAGGTGCCCGGCCAGGCGAGACCAGCCGAGCGAGACCAGCCGAGCCGGACCGGTCAGGCCGGACCGGTCAGGCCGGGCCGCTCAGGCAGGACCGATGCGACGCGTGCGCCCGAGCAGCGTGCCGCCTCAGGCGGGCTCGGGGGCCTCGGAGCGTCGGACGAGGGTGTAGGCGGCGGGGATCAGCAGGAGAGTGATCAGGGTCGAGCCGACCAGCCCGCCGACCACCGCACGTGCCAGGGGCGCCTGGGCGTCGGCGCCCTCCCCGATCCCGAAGGCCAGGGGGAGGAGCGCCAGGACCGTGGTGAGCGTCGTCATCAGGATCGGTCGGAGGCGGCGACGACCGGCCTCGGCCACGGCTTCGCGCACGGGGGTTCCGTCCTGGACCAGGCGCCCGGCCTGATCGACGAGGAGGATGGCGTTGTTCACCACAACCCCGCCCAGGACGATGCAGCCAATGGCGCTCTGGATGTTGAGAGTCGTACCGGTCAGGTGCAGCGTCACCAGGACGCCGATGGCCGCGAAGGGGACCGAGAGCATGACCACCAGGGGGTCCCGCAGGGACTCGTACTGGCAAGCGAGCACCATGTAGACCAGCGCGATGGCCAGCAGGAACGAGAGCACGAGCTCGCGTGTCGCCTTCTCCTGTTCTTCAAACGTGCCCGCCACCTCGACGGCGTGCCCCCGGGGCCGGGGCAGCGTGGTGAGCTTGGCCTGCAGGTCTCGGGCCACTGAACCCTCGGGCCGGCCTGCGACGTTGGCGGAGACCGTGACCACGCGCTGCTGGTCCTTGCGCTCGATCACGAGGGGGCCACGGCTCGGCTTCGCGTCGACGAGGTTCCGCAGGGCGACGGCGTCTCCCCCCGGGGTGCTCAGGGTCATGTCCAGCACCTCGTCGATGGAGCGCCGCTCGGCGTCCTCCAGCTGGACAAGGATCCGATAGGAGTTGCCGTCCGCGCGGAACTCGCCCGCTCGAGCGCCGGCGAAGCCCACCTCGAGGACCCGCGCCACGTCGCGGACGGAGAGCCCGACGTCGGCGACCTTGGCCCGGTCCACGAGGATCTCCTGCTGGGGCGTCCCGGCGCGCCGGCTGACCGTGACGTCGGTGACGCCGGGCGTCTCCTCGGCGATGCGCGCGGCGTGGGCCGCGAGGCCTTCGAGGACGTCGAGGTCGGGGCCACGGACCTCGATCTCCACGCCGCCTTCGCTCCCGAGCACGCGCTGCAGGAGGAACTGGCCCTCGGGTGCGCGGGTCCGGATCGACATGCCGGCGACCTGCCCCGTGAGGGCGTCGCGGAGCGCGTCCGCGATCTCGGCGTTGGACCGAGTGCGCTCCCGCGCGGGGACGAGAGACATCTGGATGTCTCCCTGGGCCGAGACCGTGCCGCGCCAGCCGGGCCCGACAGAGACCACGCTGGACACGAGCTCGGGAACCAGTGGCATGGCGAGCTCTGTCATCCGGCGGGTCTGGCGATCCACGAGGTCGAGCCGGGTGCCCACGGCCATTTCCCCGGTAACTCGCACCTCACCCTCATCGCTGGGGGGCAGGTACTCGGTCCCGATGAGGGGGTAGAGGAACAGGCTGGCGCCGAGGGCCGCGCAGGACAAGGCGACCACCACGAGGGGCCGGCGGACGGCGCGGCGCAGGAGCCCCGCGTAGGCGCTATCGAGGCGTTGAAAGCCGCGCTCGGCGAACGCAGCAAGTGAGCCCTGGGAGCTTGGCCGCGCGAGGAGCCTGGAGGCGAGGACCGGGACGAGGCTCAGGGAGACGAGCAGCGAGCAGATCAGGCTGAACACGACGACGAGGGCCAGCTCACCGAACAGCGCGCCGGCCACACCCTCGATGAAGGCGAGGGGGAGGAAGATGACCAGGGTCGTGATCGTGCTCGCGAGGATGGCGCTGGCCACCTCATCGGCGCCGGCCACCGAGGCGGTGACGGCGTCCTCTCCGTACTCGCTGCGCCGGCGGAAGATGTTCTCCAGGACGACCACCGAGCTGTCCACCATCATGCCGACGCCGAGCGCCAGGCCCCCGAGGGTCATCAGGTTGAGGGTTAGCCCGCCGAGCTCGAGGAGGGCGAAGGTCGCCACCATGGAGATCGGGATCGACGCCGCGATGACGAGGGTGCTGCGCAGGCTCCGGAGGAAGAAGAGCAGCACGAGGATCGCGAACGCGCTCCCGTAGAGGACGGAGCTCGCGACGTTGTCGATGGAGCGGCGGATGAAGTCGCCCTGGTTGGAGGTGACGACAACGTTGAGCTGGGGGTAAGCCACGTTGACGCGCTCCACCTCCTCGAGGATGGCCTTGGCGACCTCGACGGTGTTGGCGTCGGACTGCTTCCGGATCGCCACCCTTAGCCCGAGGTCGCCGTCCACGCGGACGTAGCGGTCCAGCTTCTCGTAGGTGTCCTTCACCACGGCAATCTGACCGACGGTGACGGCGCCGTCGCCGCGCTCGAGGATCACCGTGTCACGGATCTCGTCCAGGGTCTGGAACTCAGCGGGCGCCCGCAGGGTGACCTCGTAGCGACCCTCTTCCAGCTGGCCGGCAGGGCGGTCCAGGTTGGCCTCCCGGAGCGCGGTGAGCACGCGGTCGAGTGGGATCCCCAGGGCGTTCAGTCGCTGGGGGTCGAGCTCGACCCGGACCTCGCGGGTGAAGCTGCCCCAGGGGTCGACCTGGGCCACGCCGGGGATCCGCGAGAAGCGGAAGCGGATCTGGTCCTCCACCAGCTGGGTCAGGGCCACGGGGTCGAGCTTGCTGCTGACCCCCAGGATCACGATGGGGAAGCTGCCGATGTCGAACTTCTGAACCCGGGGGCGGGTCACCTCGTCGGGGAGCTCGTCCACTTCCTGGTCCACGCGGGCCTGCAGGTCGATGGCCGCAGCGTCGACGTTGACGCCATACCCGAAGCGGACCGTGACGCGGCTCGACCCCTCCAGGGACGTCGACTCGATCTCCTCCACCCCGGGGACCGTCGCGGCCACCTCCTCGATGATCTGCGTGACGAGACGCTCAACCACCTCGGGGCTCGCGCCCTCGTACGTGGTCCGGATCGTGCACGAGGGCATCTCCACTTCGGGCAGAAGGTCGATCCTCAGGCGGCCCAGGGCGAAGGCGCCGAGGGCCACAACCATGAGCGACACCATGGTCGCGAAGACCGGGCGTCGGACGCTGGCGGCGGGGAGGCTCATCGCCCGCCGTTGGCGTTGGGCACGGCGCTAAACACGCTCACCTCGCTGCCGTCATCGCAGAGTTCTTGCCCGAGGACCACGACCCCGCCGGAGAGCCCGTCGCCTGAGACCTGGACCCTGCCGTCCTCTTGCAAGCCGCGTTGGACCGGGGCCCAGCGGACGGTCTTCGCGCCGCGCGGGAGGACAAAGACGCCCTCGATTCCGTTGCGCGCCGTCAGGGCGTCCACGGGCACGATGGTCGCGCCTTCCGCATGGTCGAGCTCGAGCGTGGCGCGGACGAACATCCCGGGTCGGAGCCGCAGGTCATCGTTGTCGACCTCGAGCTCGACACGAACCTGCCGGGTGCTCCTCCGAAAGACGGGCGCGATGCGCGCCACGCGCCCCTCGAAGGACTGGCCCGGATAGGCGTCGGTCGTGAAGCTCGCTCGCTGGTCCACGGCGAGCCTCGAGAAGTCGCGCTCGGGGACGAAGATCACGGCCACGATGGGGTCAAGCGCGACGAGCGAGAGGATCGGCGTGCTGGAGTTGACGATCGAGCCCACGTCGACGAAGCGCTCGGCGATGTACCTGAAGGGGCCCGTTGGCGTCCCCGAGCCGTCGCCGGCGGGGCGGTCCTTGTGGATCGAAGCGGCGGGCGCCTCCCACTCGGCCACGATCCGCGTCTGACCCAGGCGCACGCGCGCGGTCGCGAGGGAGGCCTCGCTGCGTACGACCCTGGCCTTCGCGACGGCGACCATGGCTCGACTGGCGGCGTTGGCGGCCTCGGCGCTCTCCAGCTCGGCCGAGGACGCGATGCCCTCCTGCTGGAGTTGAGCCTGGCGCGCCAGGACCCGCTTCGCCAGGTTCGCTGAGGCCTCGGCCTCTTCCAGGGTGGCTCGACCGACGGCCTGGTCCGCCTCGGCCTGGGCCACGGCTTGGACCAGCTCATCGTCGTCGATCCACGCGATGACCTGGCCGTTCTCGACGGGGTCCCCGATGTCCACGGAGAGACGCTCGACGTTCCCGGCGACGCGCGGCGCGACGATCACCTCGGCCGATGCCTCGAGAGTCCCGGTGAAGACTCGCCGCTCCGTCAGGGCGCCGACCTCGATGTCAGCGACCTCGACGGGGGCGGAACGCTCGGCTCCGCCTTGCCCTGGTCTCGCACTCTGCGGAGGCTCTGGCGCGCAACTCGCAGCGAGGGAGACGACGATGAGCGCTGCGGCTCGGGATCGAGAGTGCTGGTTCATAGGACGGGAGGGGACGCAGAGCGCCCTCGCGGGGAGGTTCGCCCGGCGCGCCCGGACCGATGCGGAGCCAGAGGGGTCAGCGTGGCTCGGCGCGGTCCAGGCGGAGGCCGATCGCGCTGGCGAGCCGCTTGAGATCGTCGGGGATCGGCGCCGCCACGTCGAGGCGGGGATGGTCCTTGAGGGTGAGTCGGCTCGCGTGGAGGGCCTGGCGGGGATGCAGCGTACATGGGGGGGAGCGGTACCACTCCTCCCCGATGATCGGGTGGCCCAGGTGTGCGGCGTGGATCCGGATCTGGTGGGTCCTCCCCGTCAGGATCCTGACGCGCAGCAGGGAATGTTCCGGACCCCGGTCGAGGACCTCGATCTCCGTGTGCGCCGAGCGTCCTTTGGTCGTGACCCCCAGGCTGGTGCCGTCCACCATCCCGATGGGGTCGGTGACGATCTGGGTCTCCCAGGTGGGGCGCCCGTGGACCATGGCGAGGTAGTGCTTTCGCGCTGAGGGCGCGGACATCGCCTCCTTCAGGGCGGCGACATGGCGCCTCTCTGTGGTGAACACATTGACTCCGCTGGTGTCGGCGTCGAGCTGGTGGACCGCCCAGACCATGCCTCCGGCGCGCTGGATCACCGCGTGCTGGAGGCAATCGTCATCGTCCAGGCTGCGGCCAGTGGACGGGAGGCCGGGGGGCTTGTCGATGACGAGGAGAGTTCCCGCTTCGAGCAGAATCCGGCCTTCCAGGTCTCGGGGCATCATGGCGGACGGCTCAGGGGGGAGCCAGGCAGGGAGGGGGTGGGCGCACTCTTGCCGACATGCGGGGGCCGGCCGACTTTGGCTACACTATGCGGGCACAGTCACCATCACCCAGATCAACATGTTCAAGACCCTCCTCCCCGCGGTGCTCGCGCTTGGCCTTGTGGCCTGCACGGCCGAGACCACCGAAATCGATACGACGACCGCCCCGGCCGACGGCAACGCCGCCGACATGGGCGTCGCTAAAGCCCAGACCGTGACGCTTCGGCTCACGGGCATGACATGAGGCGCGGGCTGCCCCCCGCAAGTGCGGTCTGCACTTGCTGAGCTCGATGGAATTGAAGAGTCCGACGTCGTGGTGGACTACGACAAGAAGACCGCCACGGTCGACTGCGCAGGAGCGAACGTTGACCCCAAGGCGCTGATTGGCGCCTTCGAGGGCACGCGCTTCTCGGCGACGCTCTGATGCCCCCGGCGCCGTTCGCGGCGCCGCATCGAGGAGGAGGCCCCGCGGCGCATGCCGTGGGGCCTCCTTCATTGGGCCTCTGCCCGCGCGGGGCACTGGCCGGTCGAGGGGCTTGCGCCCGCTCGTGACGCTGCCTACTGGAACGTCACCTCGATGCCCTGGGAGAAGTTCGAGGTCGCGGTGCCCATGGACGAGTCGCGGAACCAGGTCGTGAAGTTGAAGACGTCACCGGGAGCCGCCGTGATGAAGCCGGTGGGGCTCGGGATCATCGTGAGGTCCGCGGGGAGCATGATCTCGCCCGCCGAGCCGGAGTTCAGGATTTGACCGGGTCCGACGTAGCGACCGATGGCGCCGCCGAGGCAGAGGCTGCCCTGGCTTCCGCCGGGGTTGGCCACGAAGCCCTGGGTCTGACTCACGAGGAAGAAGCCGAACGAGTTCATGGGCATGGAGCTGCACACGAGGGTCAGGTCGTTCAAGGCGACGGCCGGGGAACCGCTGACGCTGACCTCCGCGGGTGACCCGGAGGAGTTGGTCACCGCGGGCCCGCAGTAGCTCGTCCCGAAGCTCGGACCCGATCCGGGGAAGATCTGGATCCCGTTGATGCTGTCAAACGAGGTGGTCACCGAGATGTCGACGATGAGGGGCTGCCCAGCTCCGACGGCGACGACGTGTTCGGCGTGGGTGACACCGAGCACGTAGCCGAGGCAGAAGTCCCCGCCGACGTCCTGTGCCGGATCGACGGACCCCTGGACCGCGACGTTGGTGAGGAACGCCGCGCTGTCCGGCGCCATGGCGTAGGTGATGACGGTGTAGGTGCCCTGGTTGAGGCCATCGAACCGGAACTGGCTCGGACCGCCGACGTAGCCGCAGTCATCCATCAGGGCCTGGTCATCACCGATGGAGCAGGCCTCGTCGAAGAAGAGGCTGAGCGGCGTGACGGTGAGTCCATCCCAGGTCAACGTCACACCGGTCGGGTTGCCGGTGATGTCGTTGAGCGCCGGTGAGACCGTGAC
>Ga0102815_10000938_pt1 | contig 18699 bp, 10 predicted proteins | sample ColrivemetaGS759_FD_79113 | JGI IMG/M metagenome (GOLD analysis project Ga0102815, IMG submission 79113) | Estuarine microbial communities from the Columbia River estuary - Ebb tide ETM metaG S.759 | ecosystem: Environmental > Aquatic > Marine > Intertidal zone > Estuary | place: USA: Columbia...
GTGACGTGTTCAGCGCGCTCTTCTTCGTCTCGATCGGGATGCTCTTCGACGCCTCGATTGTCATCGAGGAGCCCGTGGCGACCCTCTCGCTCTTCCTGGCGGTGGCGGCGACCAAGGCCGCGGTCGTCTTCGGCGTGGGCTACTACCTGACCCGGTCGCGCCGGACGGCGATGATCGTCGCCGCGGCCCTCTTCCAAGTGGGGGAATTCGCCTTCGTGGTGGCGAGCCAGGCCCGCGAGCTCGGGGTGCTCGGGGGCGCGGACGAGCAGCGCTTCCTCGCGGTGGCGGTGCTCTCCATGGTGGTCACCCCTGTCGTGATGCGCCTCGCTTGGAGGCGGGGTGACGCCGGGCGTCCTTCGAGCGCCGATGGCGGCGACGGGGTTCAACCGGAGGACGCGCCGCGGGTCCTGATCGCCGGCTTCGGGCTCACGGGCGAGCATCTCGCCCGGGTCCTCGCGGCGACCGGAGTCGACCATCGCGTGCTCGACACCGACCCCGACAGGGTCAAGCGGGAGCGGGCCGCCGGAGTCCCCATCGTGCTGGCAGATGCCAGTCGGGCCGACGCTCTGACGCAGGCGGGGATCGCCGGAGCCAAGGTCTTTGTGGTGGCCATCAATGACGCGGGGGCGAGCCGCCGGGCGGTGGCCCTCGCGCGTCAGCTCTCGCCCTCGGTCCAGGTCATCGTCCGGACCCGCTTCCTCAGCGACACAGAGGAGCTGCTGCGCCTCGGCGCGAACCAGGTCGTCCCCGAGGAGTTCGAGACCTCGGTGGAGATCTTCGGCCGCGTCCTGCGGGAGCTTCATGTGCCCAGGGGAACGATCGCCGTCCAGACGGAGCTCGTGCGCCGAGAGGGCTACCAGCTCCTCCGGGGCCCCGTCGCCGAGGAGCGCCACCTCGCCGTGGTGGGCGAGATCCTCGCGAGTACGGCGGTCGACACGCTCTTCGTGGGTACGGACTGCGCGGGCTGCGGGCGGTCTCTGGGGGAAATGGGGTTCAGGGTCCGAACTGGCGCGACGGTCCTCTCGGTCGTGCGCGGCGCAGACGAGATCCACGGGCCCGGCGCCGACCTCGTGCTGCAGCCGGGGGACCTCCTCGTCGTACGCGGGGAGCATCGTGAGCTGGACCTCGCCCGGGACCTGATCGCTGGCACCCTGGACGCCGAGGACACGGTTCACTGAGGGGCCGGTCAGCGGGCGCGCGCCCTGCTAGAGTCTCGGCTCGGCGGAGCCCCCTGCGTTCCGGTCTAGCGCGATGAATGTCCCTCCTGATCAGAACGCCCCGAGTCACGGGCTCGTCGGCCAGACCCCCGCGGTGGGGGACGCCACAGGGGCGCGGTCGGCCGCGGAGCGTGAGCGGGTCATGCGCCTGTTTCAGGTGCTCCGGGACTCGATCCAGATTGCGCTCGAGTCGGGTGTGCCGCAGACAGCGGCCGCGCGAGCAGACCTGGCTCGCTCCAGCCACGTCGAGCTGCTCGAGGTCGGCCTCCCGCCGGAGATCGAGGCGCAGCTGGCGGCCTTCATGGCGGACCTTGAAGCGCGCTTCCCCACGGCCTGGCGCCTGAACGCCGCCGCGCGGTTGATCGAGCGCGCTGGCGCGGCGCGGCGCCCCGACGTTCAGCGGGAGCGGCTCGTGGAGGCGCGGGCGCTGCTGGTCTCTTCCCGCGGTGTCGATGGGGTCGACCAGGGCGCCGTCGAGGAGCGCCTCGGCGCCCTGGAGGCGGACCTTGAGCGGCTCAGCGCCCACGACGGCGGGGTGATCGAGGTCGCGGTCCCCGTGCCTCGGGAGGCCGGTGCCCAGGTCGAGGGGGCCCTCGCGGGCGACGTGGAGTCCGCCCTTGATGGGGCGTCGAGCACCTCGGACGGGGGCGCCGCCGCGCCCCACGTGGAGATCTCGCTGGAGCTGCTCCCTCGGGTTCACCTCGCGATGCTGCGCGGCCGCCGGGCCCCGGTGCACGCCGTGCGAGTGTGCAACGTCTCTGAGGTGCCGCTGGCGGCCTCAACGCTCAAGATCGCGGCCACTCCGCCGTTCCTCGCCGACGCGGTCATCGAGCTCCCGCCGCTGGCCGCGGGGGAAGACCTTGAGCTGGGCGCGGATCGCCTGGATGGACTCCTCTGCTACGAACCGGCGCTCCTCGCTCGGCTGACCGAGCGCGCTGAGGGGGCCGTGGTCGCGCGTGCGTTGACGGCAGAGGGCCTGGAGGTGGGCTACACGCGGGCCTCCTGGGAGCTGCACCCGGCGGACTCCTGGCCGGGCGCGTCCACGCTCCCCGAGGTGCTCGCGGCCTTCGTGATGCCGAACGCGCCCTTCGTGACGGAGCTGCTCTCATCGGCGGCTCAGCGACTTGAGCGAGCGGGCCACGAGCCGGCGCTCAGCGGCTACCAGTCTCGCGACCCCGTCCACGCGCTCCACATGGTGGAGGCCATCTACGGGGCGCTCCTCGACGCACAGATCAGCTACGCCAATCACCCCGCCAGCTTCGAGAGCGAGGGACAGCGCGTGCGCTTTCCAGCGGCCATCGAGCAGGCGCGGCTCGCGACTTGCCTGGACGTCTCGCTCCTGGCGGCGGCCGCCATGGAGCAGGCGGGGCTCCACCCGATTGTGATCATCATTCGCGGGCACGCGTTCGTGGGCGCCTGGCTGGTGGAGCGCACCTTCTCAAACCCTCTGGTGGAGGAGCCCTTGCGCCTCTCGAAGCGGGTCGACCTGGCCGAGATCTGCGTCTTCGACCCCACCGGCGCCTGCCACCGGCCTTCGCCGGACTTCGCGGGGGCGCGTGAGGTGGCGGAGCGGGAGCTCTTGGACCGCACCGTGTTTCGGTTCGCGGTGGACGTGGCGAGGGCGCGCCGCGGTGGGATGCTGCCGCTGCCTACCTTTGCGGACGGCGGTCCAGGGAGCTCCAGCGCAGGCGTGGCGCCCAGCGGTGCCGCGCCCACCGCCTCTGCTCGCGACCTGGAGGCGGACCTCAAGGCGTACCTGGAGGCAGACCGCCTGCGACGGGAGGCGGAGGAGACACCGGAGACGCGGCTGGATCGCTGGCTCCGTCAGCTCCTCGACCTGACCATGCGGAACCGGCTCTTGAACTCCTCGAGCAAGAGCAAGCGGGTCATCCCCCTCCTGGGGAGCAAGCTCGACGCCGTGGAGGATCGACTGGCCGCGGGTCGGAGCTTCGCCGTCCTCGAGCGCCCATCGGAGCTTGCGGGGAAGGGCGCTCCAGAGGACGAGGCGGTCCGTGCTCTGGACGCCCTGCTCGAGGCCGGGGTCGGGGAGGGGCAGCTCCGGTCCTACCTGGACGCCGCGGAGCTCGAGGTTCGCCTGACCAATGTCTACCGCGAGGCGCGGACGGCACGGGAGGAGGGCGGCGTCAACAGCCTCTATCTCGCCGTGGGCTTCCTCTCTTACCGGGAGACTCGCCAGGCCACCCGCTCGCGCCGAGCGCCGCTCCTGCTGATCCCGCTCGAGATCAAGCGCAAGTCCGGCCGAGCCGGCTACTCGCTCGTGAAGGGCGGCGATGAGACGCGCATCAACGTGACCCTGCTGGAGTACCTGCGGCGGGATCACGACGTGGACATCACGGGACTCGACCCGTTGCCCGAGGACGAGAACGGCGTGGATGTGTCGCTCGTGCTGCGCATCATCAAGGACGCGGTCAAGGACGAGGACGGCTGGGAGGTCACCGAGGAGGGGCAGGTGGGCCTCTACTCCTTCTCGAAGTACCTGCTCTGGCGTGACCTGCGGGACCGGGCCGACGTGTTGCGTGAGAACGCTCTCGTGGCGCACCTCCTTGACCGCCCCCGGGAGCCCTTCGAGGGGCCCATGGAGGAGCAGGGGATCGGCATCTCGCCGGAGGAGCTTGACGAAGCGGTCGGGGCGAAGGAGGTCTTCGCGCCGCTCTCCTACGACTCGACCCAGCTCAGCGCGATCCTCGCCGCCGCGCGGGGGCGCACGATGGTGCTCGAGGGCCCGCCGGGGACGGGCAAGTCCCAGACGATCACCAACCTGATCGCTCACGTCATCGCCAAGGGGCAGCGCGTCCTGTTCGTCTCGGAGAAGATGGCCGCGCTCGACGTGGTGCACCGGCGGCTGCGCGGGCTGGGGCTCGGGCCCGCCTGCCTCGAGCTGCACTCGAACAAGGCCAACAAGAAGGGCGTCCTCGAGCAGTTCAAGGAGTCCCTCGAGGAGGGGCGCGTCCGGGGCGCGCGGCGTCGGGGCTGGGAGGAGGTGACTGACGATGTGGACGCGGCACGCGGCCGCCTCAACGGCCACGTGGACGCTCTGCACCGCGAGCGGAGCTCGGGCGAGACGATCCATGGGGTCATCGCAGGCTTTGCCTCGGCGGCCCGGCGGGGCCAGGCGACCCTGGAGCTCGACCTCGACGACCCCACAGGCGTCAGCCCGGAGGAACTCGGCCGGTGGCGGCGGGTCCTGGACGAGCTTGACCCCGTGGCCGAGGAGCAGCTGGTTTCACCCGACCACCCGCTCCTGCTCGTGGGGCGCCAAGACTACTCGCCGATCATCGAGGACGAGGCCCGCGCGTCGCTGACGGCCTTCGACGGAGCGGCGTCGGAGTTCCTGGCGGCGGCGGACCAGGTCCTCGGCTTGCTCGGGTTGACCTCGCCCACCTCCCGCGGGGGATGGGACCTCCTGCTCGCGCTGGCCAGCGCGCTCGCGGGAGCCCCCGACCCCGGCGCTGACGCCGCGGCGCTGCTGGAGGGCGGGCCCTTTCTTGGCCGTGCGGCGGCCCTCCGCGACGCGGCGACCGAGCTCGCTGCGCTCCAGTCGGGCTTTGACGCGCGTTATCGGGCGGCGCCCGGGTCGCTCGACCTCGACCGGCTCGAGCTGGCGCGCCGGGACACCCTGGCCAGCGGCCTGTTGGGCCTGTTCACTCGCTGGCGCGGGCGTCGGGCGCTGCGCGACGCGTTCCGAGGCATCGCCCGTGAGCCGGGATCCATCGGTAACGACGACGCCCTGCGAGGCCTCGAGGAGGTCCAGCGAGCGCTCGAGTTGGAGCGCGAGGTCGGAGAGGTCGGGGACCTCGAGCGCACGGCGCTCGGCCCCGCTTGGGACGCGGACGCACGGGACCTGGGCGCTTGCTCGGACCACCTGCAGCGCGTGCGCGACCTGGCCGCTGCCCTGGCCGCGTTCGCGCCGGACGCCGGGCTCACGGTCCGTGCTGCGGCGGAGGCGCTCGCGGCCCATTGGGACCGTGAGCTGACCGATCCGGAGGGCGAGCTCTCCACCTGCACCCGCGAGCTCCAGCCTGCGTTGACGGAGCTTGACGTGAGGAAGGGCGCCGCCGAAGAGGCCGCGCAGCCGCTCCCTGGCGCGCCGGTTGGCTGGTCCCGGGACGAGGTGGCGGCCCTGCAGTCGCTCACTTTGCGCTGGACGGACCGCTGGGGGGAGCTGCGCGGTTGGACTCGCTGGCAGACCCTGCGGGCTGCGGCGCTCGAGGCTGGCCGAGGGGACGTGGTCGCGGCGCTCGAGGACGGGCGGATCGGCGGCGGTCAGTCCCGCCGCGCCTTTGACGAGGCGTACTCACAGGCGTGGGTGCTGCACGAGATCTCTGCGGACGGGGCGCTCAAGGCCTTCGACGGCGCGGATCAAGGCCGGGCCATGGAGCGCTTCAAGAGACTCGACGAGGAGCGCCTCGGGGCAGCGCGCGAGGAGGTCCGTCAGCGGATCGGGACGACACGACCCCAGCCGGCGACCCTGCGAGAGAAGAACCGGGGCACGGCGCTGGGCGTCCTTCAGCGCGAGATCACGAAGAAGACCCGCCACATGGCCATCCGCCGGCTGCTGGCGGAGCTCGGCGAGCTGGCGATGGAGCTCAAGCCGTGCTTCCTCATGAGCCCCATGTCCGTGGCCCAGTACCTCGAGGCGGACCACCCGCGCTTTGACCTCGTGGTGTTCGACGAGGCGTCCCAGATCCCCGTGTGGGATGGCATCGGCGCGATTGCGCGGGGCAACCAGGCGGTGATCGTGGGCGACCCCAAGCAGCTCCCGCCCACGAGCTTCTTCAGCCGCAGCGAGGACGAGGCCGTCGAGGAGGACGAGATCCAGGATCTGGAGAGCATCCTCGAGGAGTGCATTGGGGCCCAGGTCCCCACTCAGCGGCTGGCCTGGCACTACCGGAGCCGCCACGAGAGCCTGATCGCCTTCAGCAACGAGCGCTACTACGACGGGGGGCTCCTCACGTTCCCCTCGAACTCCTCCGAGGGGCTCGGCGTCTCTTCGCGCTACGTGGAGGGCGGCGTGTACGACAAGGGGCGCACAAGGACGAACGCGGTGGAGGCCAGGGAGGTGGTGGACGAGGTCGTCCGGCGCCTCAAGGACCCCTCGCAGCGTGACCGCTCGATCGGCGTCGTGACCTTCAGCCAGGCGCAGCAGACGCTGGTCATGGACCTGTTTGACGGGGCCGTGCGTGAGCACCCCGAGCTGGAGCCATTCTTCGACGAGAGCGCGGACGAGTCCGTGTTCGTGAAGAACCTGGAGAACGTCCAGGGCGACGAGCGCGACGTGATCGTGTTCTCGGTGGGCTATGGGCCGGACGAGCGGGGCAACGTGTCCATGAACTTCGGGCCGCTGAACAAGGACGGCGGCGAGCGCCGGCTCAACGTGGCGGTCACGCGCGCCCGTGAGGAGGTGCTCGTCTTCACCTCCCTCAGGCCAGATCAGATCGACCTGGCTCGGACCAGCGCGCGGGCCGTACGCGACCTGCAGGCCTTCCTGCGGCACGCCGAGCGAGGCGCCCGGAGCGGGGCCGCTCCCCGCCACGCGACAGGAGACGCCGCCGACGGGATGGTCGAGCGGCTCGCGGCGCGTCTCGCCGAGCGCGGGTGGGAGGTCACCACGGGAGTCGGAGCCTCGAGCGTGCGGGTGGACGTCGCCGTGCTGCACCCGGGCCGTCCGGGGAGGTTCCTGGCAGGGATCGAGACGGACGGCGAGAACTACGCGCGCTCGGCCACGGCGCGGGATCGGGACCGGTTGCGCCCCATGGTGCTCGCCGGCCTCGGCTGGGACCTCGAGCGGGTGTGGGCCGTGGACTGGTGGAGGGACGCGGACGCGGAGGTCGAGCGGCTGGACGCGCTCCTACGGGAGCGCCTCGCGGCGGATCCGGGTCCTGGAACGGCGCTGGCCACCGACCCGACGTAGCGGCGCAGAGGTTGCACGGGCGCTGCGGTGTCCGGACCTCAGGGGGAGAGTGGCTTGGAGAAGTCGAACACCTCCGGTCGGGCAAGCTCGAGGTAGGGCTCCAGGGGCATCACGATGGAGCAGGTGAGCGAGCCCGCGTTGAAGGCGATGCGGTCGTTGTCCAGGAAGGCCTCGTCCAGGCAGTTGGGTGGCGTGAGGATCGGCGGGCCGAAGGGGGGGACGCAGCCGGGGACGAGGCCGGTGAGTCCCAGGAGCTCGTCGCGGCTCGCGAAGCGCGCGCGGCTCTCCTTGAAGTGCCTGCGGACTCGGTTGGAGTTGAGCTGTCTCGCGGCGGAGAGCACGCAGACCCGGTAGGTGTCCCCGACCTTCAGGACGATGGACTTGCCGCCAACCTCGAGGGCCTCGCCGCGGGCCGCCGCCGACTCCTCGCTCGTGCGCGTCGGGCTGTGCTCGACGTATCGGTACGCCACGCCGGCGCCTTCGAGCAGGGATCGGATGCGCCTGGTGGTCTCGGTAGGGCCGATGCAGGCCTGGGGCTCTTCGGTCATGGGGGGGCGGTATCCGTGAGCGTTGGTTCCAGGGGCGGGAATCCGGGGCGGAGGGGCTATCCTCCGGAGCGGAGCCCCGACGATCTCGGATCGTCGACAGCCTCGGACCTCAACTTGCCACAAGCATGAATTCAATGCGCCTCGCTCTTCTCAGCTGCCTCGCCGCCTCGCTTGTCCTCCTGGCCTCCTGCTCGAGCTTCGAGTTGGAGGAGTCCTTCACGCTGACGCAGGAGCTCGGTTTGGATGGCCCGGTGGCGCTCGATGTGGTCTGCGAGGTGGGGTCCATCGAGGTCGGGGAGGACCCCGCCCTGGAGGGGATCGAGGTCCGCGGTCTGGTGAAGCTCACGGGTCGAGATGAGGAGCGGGCGCGGGCGCGCTTCGAGCAGCTTGGGGCCTCGATTCAGCGTGGGGCGGACGGGGTCACCATCACCCCGACCTTCGAGGGCGGCCGGCGCCCCTCGGAGCGCATCAGTCTGAAGGTCACGGTGCCCGATCTGGGGGGCGTGCGGTTGGAGACGCGCAACGGATCGCTGGTCGCCTCGGGGGCTCGTGGGGGCGTGCGAGCGGGGTCCTCCAACGGCGCGATCAAGATCATCGACTGCGTGGGAGAGGTCCAGCTGTCCACGAGGAACGGCGCCATCTCCGTCGAGGGAGGCTCCGGAGACATCCGTGGAACTACAGCCAACGGACCTGTCCGTGTCTCGGGGTTCAACGGCCCCCTTGAGCTTGAGACCTCGAACGGCGACATCACGGTCTCCCTCGCGGAGGACGCCAGGGAGGCGGTCCGTCTGCGCTCGAGCAACGGGGATATCGATCTGAGCGTCGCGGACGGATGGTCAGGGGTCATCGAGGCGTCCACCAGTAACGGACAGGTGCGGTTCCGCGATCAGGACGGGCAGCGCCAGAAGGGCAAGGCTTCGATCCTCGCCGTGGGCGCCGGCGGGGCGCGCTCCGTCGTGCGGACAGGCAACGGGTCGATCGAGGTCGAGGTTCGCTCACCGGACGTCCTGCGCTCGCCCCGACCCTAGCGGTCCGCGGTCGGGCGTTCGGCGCTCCGCTGCTGGCGGCCCGCGCTGGGCGGCGCTCGCTCCAGGTTCCATCGGCGGCCTGGGGGGGCGTCAAGTCCACTCCCCCTGGATGAAGGCGCGCCCGTGCTTGGGCTCTCGGAAGGCCCACAGCGAGCGCCCGCAGCTGGTCTCCAGTCGGTAGTAGTCACGCACGGTGTGGGGCGATCCGTCGGGCCACGCGGGGCTGTCGTCCCACCAGGGCCGCGCGAGCCGTTCGGGTCCCCGCGCCCGGCGAATGCGGTAGGCGATCCCGCGCCAGCGCAGGCGGCCGGGCAGCCCTTCTGGGTCGCCGGGGTGATCGAAGGCCGCGGGCTCCGGCGGAGAGAAGAGCAGGGAGGGGCGCGGCATGTGGCGTGGCTTGCTGGCTCCCCTCGCTCGGTGCTCATGGGGGCGGACCCACGAGTAGGAACGCTCCGGGAGGTGCGAGGGCTCGGCGCGGGCAGCGAGGACAGTCTCGGGGCCGAGGCGAGCGGCGAGGATGTCTACCAGCTCACCCACGTGTCGGTCGAGGGGCTCCGAGGGGGGGGAACTGGTCGGCTCCGGCGGCTCCCAGGCCCCGACCTGCTGGGCGGGGAGGCGTCCGGTCCGGATGGCGACGAAGCGAATCCGCTCGATGCCAAAGCCCAGGTGCACGGACTCGACGCTGGGTCTGAGCATGGTCCACAGGTGCCGGGGGTCCGCGCTGGGGCGGGAGAGCGAGAGGGGCAGCCGCCGAGGCGGTAGATCCGACGGCTCGAGCACGAGGGTCGCCTCCAGCACGCCCTGGCGCGCGCGGTCGAGTTCGCGGGAGAGCTCCAGCACGAGCTCCTCGGCGGCCTGGGCGATGGCCTCGGCCTGCTGGACCGGGCCCTCGAACACGCGCTCGGCCTGGGGAGGGCTCTCGAAGGCCAGCGGCGTGACCGACTCGAACGCGCGCCCGAGCGCCTGGTCGAGGCGCATGGCGACGTCACCTCCGAAGCGCGCTGCCACGCGGTCACGGTCGAGGCGCAGGAGCTCCTGGACGGACTCCACGCCGAGCTCGGCGAGGGCATCGCAGGTGGCCTCGGGGAGCCGGAGCGCGGCGACGGGCAGCGGCCCCAAGGCGAGGGCCTCGTCGCCGCCGGGGACGAGCTGGCGGGGCGTTCGGCCGAACCTCGCGATGGCAGACGCCGCGCCGACGGTGTCGGCTACGGCCAGGCGTGAGCCGATCTCCAGCCGGTGCATGGCACGCAGCACGGCGCGGCACAGGTCCTCCTCGTCGCCGAAGAGCCGTTCCGTACCGGCGACGTCGACGAACAAACCGTCAGGGGGTTCGAGGGCGACGAGGGGCGAGAAGCGCGCCATGAGCCACTGCCCGAGGGCGTGGAGCGCGCGCAGGTCACGCTCCTCCGACAGTTCCTCGACCCAGGGGTCTCCGTGGCGTGCACGGACCTGGGGGTCGATCAACGCCTGGGCCTCGGCGAGGGAGAGTCCGACGCGCACACCACGCCGGGCCGCCTCGTTGCAGCGGGCGGCCACGAGGGATCGGCCCTGACTCGATCGAGCGAGGAGGATGCAGGAGGTCTTGGGTGCCCCTGGACGCCGGGCTGCGCGGCGTCGGCGGCGCTGGGCGAGATCGATGGACAGGGAACGCAGATGGATGGCGAGTACGCGCCTCATGGTTTTGCTCAGTCTTCAGGTGTCAGTCCCTCCTCATGGGCAGTCCTCCCTCATTCGTTTCATCGTTCCGCCGGCCTCGACGTCGGCGCGGATATCGGCGCGGATATCGGCGGCGGAGACGCCAGAGGCGCGAGCGCCCGTTCGTCGGCGCCGCGCTTCCGCTCCTGTGCGGCTTGGGAGGCGCCGATCCGGCTCCGGTGGAGCTGCTGAGCTCCCTTGGCGCGCAGGAGCGTCGCGTTCCAGGCGGGACCCTCGCGGGCGCTCTCCCGTCGACGGACCCGCCAGCGGGTGGTGGCCGCCGAGACCTCGCGCTCCTCGCCTGGAGGCCGCGCGAGCAGGACGAGGGCCTCGGACGAGGTGGCCGCGAGCTGGAGCCGGCGGGTGGCCGCCATCCCAAGGCCTGAGCCGTCCGCGACCACGGCGGTGATCCCGGGGCAGCGCAGGGCCGTGTCGATGGTCCAGAGGCGCAGGCTCGCGTCCTTCGGGGCGGCGAAGATGGACCGCTCGAGGAGCCCCAAGTTCGCAGGGTCTTGGGCGCCGGATCCTTCAGAGGGATCATCAGAGGTGCCTTCGGGCGCCGCCTCGTTCCCGGGCTCCAGGTGAACCTCAACCTCACCGGCCGAGCGCTCGGCGTCGGGCGCTTGCTGCCCCTCGATCACGGCGGGTCGTCGCGCGATGGCGCCGGGATAAGGCCAGACCCGGCGCCCGATCCAGATGACCGAGGCGGGGGCTCCGCGGGAGGCCGCGTCGCAGGCGGCCCGCCGGGCGAGGTGGGCGAGGAGGAGCAGCGGGGGGCTCCAATCCCGGGTGCTGCGGTCCGCGCGAGGGGAGCCTGCGCCGCCCACGCCGAACCACTCATGGACGCATCCCCGGACGAGGCCGGCGGCGCCGCCGGTGGAACCTGTGATGCGGTCGATCGAGGGCCAGCCGCTGGAGACCGCGCGGGAGGGCTGTCCGAAGACCTCGGGGTCGGGGTTCGGAGTACCGGCCAGGGGGCCCGTTCGCAGCTGCTCGAGCAGCGCCTCGATGCCTTGGGGCGATCGCATGGCCCGATGGTAGGTATTTGTTAGGTTCCCGCCTAGCCCTCTTCGCTGACCTCTGCCTCGGTCTTCGGTCGCCTCCCGCCGCTCGAGACGCGGCACGCCACGCGCACGGGCCGGAGGGCGAGGAGCACGGCGACGGCGGTGAAGAGCGCCCCGGGAAGGGCCACGATGCCCAGCAGCTCTACGGTGACCTCGGCCGCCCTGGGGTGGTCCTGGTTGATCGAGCCGAACAGCCCGACGTACAGGCGAGCGAGGTCCGCGAGGCCGAGGAGCGCGCCCCCGGCGGCGGCCCACCAGCCCCAGTGCTGGCGGGTCAGGAGCCCGATGGCCCCGGTGGCGGCGGCGCCCGCGGCGACGTAGGTCAGGAGGAACGGGTGCAGCGAGCCGGTCATAGGAGAGCGAACCGCGAGCACGCCGAACTCGCGGTTCACCTCGTCGATGCTCCAGACGGTCAGGAGCGGGCCCAGCGCCGCCGCGACCAGCGCCAGCACGGCGGCTGCGATGGTCGCGCCGGTGCGCTGGACCCTCCTGGCGTCCCGGAGCGCCTGGGCGCGCTCCGAGCGCGGTTGACCTCGTCGAGGAGCCACGGGTCCAGGCTCAGCTGGGGTCCACCTGGTGCATGTGGACGTCCTGCTGCGGGAAGGGGAAGGAGATCCCCTCCTTGTCGAAGCGCATCTTCATCTGGCGGCGCAGCTCGCACACGGTCCCGAAGTACTGGCTGGTGGGGACCCAGGCCCGCACGTTGAAGTTGACCGAGGAGTCCGCGAGCTCCATGAGCATCACCTGGGCCCCGGGGTCGCTCTGGACGTGCTCCATGCTGTTCACGACGTCGAGCATCACGGCCTCGGCCTTCTCGATGTCATCGTCGTAGGCGATCCCGAACATCTGGTCGATGCGGCGGGAGTCGTTGGCGGTGATGTTGCGAATCGTGCTGCCCCAGATCGACCCGTTGGGGATCGTCAGGCGCTGGTTGTCGGGGGTCAGCAGCGTGGTGGAGACGAGGGTCATCGCCTCGACCGAGCCGGTCTCGCCGGTCACCGTCACGACGTCGCCGATGTCATAGGGGCGGTACAGCAGCAGCATCACGCCGGCGGCGAAGTTGCCCAGGGTGTCCTGAAGCGCGAAGCCGACCACGAAGCCCATGACCCCGACGCCGGCGAGCAGCGGGGCGACGTTGACGCCGATGGTCTGGAGGGCGACGATCAGACCGACGAAGAAGATCACCTTGGTGACCGTGTTCTGAACGAAGTTCTTGAAGAGCTCGCTGGCGTTGAGCTTCGAGCGCTCCAGGCCTCCGCGGGTGATGCGCCCGACCCAGCCCCCGACGATCTTCGAGACGAAGAGAATCAGCAGGAACAGGAGCAAGTTGCCGATGAGACGAGGTCCATCCTCGAGGACCCACTCCTTCAGGACGACACCGGGCTCGTCCATGAGGCGCTTGAAGAGCGACTCCATCTGGTCCCCAATAGGAGGATCCACATCACCCTTTGGGTCCTTGGGCGCGCCATCTTCCGAGCCGGCGTTGGCCGAATCCGCGTCTTCCGAGCTAGTGTCGGAAGACTGCTCGAGGCTGGATACTGGAAGAGGGGCCGGCGTTGCTGCCTGAGCCGTGGCGCCGAAGGGAAGGATGAGGGCGAGGCAGACGGCGGCTAGCGTCTTCCACGCCAAGGTGCGAGCTTGGATGTTCATGCGGTGAAGATGTCGCGGGGGAGACCTCTTCGCAAGTCAGTTTGGGTCGCCGCTGTGTCCAGCAGATGTCTAAGGCGGCGCGCGCATTCAGCGTTCCTTTGCGCGCTTCTCCGGACTCGCTTTGGGCCGCTTTCCTGTGACTCAAATGAGGGGCCGAATCCTCCGCCTGCTGGCGAACTCGGCCTGCTCACGGGCGCGTTCGAGAGGGGGTCCATCCACCGCTCCGAGCCTGAAGAAGAGCACCGCCAGATCTCCTCTCCTCCTGGTCCCGCTTGGCTCGACGAGGGGCCGCCCGGTCGGTGTCCGATCTGGCCCGCCGGCGCCACCGGGGCGGAATTCGCCCTGGGCGCCTCGTGTCGTCTCGGGCCACCGAACTCCCTCCAGGGTCCCTGAGACCTGTTTCAGGACACGAGGGCTTGGTCCTGATGAAGTGAGCGTGGGGGCTCGGTTGCGGGCTCATCCGCGTTGGAGACAATGGTGGCGGAAGAGCCCCGACTTCTTGAGGGCCGCACGAACAGACGGATCCGATGACCGCAAGCCCCATATCACTGACGCTCTCAGCAGCGCTCCTCGCGGCGGCGCTCCCGCTCGCCGTCCCTGCGGCGGCCCAGGGACAGGTGTCGGTGCCTTCGCAGAGGCAGCGGGTCGCGACCCCGGCGGGGCCGTCCTCCTTCGTCCAGCAGCTGTTCGTCGTCTCCAACTGGCACGCCGAGCTGCGCGTTACGTTGACCGAGCAGCTCGGCACTGGCGCGGACCTCTATCTCCGCAAGGGCGCACCGCCGACGCTGACGGACTGGGACGCGCGCTCCCGGACGAGCGGCACCTCGAACGAGGTCATCGTCATGGACGCCGGCTCGTTCCCTCCGCTCGAGTCTGGCATCTGGTACGTCGGCGTCTATCGTCCCGCGGGCAGCGTCTACGACCTCGACATCGAGCGCGGTTCCAAGGCCTCGACGAGACCGGGCATGGGAGCGATGCCCTACGCCGGGGGCGCGACCTTCCGCGTCTGGGCGCCGGACGCCGACGCGGTCAGCGTCGCTGGACCCTTCAACGCCTGGTCCCCCAGCTCGGCGCCGCTCTCGGCAGAGGGAGACGGGAACTGGTCGCTGGACGTGCGGGGGCTCGGCGCTGGGGACCGCTACAAGTACGTGGTCGACACGGGGGCGCAGCTCAACTGGCGCGCCGATCCGCGCTCGCGGCAGGTGACTAACAGCGTCGGGGACAGCGTGATCGTCGACCCCGATGCCTTCGCGTGGACCGGGCAGTTCTTCACCCCCCAGTGGAACGACACCGTGCACTACGAGATGCACATCGGGACCTTCAACGACCTGCCCGGCGGAGCGCCGGGGTCGTTCGGGTCCGCGCTCCAGCGGCTTGACCACCTGCAGAGCCTGGGCGTGAACATGATCGCGCTCATGCCGATCAACGAGTTCCCCGGAGAGTTCTCCTGGGGCTACAACCCCGCCCACCCCTACGCGCCCGAGACCGCCTACGGAGACGTGGAGGACGTGAAGCGCTTCGTTCAGGCGGCCCACGACCGGGGCATCGGGGTGACGCTCGACGTGCTCTACAACCATCTCGGGCCCAACGACATCCCGCACTGGCAGTTCGACGGGTCCTTCCCGGGCCGGAGCGGGGGCAACTACTTCTACGACGACTTCAACGCCCAGACGCCCTGGGGCAACACGCGCCCTGACTACGGGCGCGGCGAGGTCCGTCAGTACATCCGTGACAACGCGCTGATGTGGCTCGAGGAGTTCCGCATGGACGGGCTCCGCTTCGACGCCACTGCGTACATCCGCGAGGGTCCGGGCGGCGACCTGCCGGACGGCTGGTCGCTGATGCAGTGGATCAACAACGAGATCGACGCGGTCCAGCCTTGGAAGCTGATCATCGCCGAGGACATGCGGCTCAACGAGTGGGTCACCAAGCCCACGGGCGCCGGCGGCGCGGGCTTCGACTCCCAGTGGGACGCCGGCTTCGTCCACCCCATCCGCGCGGCGGTCATCACGCCCAACGACGCGGACCGTGACATGTGGTCTGTGAGGGATGTCCTCTATGCGCGCTACAACGCGGACGCCTTCGAGCGGGTCGTGTACACGGAGTCTCACGACGAGGTGGCCAACGGGCGGTCGCGTGTCCCCGAGGAAATCTGGCCGGGGAACGCCGCGAGCTGGTACTCGAAGAAGCGCTCCACGCTCGGCGCGGCCATCGTGATGACGGCGCCAGGGATCCCCATGCTCTTCCAGGGCCAGGAGCTCCTGGAGGACGGGTTCTTCACCGACACGGATCCGATCGATTGGTCGAGAGCGGTGACCTTCGGCGGGATCAGGGACCTCTACCGCGACCTGATCTCCATGCGCCGCAACCTCGGCGGCTTCACCCAGGGTCTGCGCGGCCAGCACATCAACGTGCACCACGTGAACAACGGGGCCAAGGCCATCGCCTATCACCGCTGGGACGCGGGCGGCGCAGGGGACGATGTGGTCGTCTTCGCGAACTTCGGCGCGGCGAGCTACCCGAGCTATCGCGTGGGCGTCCCGAGGCCTGGCTGGTGGCACCTCCGCTTCAACAGCGACGCCGCGATCTACGACCCCGCCTTCGGTAACCACCCCTCGGGCGGCGTTCAGGCGGAGCCCATTCCCTACGACGGAATGCCATACAGCCTGAACCTCTCGGTCGGGCCCTACACGGCGTTGGTCTTCTCGCAGTGATGCGGCCCTCGTGCCGGGGCCTCCCGCGCGCAGGCGGCCCGCCCGGCCGGGACTCCTCTCTCCCTCCCTTCCCATGTTCAAGCTCCTCCCCGTCACCCTCGCGCTCCTCAGCGCCGTGGGGCTCCTGTCGCCTGCGAGCTCGCAGGTGACCATCATCTCCTCGGAGACCTTCGAGTATCCGGCGCCGGGCCCGTTCTTCCAGCAGGTCGGCGGTGTGGGTTGGGAGAACCCCTGGTGGGTGAGCGGCGCGACGAACGATGACCTCTCGGTCTTCGACGGGGCAGCGACGCCCCCGTTTGCGTTGAGCGACAACGTCGGGGGGTACGCGGGCCAGGTGAATCCCTTCGGAGAGGCCTACCGCAAGCCCGACACGCTGCCCCACCCCGACGTGGCGGCGGGCGGCCTGTTCGGCATCGACGACACGACGGTCTGGTTCTCCTTCAGCCTGGGCAGCTTCTCGGGTCAGCCGGCGGAGCACTTCGGCGGCTTCGCGCTGATCGAGCAAGGCACGGGTGAGCAGCTCTTCATCGGCTCGCCGTGGAATACGAACGAGTGGGGAATTGATGACGAGGGGCCGGCTGGACCGGGCCCTGTGACCATCGCCGGCACGGACGACGCGGTCCCCGCACGGCTGGTGGCGCGCCTCGACTTCCTGCCTGGGATGGAGCGGCTGCGGCTCTACGTCGACCCGTCGGTGGAGTACCCCACGGGGACCGCAGACCTCGACGAGATGATCCACGACATGTTCTTCAACGAGATCCGTATCTCCTCGGGGGGCAACAATGACGACCGCTTCTACTTCGACCACCTTGTGATCTCGAAGGGTGACCCCGCCGCGGGGGTGGGGACCAGCTACTGCGGGCCCGGAGCGGTCAACTCCACGGGCGGGCCTGGCTCCATCATCGGCCTCGGCTCTCCATCGGTGATCGCGAACCAGCTCTCGCTCCAGGCCTCGGGCCTGCCGGCGGCGTCCTTTGGGTTCTTCCTCACGAGTCAGGCCCAGGCTCTGGTGTCGATGCCTGGCGGCTCCCAGGGTGACCTCTGCCTGGGCGGCGCCATCGGGCGCTTCGTCGGCCCTGGACAGATCCTGAACTCGGGGGCGGGTGGCAGCTTCACGCTGCCCGTCGATCTGACTCAGATCCCACAGCCCACCGGGCTCGTGGCGGGCGCGGTCGGCGAGGTCTGGAACTTCCAGGCCTGGCATCGCGACTCCGTGGCGGGCAGCGCCACCTCCAACTTCACGGACGGCGTGGAGATCACCCTGACCCTCTGACCTCCCGCGGAGCCCCGTCCGGCGGAGGCCAGGTGGGCGGCGCCGGTCGCGCGTGAGCTCGACCGCCCCGCCTCGGCTGGCGTCCGGGCGAGACGGTTCGGGCGATGGGGGTTGCGGACCGGGGGCAAAGCGCCATCCTCTGGCCCGATGCGAAGCAGGACGAAACGAGACCGCTGGCGAGAGAACCAGGATATGGAGCGGGTCCACGAGCCCGACCTGGCGGGGGTCGCCGCGGGGGCGACCTACCTCCGGGGCGAGTGGTGCGAGCAGGTCTTCGCCCAGGACGCGCCCCTGACGCTGGAGCTTGGATGTGGGCAGGGCATGTTCGCGGCGGAGCTCGCGCGCCGCTTCCCCTCCACCAACGTCGTCGGCGTCGACCTCAAGGGGCACCGCTTCTGGCGCGGGGCCAAGGCCGTTCACGTGGGGGGGCTGCTCAACGCAGCGTTCCTGCGCGCCCGTATCCAGTGGCTGGATCACTTCTTCGGGCCCGGTGAAGTGGGCGAGGTCTGGCTGACCTTCTCCGATCCGCAGAATGGCGACAAGCGCGGCACCAAGCGCCTCACCTCACCGCACTACCTGCGGCTCTATCAGAGCATGCTGCGGGAAGAGGGGGTCGTTCACGTGAAGACCGATAGCCCCGAGTTCTTCGAGAACACGCTCCGGGACGGGCCCCTCGCGGAGATGGTGGTGGAGGACAGCTGCGACGACGTGCACGGTGCGGAGCCCGGGAGATTTGATCCGGTGCTCACCGACCTGCTCGCCTTCAAGACCGCCTACGAGCAGCGCTGGATCGACGAGGGCCGCTCCGTCCACTACGTGAGGCTGCGACGGCAAGCCGCGGTCGATGCCGAGCAACTCGCCAGGGCGAAGCGAATGCTCCAGGGGCCGCCCGGCGCGGCGCGGCCGCACTTCACGCGGCCGGCCAGGTAGCGCGCGCGGGCGCGGTGCCGCCCTCCGAGGACGGCGGGCGAGAACCTGGGCGGTCGCGTTGGGCGTGTATCAGGCGTGTGGGCTGCGCGTAAGGGGTAGGGCTCCTCGGCGGAAGGCGCGAATAAACGCGTGGATTCCTACGTACAGGCGGTGGCGCCATCCGAAGCGAGGGTTGACCAGCGAGAGCGTCGGTCGATCCGGCGCCCAACGGCCAGCCTCCGCGATGGAGGGGGGCGAAGGCCTCGGCTCGCGTGGCCTTCACGCGCGGCACTTGCGCCCCACCGACGAACGTGCCCGCGGCCGTTCGCCGCAGCAGCGCGGCCGACCTATCCCTGGGCCGCTCGTTCGATCGAGCCCCCGCCAGCCCTCCCCACTGAGACCGAGACACCATGCGACCCTACCTCACCTCCCTCTTGGCCCTGGCCCTGATGACGATTCCGACGGCGACCGCCGCGGTCGCCCTGCCCGGTGGTGAGGAGCTCGAGGTGTCCTTGCGAGGGAAGTCCTTCGGAGCGGATGAGCTCACCGCGGAGCTCCCCGCCGGCCAGGCCAGCGGGGTCATGGACCAGCTGGACCTGTACCGCAATTGGATCGGCGCCAACGACTACCACGCTTCGCTCTCGCAGGACGGTCGGGTGCTGTTGGTGA
>Ga0102815_10000943_pt1 | contig 18626 bp, 20 predicted proteins | sample ColrivemetaGS759_FD_79113 | JGI IMG/M metagenome (GOLD analysis project Ga0102815, IMG submission 79113) | Estuarine microbial communities from the Columbia River estuary - Ebb tide ETM metaG S.759 | ecosystem: Environmental > Aquatic > Marine > Intertidal zone > Estuary | place: USA: Columbia...
TGATCCAAGCTTAACCGATTTAATCGCCATTTTGCAGCAAACAAATTACTATCAAGAACTTTTTGAACTTGCCTTTGGCGATGCAACAGTGACCGAAGAAAGAATGCAAAAATCTTTGGCTCAATTTGTTAGAAGCATACAATCTTTCGATTCAAAATATGATGCCGGTAGGGCCACAGCAGCAAATGATGGAGCTGATTTTAGTAATTTTACTGCACAAGAAAATGCAGGCAAACAACTGTTTTTAGCCCCTCCTCAGTTTGGCCCAGATGGGGTAAGAACAACAGGTGGAGCAGGTTGCCAAGGGTGCCACAGAGCACCGGAGTTTGATATTGATCCTGCTTCTGGCAACAATGGCATTATTGGTAAAATTGGTGGCGGCGGGAATGATTTTACCAACACCAAAGCTCCAACTTTAAGAGATATTATTAACCCTAGTGGCAGTATAAATAGTTTGTTTATGCATAACGCAAACTTTGGGGCTATACAAGGTGTTCTTAGTCACTACAATCAGATTACAACACAAAATCCGCAGCTTGATGTGCGACTAATACCTGGAGGTAACCCACAAAACTTAAACCTTACGGGACCAGAAAGACAACAAATAGAAGCATTTTTAAGAACCTTAACGGGTTCGGATGTTTATACAAACCAGAAATGGTCTAATCCATTTCAATAAAACCATATTTTGATTTCAGCAGATTACATACGACAAGAACTTAAAAAAGTTAAAGATCCAGAAATACCTACCATTTCTATTGTAGATTTAGGAATAGTAACAGAGATAGATATTACCACAAACAACGATGTGCACGTTACCTTAACACCTACGTTTGCTGGTTGTCCTGCACTAAGAATGATGGAAAACATGGTGTTAGAACATTTGGGAGCAATACCTGAACTGGGTAAGATAACAGTTGAAACAAGTTTTGACACAACGTGGACTACCGATTTAATAACTCCCGAAGGCCATGAGGCTATTAAAAAACACGGATTAGCTCCACCAAAAAGAAACTGCGGCACACTAACTATGGAGCTTTTAGAAGCAACCAACTGTCCGTATTGTGATAGTGAAAACACTACCATGAAAAGTCCTTTCGGACCAACGTTATGCCGAAGTTTGCACTACTGCAATAACTGCAAGCAAGCATTTGAGGGTTTTAAACCGGTATAGTGTTGCTGTAAGAAAATAAACTCACATTTGCGGCCATAATTTCTACGAAAAAAATGGTTTGCTCACGTCTTACAGATTACTCTTTAGGTATTCGTATTAAAACGGTTAAGCAGTCTATTCGTATCATTTCTCTATTACTACTTTATTCTATTAGTTCCACTACCCATGCTCAGGTAATTGATAGTATAAAACTTGCACTTAAAGCAGAACCTCGCGTTTTCTTCGGTTTTCAAAATCGAAATACGTTTGTTAATACACAAACCATAAAACTTTGGGGCATAGTAGGTGGGTTGGATTACGATAAAAAAGTAAAACTATATGTCAGCATTTATGGTTTTAGTGGCGAAAACACGACCTTACTAAAAAACCGCCCAGAGTTCGAGCAAGATTCCGTTTACAGAAGTTTGAATACTGGTAATTTATCAGCTGGCATAGAATATACGTATTACCAAAAAGGTCGCTTAAGTTTAAGTGCTCCAGTACAAGTTGGTATTGGTGGTTTAAATTATCACTACACTGCTACTGGCCTTAGCAAACGCGAAAAGTATACAATAATGCCAATAGAATTTGGCAGTAATGCATACTTTAATATTATAAAATATGTTGGATTAAAAGGAGGCGTTGGTTACCGCTTAATCCTCGGAAACAAGGTTGCTGCAAAATACTCCGCTCCTTATTATACTCTTGGACTTAGTGTAAGCATTGGCCAAATTTATAAGGATTTTATCCAATAAACCGTTAACCTATTTCTCCTCTTCCTTTTCTTCTTTCTTTATAATGCCTTGTTCTTCAAGTAAAAACTTAACGGTATCTGCAATATTGTCAGCTCCAATTTTCTTGAAACGTATTTTTTTATCCTTGTCTAAAACATAAATCTGAGGTGTACTTCGTATGTTGTATTCATCTCTAAATTCATCCTCTCCAAATGCATTGGCCACATTTATAAAGTTGTATTTTTCTTCTTTTAAGCGTTGTTTCCAGCCGGCCCAATCACCTTGCGTATACACAGCGTAAATCTCTACATGCTCTTTATTAATGGAGTCATAATATGCACTAACAATTGGCATTTCTTTCTTACAATGTCCGCAGTTTATATCCCAAAAAATAAGCACTGTTACTGGTGTACTAATTTCAGACATAACAATTCGCTTATTCATTGTGCTATCTGGCATACTCATGTCAGGGGCTATTTTGTCGCACAAGGTTGGTTCCATTTTAGCACTTTCTTCACACATTTTTGCTGTAAAAGCACTATCGCTCCAAAAAGCCTTGCCTGCACAATAGTAGTTCTTAGCCAGGTGGTATACGGCTTTATCAAAACACATGTATTTTGATTTTTCGAAATAGCCTAACAAGAAATGAATGCTGTATTTAAACTGCTCTTTACTTCCTGCTTGTTCAATTTGTTTAATTAGTCTATCGGTAAGTAATATGGCAGTATCCGGAATTGGCGGAACATATTCGTCGAAATACGTTTTTATTTTATTGTGGAATACAGGCGAACGAACAATGCCATCTTCACTCATATCTACATTATCCCAATAGTGCTCTTGAATCCATAAGTATTGAAATTTTTGTCCTTCAGATTTATCCATTTCAGATGGAGCTTCTGGTACTTCAATATCAGTCATAGCCCTATATAGCTTAGAGATAAAAAGAGTAGGTTGAGCTTTTGTAATTGCGGCACGTTTAGCCGCTACGTCTTTCGACATTTGAGTAAGTTGAGTACGGATTTCTTCTTTGCGTTTTTCCGAAGTTTTTTCATCCTTCCCTTCATCTTGTAGCTTAAAAGCTAATACTCCTTGTTCTCCTGCAAATCTGTTAAACTCAAAAAACTCCTTATTTTCTTCGGAGCCTTTTGCCATCATTTTTTCTTGCTTTAGGCTCGTGTCCGCTTCAAAATAATACTTGGTTTGATCTTCGTTGGCAGATACCAGTATTTCGAAATAATTTTTTTGTGGTAAAACAACCAAATAAACCCCAGATTCTAATCGCTTATCTCCTCTAAAATGAAAAACGCCATTTTCACACTCCGCAGTATCGCGTAAATACTGCTTGTCTCCAAAGTGGTTTGCCAAAAGCAAAACATCATCACAGGTTAAGCCGTTTAGCTTAACTTTGATATCATACTTCTGAGAAAAACTAAACTGAGCCACTAATAAGCCAACTAATAAGAATACGTATTTTATCATTTAATTATGGTTTCTTTTAATTTGTACAAATATAACACAAGGTAAACGGCAAATTGTTCAGATAGGTTGCCTGCACCTTCTACTTTTTTATTCAAAAACTATGCCTAAAACTTTGGATATTTCTTTTTTCGAGCAGGTGTACCAAGTGGCACGCCTTATTCCTTATGGTAAAATTACTAGCTATGGTGCTATTGCTACCTACCTTGGAACAGCTAAATCTGCAAGAATGGTGGGTTGGGCTATGAACGGAGCACACAAATTAGACCCTCCTATTCCTGCACATCGGGTGGTAAACAGAATAGGACTATTATCCGGTAAAGCTCACTTTGAAACGCCAGACACCATGCAACAGTTGCTTGAAAATGAAGGAATTGAAGTAAAAGACAATCAGGTTGTAGAATTTACTAAACACTTTTGGAATCCTATACAAGAGCTAAAGCTTTAAAATTGCAGTCTGGAATAATCAGCAAACCGTAATGGCACTACATTTGAAACTTAAACGTTAATCTATTCAATAGCTTATGAAAAAAATATTCATCATACTTCTTACTATATTATTTATAAAAGTAAACGCCCAAAACCAGCAAAATGAAAAAGTAATTGGAATACAAACAGGCATTAGCTGGACAGGAATTCTTTTTAATAATCTAACGCTCGATAAGCTAAAGTTAGACTACAAGGGTATTAATTTATCTGCAGAATCTTTTGATGCCAATTCATCTGCTGCACTTGGTGTTTCTTTCGATTTTGGTATATCAAACATGATAAGTATTGGTGGCTTATATGCACGTCAACCAATTTCCGGTGAAATCGGAAGCTACTCTTGGGTAAACTTAAAAGGTGAAAACAAAACGGAAACCATTCAATTTAATGCAGTAAGAAACAATATAACTATTCTGCCAAAAATACATTATAACTTAAACAACGATAAAATTGATTTGTATAGTGGCCTTAGAGTTGGATATACTTTTTGGAATGTAGATTTCATTGCAAACGACCCAAATTTTAATGTATTTGAAAAAATAATACCCAGAGGTAGGCCGAGTATAGGCATTATTCCAATAGCACTGCGTTATTATATAACTGACAATTTAGGTGTTAATGTGGAGCCTGCTTTGGGAGCTCCCTATGTTGCAAGCATTGGTGCCCAATATCGATTCTAACCTTCTCTTAATCAAGCTTAAAGACCTATTGTTTTTTAATAACAATAGGTCTTTTTTATTCTAAAAATTTAGCCCCGGAATATTAGGCATAATAGCCGCCATTTCTTTACGAACCGTTTCATCCGCCTGATAAGCTGCTCGTTCTATCGCTTCCAAAATCATAGTTTGTACTTCTTCCCTACTTCTAATTTTAAAAATGCTGTCGTTTATATCTAGCGAATGAAAACGTTTATCTCCAGTACATTGTATTGTAACCATTCCATTTGCAGAAGAACCCGTGAAATTTTGCATCGCTAGCTTTTGTTTTAAAACTTCTGCTTGCTCTTTAGCCTCTTTTAGTTTATTTAATCCAAACATATTTTATGCTCTAAGTCAGTGCAAATTTAGAGTTTCGAGGCACGCATTAGCTAAGTAAAAGAAAAAATGCATAATATCGCATTACCATGAAAAATATACTTGTTCTTCTTGTTATTGTTTTAGCTTGGTCTTGTGCCGACGAACCAAAAGACGCGAATACTTCTGCTGAAATGGAAGGGTTAACTAAATATATTCCTGTAAAGCTTACCACAGATTTGAACCAGCTTTCTGAGGAAGAAAAGGCGATGCTTCCCCACTTATTTGCTGCCGCAGATATTATGAACGATTTGTATTGGGAACAAGCTTATGGCAACAAATCGCAACTTATGGCCACCATTTCAAATCCTAAACTACGCAATTTTGCAAACCTAAATTATGGGCCGTGGGATAGACTAAACGGTGATGCTCCCTTTTTAGATAATGTTGAAGAAAAACCACTTGGAGCAAATTTTTACCCAAGTGATATGAAAAAAGAAGAATTTGAGGCATTGGGATTGCCTGATGAAAAAGACCAATATACCATGGTAAGAAGAGATGAAGTAGGTAAAATATACACAATTCCTTATAATCAGTATTTTAAGGCTAATTTAGAAAAAGCGGCAACTCATTTACAAAAAGCAGCTGAGATATGCACCGAACCTGAATTGAAAAACTACTTAAGCCTAAGAGCTAAAGCACTACTATCCAACTCATACAACGCAAGCGATATTGCGTGGATTAGTATGAAAAATAACACGCTTGATATTATTATCGGCCCTATTGAGCATTATGAAGATAAACTGTACAACTACCGTACCTCCTACTCTGCCTATATTTTGGTAAAAGACAAAAGCTGGAGCAAAAAACTAGAAAAATATGTAAGCTACTTGCCTTCGTTACAAGCTAGCTTGCCCGTAGATGCAAAATACAAAGCTGAAAAACCAAACAGTGATGGTGCACAGCTTAATGCTTATGATGTTATTTTTTATGCCGGAGATTGCAATGCAGGTAGCAAAACCATCGCTGTAAACCTGCCAAACGACGAGGCTATACAACTAAAATATGGTACACGCCGTAGCCAACTAAAAAATGCGATGCAAGCTAAATTCGATTATATATTAATGCCCATTGCAGAAGAATTAATTGATGAAAAACAGCGTAAACACATTACTTTCAACGCATTTTTTAGCAATACTATGTTTCACGAAGTAGCACATGGTTTAGGCATAAAAAATACCATAAACGGAAAAGGAATGGTGAGAGAAGCCTTAGGAGAATCGTTTAGTGCGTTAGAAGAAGGTAAAGCAGATATTTTGGGCCTTTATATGATTACCCAACTAAAAGAGCAAGGCGTCTTGCAAGAAGGCGAATTAATGGATTATTACGTTACGTTTTTAGCGGGTATATTTCGCTCGGTACGTTTTGGGGTGAGCAGTGCTCATGGCAAAGCCAATATGCTACGATTTAATTATTTCGAACAACAACAAGCATTTACTAGAAATAACGACGGAACCTATTCTGTAAATATGGAGAATATGAAAAAAGCAATTAGTGGACTTTCTGCTCTTATTCTTAAACTACAAGGCGATGGCGACAAAGCAGGTTTAGAAGCTTTAATGGCTAAAGATGGCAACATTGGAGCAGCCTTACAAAAAGATTTGGATAGACTAAGTGCTAAAAATATTCCTACAGATGTGGTTTTTGAGCAAGGATTGAAGGTGCTGGGGTTGCAGTAGACTTACTTCTTCCTATCTATTACATAGCTGCTAAGGGCGAGTATATATTCTTTAGACCCTAGTGTTGGAATATTCTGCAATAGCATTTCTGCTTTTTCTTTGTATTGTAGCATGGTGTCATAAGCATATTCAATACCGCCTTTTTGCTTTACAAATGCAATTACTCGTTGCACTTCCGATTTAGATTTTTTTGATTTCTTAATAATGCGAATAATTTCCCTACGCTCGCTTTTGGTGGCATTAGACAACGCAAAAATTAGAGGTAACGTCATCTTCTTTTCTACAATGTCAATTCCAGTTGGTTTACCAACTTTGTTATCACCATAATCGAATAGGTCATCTTTAATTTGAAAAGCAATACCCATTGCTTCGCCCATTTCAATAATTGCCGCAAGTATTTTTTCGTCTTTCGTAGTACTATGTGCACCTATTCCGCAACAACTAGCTAAAAGAGACGCCGTTTTTTTTGTAATAATATCAAAGTAAACTTCTTCGGTAATATCCAACTTTCGAGCCTTTTCCATTTGTAAAAGTTCACCTTCGCTCATTTGCTCTACCGCTGTACTTAGTATTTCTAGTGCTTTAAAGTCTCTATTGCGTAGCGAAAGCAATAACCCTTTAGATAAAAGATAATCGCCTACCAAAACGGCTATCTTATTTTTCCAAAGAGCGTTTATAGAGAAAAACCCTCTACGCATATTTGCCTCATCCACTACATCGTCGTGCACCAGGGTCGCTGTATGCAGCAATTCTACTAACGCAGCACCTCTGTAGGTTTCTTCGTTTATCTCTCCAAATAACTTGGCACAGTGCATAACCAAGAGTGGCCTCATTTGTTTGCCCTTTCGTTTTACAATGTAATTCATAATGGTATCCAAAAGTGAAACCTTACTTTTTACACTGTCCTTAAACTTTTCTTCAAAAACCTTAAGTTCTTGTTCTATTGGCGATTTTATGTAGGCTAATTTGTCGGCCATTGATAGTGCCGCAATTTACAACGGCATTTTTGTGATTAAACAAAAAAAGAGAGCTTTTGCTCTCTTTTTTATAGTAATTTATTGCTAAATTAGTCTTCTCGTAGTTCCTTAGCAGCAGTATAGCTCAATTTGAGAGCATTTACTTTTCTAAGTTCTTGTTTTATATCCGTTATAATACCCATCTTTACTGTCTTATCAGCTTTTAAAGATGTTGTCATATACTTTACTTCATCTTCATCTTTCTTTGAATTTTGAAGTGTAATAAACTGTTGAATATCATCAACCGTTGCAAACGCATCGTCTAATTGTATTCTAGGCGTAGTACCATAAACTTCCGGCTTTAAAGGAGGTCCACAGAAAATATAGTAAAGTCGAGATTTTTTTTCAAGTTTCTCCACCTCAGTTGCTTGTGGCAACTGTGTTTTTACCATCATTTCCTTATCCCTCATTTTGGTTGCCACCATAAAGAAGAACAAAAGCATGAATACAATATCTGGCAATGCCGATGTATTTATCGGTGCCGATTCTTTTCCTTTTCCTTTCTTAAATTTTGACATTACTTTTTACCTATACTTACTGGTTCTGCTTCTGATAATTTTTTAGGATATTTTTTCTTAACTTCCTCAATCTCAGATTCTTTTCTAAGTTTTCCATACTCTACACCAAATCGGCTCATAGAATATTCGTCTCTTACTTCGTTGTATGCTGCTGTAAGCTCATTATAAACCTGCACATACATATCATAGGATGTGCCTCGGTCATTTTTTAGCGACACAATAGCCTTTGTTGAAGTAGAAGACAAGGTTGGATCTTTACCTTCGTTAGTAAGGTGTCTTTTAGTTTTATCTTTAAGCTTATCTACCGTCAATATTTCTTTTTCAACTAATAATTGATCTGCAGAGTTTACTAAAACCTCCAACACTTCACGTTGTTTTTGCTTTGAATCTGGTGGTGGTACATCTGTTAATGGAGGCAACGCTACCTGCAAACCTGTAGGTATATCCATTGTTGTAGTTACCAAAAAGAAAACCAATAACAAGAAAGCAATATCGGCCATAGAGCCTGCATTTATTTCGGGTATACCTCTGCCTTTTCTTGCCATAATATTCTAATTTTTAAAGAAACCTGTAAATTCTGATAGTACAATTCCTACTAATGAAATTCCCAATAAGCTGTAGAACATATAAAGTCCTAAATCTACCAATTTAGATTCTCCTGCGGTTTTAACCCCAAAATCAATATAGGAATCTAATACTTCTCCATTTGAAACATTGTATCCAATTATTGCTATAAGAGCAATTACCCCAATACCTATTAAAAGTTTAATAGATGCTTTAGGATGCTGAATTATGTTTCCTATTGCAGCTATTAGTGTAATACCTAGAGCTAAAGCAAATAAGATATAGCTCACTATTAAACTAATAGAACTGCCGGCCATATCGTCACCACCACCCCAAATAAGGTACACTGTACCGTATAGCAAGGCTATGATTACCAATACCCAATAAACAATTCTTACAATTTTTCCCATTATGCTTTTACTACTTTATTTTTAACTAACATATCTACTAGCGATATTGAAGCTTCTTCCATTCTGTTAACAATACTATCTATCTTAGAAACCAAATAGTTGTAGAATAACTGAAGGATAATCGCAACGATAAGACCTGCAACTGTAGTTAAAAGTGCAATTTTAATACCTCTCGCAACAACCGCTGGCGAAATATCTCCAACTCTTTCAATCTCATCAAATGCATCAATCATACCTATTACTGTTCCCATGAAACCAAGCATCGGAGCAAGAGCAATAAATAATGATATCCAAACTAGGCCTTTTTCTAATTGACCCATTTGAACTGAACCATAGCTTACAACAGCTTTTTCTACTACATCAATATTCCCAGTGGAAGATCGATCTAAACCTTGGTAGAATATACTTGCTACAGGACCTCTTGTATTTCTGCAAATTTCTTTAGCCGCTTCAATGTTACCATTGGCAACCTCAGTTTCTACTTGAGAAACAAACTTGTCTGTGTTGATTGACATCCAGAAAAGCGAAATAATACGCTCAACCGCAATGGCTAACCCTAAGATTAAACACAATAAAGGAAGTGCCATAAACGCTGGACCACCTTCAATAAATTTCTTTTTAAGTACTTGATGTCCTCCTTCGTCTGCTACTGGAGCTTCTTCTTCAGTTTCGGTTACCGCTGCGGTAGCACTAGAATCTGTGTCGGATGCTGCAGAATCAACAACTTCGGCGGCTGCATCAGTTGGTGCCTCATTTGTTTGAGCATAGATTGACTGTACACTAAATGTCATTAAGCATAACAACATTAACAAGGATGTGAATTTTTTCATTTTACTTTTTAGCTTATTATTACGTATTGTCGACAAAAATAGAACATTTTGGATAGTGTTTTGCATTATCCACAATTATTTACCATTTTTTAATCTTTCATTTACAACCTCAAAAGTGATACTTATGTTATAATATTTTTATTAAACTATAAAAACGTTCACTTTCGCTTTACCAAAGGGAAATATGGCTAAAACAAAAACCGTTTATATATGCAGCAATTGTGGCTCTAACTATGCCAAAATGATGGGCAAGTGCTTTTCTTGTGGCGAGTACAATACTATTCAAGAAGAAATTGCAGTAAAAACTAAGCAAGGTACGGTTCTGCATAACTTACACGATATTGAAGGAGTAGTAACTTCTGTAATGGACGTAGATGCGATAGAGCTGAAACGACTTAAAGCACCTGGAACAGAATTAAATAGAGTTTTGGGCGGTGGTATTGTGCCGGGTTCTGTAATTCTTTTAGGTGGTGAACCGGGCATTGGTAAATCTACCTTGCTACTTCAGTCGGCCTTGCGAATGAATAAACGCGTATTATATGTAAGTGGAGAAGAAAGCTTGAACCAAATAAAAATGCGGGCTGATAGAATAGGTGTATCTAATGCCGATTGCTTGTTGCTAAACGAAACGTGCGTAGAGCATGTGGTTCAAAAACTAAAAGAAACGAAGCCTGCTTTTGTAATAATAGATTCTATACAAACCATGTACAGTAAGTATTTAGAATCTACTCCGGGTACCATTTCGCAGATACGTGAGGCTAGTGCAGTGCTTATTCAATACGCCAAAAAGAATGAAGTTCCAATAATTTTAGTTGGGCACATTACCAAAGAAGGGCAACTGGCTGGGCCAAAGCTTTTAGAACATATGGTAGATACCGTTTTGCAATTTGAAGGGGAAACCCAAAACTCGTATCGCATACTTCGTACATTAAAAAACCGATTTGGCAGTTCGTTAGAATTAGGGATCTACGAAATGACATCAGAAGGAATGCGAGAAGTAGACAATCCATCTGAAATACTGATAAACCACAGAAGCGAAAACCTTTCGGGAATATCTGTAGTAGCTTCGCTAGAAGGAAACAGAAGCTTGCTTATAGAAACCCAAGCATTAGTAAGTGCAGCTGTTTATGGCAACCCACAACGAAATACAAATGGGTACGATAGCAAACGCCTAAATATGATTTTGGCCGTGCTGGAAAAGAGATGTGGCTACAAGCTATCTATGCAAGATGTGTTTGTAAATATAGCTGGCGGTTTAAAAATATCAGACCCTGCTACCGATTTAGGCATAGCCGCTTCCATAGTTTCTTCTTTCGAAAATCTTGCACTACCAACAAAAATGGCTTTTGCGGGTGAAATAGGGCTTAGCGGAGAAGTGAGAGGAGTAAACAGAATAGACCAGCGACTAAAAGAAGCTGAAAAACTTGGGTTTACTGATTTTGTACTCTCGGACCAACTGGACATAAACAGAAAAGAATACACCATAAAAATACACGGGGTTGGGAATATTTATCAAGTGTTTCAGTTGTTGTTCGGCTAAATTCTTACGTCGTAAATCCATTTGCGTGCTTGACTTGTTTGTATACTAATAAGGATAATTTAGAAAGATTACCTTTGCAACCTCATTGAATAAAATGTTAATTCAAGTATTAAAAAGTAAAATACACCGAGCCAAAGTTACCCAAACCGAATTGGACTATGTGGGCAGCATTACGGTAGACGAAGATCTGATGGATGCCGCTAATATGATAGAAGGCGAAAAGGTACTAATTGTAAACAATAACAATGGCGAACGCTTAGAAACGTATGTAATTCGTGGAGAACGTGGAAGCGGAATGATTTGTTTAAACGGTGCCGCAGCACGTAAAGCTGCTAAAGGCGATATTATTATTATTATTTCGTTTGCCCTTATGGAGTTTGAAGAAGCCAAAAAGTTTGTACCTTACTTGGCTTTCCCGGATAAAAATAACAAACCTATTCTTGACTAAGAATACCAAAACGGCCATAAATACCATACTGTTCCTTGGTATTGGAGCATTTTTGTTCTATTGGGCTATCGGAAAAGAAGATACATCACAACTTTTTAGCGAAATGCGAAAAGCCAATATGTGGTGGATTGCATTATCTATGTTATGTGGTGTACTTAGTCATTTTGCTAGAGGTTTAAGGTGGAACTTACTTCTAACACCGATGGGCTACAAAGCTGGTGTTTGGTCTAGTTTTCACGCGGTAATTTTGGGCTATTTGGTAAATATGGCATTACCTCGTGTGGGCGAAATTACTCGACCGGCGGTTCTTTCTAAGGTAGAAAATATTCCGTTTAACAAACTAGTGGGCACCGTGGTTATAGAGCGTGTGGTAGATATGCTAATTACCATATTAATCGCAGTAAGTATCTTCTTTATTCAATTTGATACAATTGCAGATTACTTAACTGGTCTATTTGGTTCGCTAAGTTCTAATGCAGTTTTACTATATGCAGGAATAAGTGTTGTGGCCCTAATCGGTGTATTCTTGGCATATAAATATCGGAACTTCTTTTACAACCTACCTATAATAGAAAAATTTAAAGGTTTTATTGAAGGGGTATTCGATGGTATTAAAGCCATTTTTAACTTAGACCAAAAAGGGTTGTTTATTTTCTATAGTCTATTTATTTGGGTAATGTATTTCTGCATGCCCTTCTTTGTACTATATGCCCTACCAGGAACTGCACATTTAGGTGTTTCTGCGGGGCTTACGGTCTTGCTTTTCGGTACAGCAGCCATGATAGTGCCAGTACCCGGTGGCGTTGGAACGTTTGAAGTTATGGTGCCAGCTGCTCTTGCTTTATATGCCATAGATAGTTTGTTAGCTAACTCGTATACACTTATAACACATGCTATTCAATTTATTGTTGTGCTAGGGGTTGGTGTTTTTTCAGTACTGTATTTTGTAGTAAAAACTCAAAAAATAAAAAAGAATGAATTGGCAAGAAGTACTGAAGGATAAAATTTTTACCGACACAAAGCTGCTTGCTAAACAGGTTATGAAATGGCAAATGTTTAACGACAAAGTGGTTTTTACCAATGGTTGTTTTGACATTTTGCATCTTGGCCATATAGACTATTTAGGTAAAGCGGCTGACTTGGGTGATAGACTGATTATTGGTGTAAACACAGATGCTTCAGTAAGAAAACTAAAAGGCGAAACAAGGCCTGTAATAGACGAAGAAACTCGAATAATGAAATTGGCGGCAATGGTATTTGTAGATGCCGTAATTCTGTTTGATGAAGAAACGCCACTTGAACTTATAGAAAGTTTGAAACCAGATGTATTGGCAAAAGGTGGCGATTACACTATTGAGACCATTGTGGGAGCTAAAGAAACTCTTGAAAGAGGTGGGCACGTAGAAGTTATTCCTTTTTTAGAAGGACACAGCAGCACAAAAATTATAGAAAAAATAACAGGTTAGAAGCTAGTACGACTATTTTCGCTTTCCTCCTTTTAACACTTCTTGCAATCGTGCAAGAGCATCCCAATTTCCATTGTTTGCTAAAGTAGCTTGTTCCGACCAAGTTGCTGGATCGTGTACAGCATAATTAGGACCTGCTGCAACAAGTACTTCACGTATATAATCTGATTTAGCATCTTTTAAATCCTTGTAGGTATTAATTCCTGCATCATTTAACAAAGACTCTATTTTTGGTCCAATACCTTCGATTTTCTTTAAGTTATCAATTATCGAAGGCGTTTCGGATGCGAAACTTTCTGTTTTTAGCTCTGTTTCTGGTTTTACATCATCTAATACTTCTTCTTTCGTCGCTTCTACTTTATCCTTAGTTTCCTCTGCTTCTTTTACATTTTCAATAACGGTTTCTGTATTTTCTACTACTTCCTCTAAAACAACATTTGCGTCCAAAGATTTGGCAATTTCAGTATCCACCTTCAAAATTGGTACGGCACTAACTTTTATGCTGCTTTTTAACTCATCCATTTCTTGCTTTAAGGCACTAAGCGAAGATTCAGCTGTAATTTTAGCATTTACATGTTCAGAGAGCTTAAGATTAAGCTTATCTATTTCTAATCGTTGATCTCTAATTTTTGTGTCGTATTCCGTGGTATCAAAAGGAGCCGCAGCAATTAACGTGTTTTCAACTTCAGGTTTTTTTGCATTCAGTCTATCAATTTCGTCTTGTAAATAGGAGATTTTAGCTTTGTATTTGCTGTTTAGCATTAAGCGTAGTAAATAGCCAAGTATAAATGCACCCAATAAAATAAGTGCAATTTCCCAAACGTAAGTTTGCATTGTGCTTGCTCCTGGTCCTTCAAAAAACTGTTCAGTATTCATATTTCAAGTAGTTATTATAAAGTTAGTCATTAATTATTATTTCCACACGTCTATTTTGCATTCTGCCTTCTTCGGTACTATTGTCGGCCAAAGGTTCAGTTTCTCCCTTAGATAAGGCGTTTATTTTTTCTACCGGCATTCCTTTAGCTATTAATTCGTCTTTTATACTACTTGCCCGTGCCATAGCAAGCGAAAAATTGTCACCTTCTTTACCTTCATCATCTGTATGTCCTACAATGTCGATATCATTATTTTTATGCTTAGACACCAATACATTCAAATACTCATCTATTTCAGGAGTAATCTCCCCGTTTTTAGCATTTGGCGGAAAATGGATAATTGCTCCAAATTCTGTTTGGTTTACAAATTCATTGTGTAATGCAATTTCTAATTCAGCTCCTTCAATATCCGCTTTGCCTTGTGTTATCTCTATTTCTTTGCTAGAAAGAATAAATCTACTATCGTCAAGTTCAGGAAATAAATTACGTACAGCAGCAGCTCGTGCAATTCCTAAATTCTCAAAACTTGATAGGTTTTCTTCTAAGGCTCCAAACTTTCCAACAATTTTCAACTTGTTAGTTGTACTTAGTTTACTCATTAACGACTCTTTGTATACCCCAAAATCGGGAGTTTCTATAGGTTTGTCATCACTAAAATTGAAAATTAATGGGTTCTGCGTTGTTGAAATTTCCGTGTTAGAGTTGCATTTCTGTTTTATTTTACACACGTAATACCACCCAGAACCAAACGACCAAAGTAAAAATAGAAAAAGGATAAGGTAGGCTCTTGTATTCATTGATTGAATTTGAAATTTACAATTATGCGGAGAGGGAGGGATTCGAACCCTCGGTACCCTTTTGAAGTACATACGCTTTCCAAGCGTACCTAATCGACCACTCTAGCACCTCTCCAATAAGTTTGCAAAGTAAATTATAATTTGAACAAATTCAATGCATTAGCCGTGGTAATCGAATCTATTTCCGAAATAGGCAAATTATAGACCTCGCCTAATTGCTTTGCTATATAGCATAAATAGCTACTTTCATTTCTTTTTCCTCTGAACGGCATGGGTGCTAAATAGGGAGAATCTGTTTCTAAAACAACGCTATTCAAGGGCACTTTTTGCAATATATCTCGCAATGTGGTGTTTTTAAAGGTTACCACACCGCCTATGCCAACGTACATGTTTCTGTTCAATATTCGCTCTGCTTCTCCTTCTGTACCTCCGAAACAATGAAAAACGCCATCTATACCAGTAGGAAAGTGAGCATCTAATAAATCTAAAAGCAATGTTGTAGATTCTCTCGAATGGATAACAATTGGTAATTTCGAATCAATAGCCCATTGACATTGCTCTAAAAAAGCATCTTCTTGTATAGCCTGAGTTGATTTATCCCAATAAAGATCAATGCCAATTTCGCCAACGGCAATACATTTTTGAGATTCTAACTCTTGCTTAATAATAGAAAGTTCTTCCTTGTAATTGTCCTTTACCGAACAAGGGTGTAAACCCATCATTCTATAGCATATTTGAGGATAAGTATCCACTAAATGCGTAATACCCGCAATACTTGCCGAATCTATATTAGGCAACAAAATCTTGGTTACTCCAGCATCTTTGGCCTTTTCAATTATATCTGATTGATCCTCTAAAAACTCTTCTGCGTATATGTGTGCGTGCGTATCAATCATTTTACCAAACTATTTTTTCTTTGTTTAAAAAGGCATCCATTCCAGCAGTACAATCCTTAGAAGCCCTTGATTCTGCATTGTAAACGGAAGCTAGCTCCATAGCCTCCGGTACATTCATAGTTGCTACTTTACGCATAAGTTCCTTTGTTTTTGCTATTGAATTGGGCGAAGTTGTTTCTATTATTTGTTGTATATGACTCATTACTACTTCATCGAAGTTTTCAACGCTTAGAAGATCAGAAATTAATCCAAGTTGCAAAGCACTTTCTGCACTTACTATTTCTCCAGTAAGCAATAATTTATTTAATGCTGTACCACTTATTTTTCTAGCTAAAAATGTAAGAACAATAGCGGGTATAAATCCAATTTTTACTTCTGTGTAACCAAATTTAGCTTGTGCATTTGCTAGGCAAAAATCGGTAACAGTTGCCAAACCACAACCTCCGGCTAACGCGAAGCCTTTAACTGCAGAAAAAGTAAGCTTAGGAGAGTTATAGATATTATCAAACATTTTAGCCAAGGTCAAACTATCTTGCTTGTTTTCTTCCAACGTATTTTTTCTTAGTTGTTTTAAATACGATAAATCTGCACCAGCACTAAAAGCTTCGCCATTTGCGTTTATTAAAATTGCCCTTACCTCACTATTAGTATTAAACGATACTACAGTGTTATTAATCAGATCGACCAATTCTGCATTAAATGCATTTCTTTTTTCTGGCCTATCTAAGGTTATTATGCCAATTCGGTTAACAATTTGTGTTTGTAACATTAGTACAAAAAAAAGCCTTCTATCCGAAGATAGAAGGCTTTTTCTAAATTGCTTTTCTAATATTATTTAGAAACTGTGATACGCTTAGTTGCGTAGTAGTCACCATTCTTAACTTGTACAAAGTATACTCCACTAGCTACTGCTGATAGATCTACACTGTATTTACCGTTTAAGTTGTTTACTACCATTGCTGGTATTTCGTTTCCTAACATATCGCCTACTTTTATTACTGCATCTGCTTTCGCATTCTCAATAGTAAGGTTAAATGAACCGTTGTTTGGGTTTGGATAAACAGTAATCATATCATTGTTTTCTGTTAATTCCTCAACACCTGCAAGGTTTATTGTAATAGTTTGACAAGATTCACTCCAGCATTCTGCATTTTTAGTTGCTAAACAAACTTCAAAAGTTCCTTGATCTACATTGCTGTAAGTATAAATTGGGTCTTCTGTTGTTGCTTTAGATCCGTCTCCAAATCTCCATTGGTATATAGAGTTTCCTGAAGGACCATCAAATGCTACTGTTCTTCCTTGTACGTTTGGTGTAAAGCTTGCATCTGGTGCAGCGTTTACTGTTATTGACTTAGTTACTTGGTCAGAACATCCACCTGGTACAATTGCTTCAAGAGTTACACCAATAATTTGCGTAGTTCCTGTTGTAGCATATGCGTGACGTGGAGAAAGATCAGTAGAAGTAGTACCGTCACCAAATTTCCATAAGTACTGTAGGTTACCTGCAGCTACTGTAGATTTGTTTGTAAATACTGCTTCGTCGCCTTCGCATACAGAGCTAGCTTCGAAAGCTGCAACTGCTTGCAATACAACTGGTACTTCTTTTGTAATTGTGCTAGTACAACCGTTTAAATCTGCTGCAATAAGTGTTACTTTTTTAGCACCAACTTTGGAGAATAAATGTTGTGGGTTTTCTACTCCTGAAGTTCCTTCGTTATCGAAATTCCAAGTGTAAGAAGTATTAGCTCCACCATTAGGTACAGAACCTGTTCTTGTAAAATTAATTGGAGTTAAGTTACAAGCCTTATCCCAAGTAAAGTTCGCCTCTGGAGACTCGTTTAGGGTAATGGTTTTTGTTACTGTATTCTCACAACCAAATTCTGAAGTAGTTTTTAACTTGATAGTTTTTGTACCTGCAGTAGAGAAAGCGTGCTTCGGATCTGCATCTCTAGCAATGTCACCATCTCCAAAATCCCATGCGTAACCCATTTTAGCTCCGTTTGGAATGGTAGATGAATTTGTAAACTCAATTTGCTCGAAGTTACATGCTCCTTTTGATGCAAAGTTTGCAGTTGGCATTTCGAATTGATAAGCATTTTTGCTTACTGTTTCGCTACATCCGTTTGCAGTTGCTACTAAAGTAACAACACGTTGTCCTGGAGAAGAGTAGTTATGATTAGGGCTTTTTGCGGTAGATTTTCCACCGTCACCAAATTCCCAAGCATACGTAATACCTGTAGTTGTACCGTTTGGCATTGCCGTAGTATTAGTAAATTCTACTGGTGTACCGAAACATTTGTTGTATACTTTATAAGTAACAACTGGTTTTGGAGTTACCGTAACTGTTTTGCTTACAGAGTACTCAAATAATGGATATTCACCATTAACAACAGTTAATGTTACGTTTGGAGTGCCAAAAGTGCTGTAATCCCAAAAACCATCTTGAATTTCAGAATTATCATCAGTTATAGAAGCATCTGGATCATCAAATTCCCATTTGTTCAACATATAATCTGGACCAGCTAAAGTAGATTTGTTTTTAAATTGAGCAACATCGCCTAAACAAACATCTTTTGCTTCAAAATCTACAACTGGAGTGAAAGGTACATACATATATCTACCGATCATAGAATCACAACCAGTATTGATGTCATTAATCATTAAA
>Ga0102815_10000944_pt1 | contig 18618 bp, 16 predicted proteins | sample ColrivemetaGS759_FD_79113 | JGI IMG/M metagenome (GOLD analysis project Ga0102815, IMG submission 79113) | Estuarine microbial communities from the Columbia River estuary - Ebb tide ETM metaG S.759 | ecosystem: Environmental > Aquatic > Marine > Intertidal zone > Estuary | place: USA: Columbia...
CCTTCACAGAACGCGCACAATTTCTAACGGCAAATCTGCTCAATTCCCAAGTGTTGGGACGGCAAGTGCAGCCTATCAGAAAGCTGGTGAAACCATTCTTGGTGACAGCGTAAACCACAGCGAAGTAACAGTAACTGTAGATGATCTATTGGTCAGCTCAGTGTTCGTACCTAAGATTGATGAAGCAATGAACCACTACGATGTGCGTTCTATCTACTCATCAGAAATGGGTAACGCTTTAGCTAACGCAGCTGACCGTAACATCTTCTCAACAATCTACACTGCTGCAACTGGCGGTGGTAACGGTGATCTCGTTCCTGCGTGGGAAAATGCTGACTTTGCTAATCTATCTAACGGTACTACTGGTGAAGCTGGTAAGATTGACATTAGGACTGTCACTGAGGAAGGCACTGCTGGTGTACTAGCTCAGGACGTTGTTAACGGTATCATCAAAGCTTTAGAAACTTTCGACAAGCATGACGTAACTGGTGAGAAGTATTGTGTTCTGAATCCAGAAACTTACTACTTACTTTTAGGCGCTGACAGTACAGCTATTAACCGTGACCAAGGCGGTAACGGTAGTATTGCAACTGGTCAAGTTCCTACAGTAGGCGGCGTTAAAATCTATATGTCTAACCACCTACCGATTGATGCTCAGTCAACTCCTACTCCTTCAGGTACTAACGAAGCGAATAGAGCTGCTGCTTATGCAGGTCGTGATGCTGATCTTAGAGGTCTTATGTTCACTAAAGACGCTGCGGCAACAGTTAAGTTGCTTGATCTAGGCGTTGAGTCTGAATACCAGATCGAACGTCAAGGTACTTTGATGGTTGCTAAATATGCAATGGGTCATAACGTACTTCGTAGCAAATCGGCTATTGCTTTAGTAGCATAAGCTAGTCTAATTGAGAGCATCCCTTCGGGGGTGCTTCTCTCTTTATTTTTTCATTGAGGTAAAAATGTCAATAACAACACCCACTACAGAGCTAGAAGCAGTCAACGCAATGTTGTCTACTATTGGTGAAGCCCCTGTAAGCTCACTAGCATCAGGGTTATTAGATGCTGAAACTGCTGAGACTATTCTCAATGATGTTTCAAGAGAAGTACAATCAATGGGATGGAACTTCAACACAGAAGAAGATTTTCCTGCATCCCCTAATGATAGTAATGAAATAGTTTTACCAGCCGAAATTGTTAGAGCTGATTTAGCTCAATCACAAACAAAGTTTAGAAGTACAAAAGAAGAATACGTGCAACGTGGTAATAGAATGTATGATAAAATTACTCACAGTTACACAATAACAAAACAATTAAAATTAGATGTAATCTTATTGTTAACTTTTTCAGACGTACCTGAAGTAGCCCGAAGATACATCACAACTAAAGCTTCACGAATCTTTCAAGAGCGTGTTGTAGGTAGTGATACTCTATCAGCTATGAACAGGAACGACGAACAAACTGCCTTATTCGCCCTCCGAGAGATGGAAGGGGATAACGGTGATTATAATATATTTGATGATAATAGCACTATGAGAGTGTTAGATCGTTCTATTGGCACAAGGGTGACCTAAATGGGTTTAGTTTCTAAAAGTATACCAAATCTTATAAACGGTATTTCACAACAACCTCCTTCTTTACGTTTACCAACTCAAGGAGAAGTACAGGAAAACGGTTTGTCTGATGTAGTTGACGGCCTAAAGAAGAGACCACCTACTAAGTTTGTAAACAAGTTGCTTAGGACGAACGCTAACTGGTCAGGTTCTAGCTGGTCGTCTACTAACTCAGACAGTGCAAACCTAACATCAGTTAACACTGTTGTTATAAACCCTAGTGACTACTTTGTACATACATATAAGCGAAGCGCAGAAGAACAGTATTTAGTGGCTGTAAGTGTTAATGAAACAGCAACGCTTACTCAAGATTCTACTGTAAATGTATCTATCAACACAACTGAGAAAAGTTTTACAGTTACCGTAGGAACAGACCACTCTTTCGGTAAAGGAGACTTTGTAGATATTGCAGGTTTTTCTGGTACTTCGGAAGCGCTACTCAACGGAACAAACAAAAAAATTATAGATGTTTCAGGTAGAGAAATAAAATTTTATTACACTGGTACAATTGTGTCTGCTTCTGGGAGTACTGTAACATTAACAGGTAAAGCACCTAAAGTTTTAGTTTACGATATACAAGGAAGGTTAAACTACGAATCAAACGTAGCAAGTTGGCATTATTATGCTGATGGGACACATACCACAAGTAAACTTAATAACGACAAAACAGGATACCTAGTTACAAGCTCAATTGCAAGTTTGAAGGCTACTTCAGTCTCCGACTCTACTTTTCTAGTTAACACTGAAAAAGTAGTAGAAGTTTCTGATTCTACAGTAACTAGAGAAGTAGGGCATCACGCCCTTGTTTACTTAAAATCTGTAAACTACGATAGAACCTATTCTTTAAGTATGACTCCAAAAAGTACAGACGCTCAAGATGCTTTAACGGCGGCTGGAAGCCCACTTAAGAAAACCTTTTATTGTAACTCTATGACCAACACTTCTGATGGGAACGGAGACGCTAAACTAGCTGTTAGTAATATTATAGGTACTGCGGCTTCAGGAGCAGGTGCCGACAACACACCCTTTAGAACACAAATAAAAACACACTTTAACGTCCCTACAGCAGAGGCAACTTTCCCTTTAAGAGATGAAGGTTACAACAGAGGCGAAACTACATATAACGGTCAGCATTACTATAATAAAGTGGCTATTATAACTATCCCTGAGGATGTATATGACTCTGACCCATCAAAGATGGCTATCTATGCAGGTGGTGCTAGTGTAGGATATGAAGGCGCAGGTGCAGGTTGGGTGACAGGAGGAAAGGACGACGATTGGAAAACTATCCAAACAAGAAGAGGTTGGGCTAAGATTGCAGACAGTACAAACAGTGAGGGTGTGTTACTAACCCGTAGAATACTTTTACCTCTAAACATAATGGAGTGGAAAAAAGATTATACAAGAGAACAAATAGGTAATCGAGTATATATTATTCCTATTCATAGGATTATATGCCCCGCAATTACCATATATAAATATGACGATTCTGGTAAAAGAGAAGTAGTTGTTTTACCTCACTCTTACACAGATGAACCTTATATTATTGTAGCGTCTGATGAAGAAGGCTCTTACGGTGATTTTGATATATCAGTTACAGATGACGATGGTGGTGTAAATTTAAGCGTGTTTAAAGAAAGCGCTAAATCTTTTACTTCTCTACCAAACCAATGTGAAGAAGGTTTTAGACTAAAAGTATCTGGAGATAATCAACAAGAAGAAGACGATTTCTATGTTGTTTACCGAGGAGCTGCTGGTGGTGGAGCATGGAAAGAAACACATAAAGATGGCATACAACATGAAATGGCACCAGAAACATTACCTTACACTTTAAAACAAAAAAGCGTAGATTTAAACGGTTCTCCAGTATTAAGTTTCACGTTTGGTATAGGGTCAGACAACGTAGGTAAAACATGGGCTGATCGTCTTGTAGGTGATGAGAACACAAACCCATTTCCTAGCTTTGTTGGAAAAACTATTTCTGATATATTCTTTCACCGTAACCGCTTAGGTGTCTTATCGGGTGAGAATGTTGTCTTCAGTGAAGCTGGCTCGTATTTTAATTTCTTTAGGACTACAGTAAGAACTCTTTTAGATGCTGACCCTATAGACGTTGCAGTAAGCCAAAACGAAGTGTCAGAGTTAAAAGCAGCACTTCCTATACAGGATGCTTTGTTACTCTTTACTGAGCTAAACCAGTTTACTATAACATCTAGTCAGTTATTAACAGCCGCAGAAGTTACTATAGATCAGTCTACGAAGTTTGAGTGTGACCTTACGGCTGCACCTGTGTCTGCTGGTAACAGTGCTTTCTTTGCTACTAAAGGTGGTAATTACGCAGGTGTACGTGAGTATTACACTGAAGGTGATACAGAGATTAAAGATGCAACACTGGTGACCTCACACGTCCCTGAGTATCTTAAAGGTGTTATGAGAAAAATGGTAGCTTCTACTAACGAGAGTATGTTGGTATGCCTAACTACTGATAACCATAAAGAAGCTTACATATACAAGTGGTATAACCAAGGAAACCAAAGAGTCCAAAGTGCTTGGTCTAAATGGATCTTTGATACAGATGTTGTGGACATAAGTTTTAACAATTCTAACTTATACATTACATATGGTGATGGTCGTTTTGAAACAATGGCTGTACGTACTGATGCCCCTGACATATCTTTTGGTGACTCCACAACTGTTCCGTTAGGTTCCAGAGGTTACCGTTTTCGATCCGTAACTTGGGTAGATGAAACAGGATCTACAGATGTAACTAGAACAGGAGGCGGGTTTTATGACCTTGTTGACTTCAACGGAGCAAATGCAGTAGTTTCAGTAAGTGTCAGCGATAAAGTACACAGTTCACAACACGCAGTAAGCTTTATTGTACCTGAGTCCTCCAATGCGGACGTATCTAGCTTTACTGTAAACGGTACAACTTTTCTTTCATCTGATTCTAATTATTCTACTGGGCCTTACGGCCAAACTGGGTATATAGAACACGTGTGGATATTACCGTACAATGCAACAAGCACAGCTTTCTTTGAAGGTTTAGTAGATGAAGTGGCTGTCTTCTCAGTAAACACGACATTAGGTGTTAAATTTACTGGTAAACAGCATGATGTGTTACTAGACCATAGAAAACGTGTAACGCACACTCTTAGTACTCCAGCGCACACTCCAGCTTTCTTAGATATACAATACCCTGATATAGATGAGAACACAGAGTTTATTAACTTTAGGGGTGAGTTAGTTGCTAAAGGTAATAGTAATGCAGCTAAAGTGGCTGTCTGTGCCCATTTAATTAACAGTACTACTAATCCATATGCAGCAACAAATAAGCATACAGAAAATGGAGCTGAAGTTTCTAATTACGTGGATATTGGGCAACCCTACACGTTTAAGTACGGCGTGTCAGAGCAAGTGTTTGAACCTACAGATGGCGACAACACTACTCTAGCTAGGTTCCAGTTAAGGAATATGACCTTTAACTTTAACAACACTGGTACGTTTGACGTCTCTAATGAGACACTAGGAAGAGTACCAGCGTTCTCTAACTTTACAGGGCGCATACTGGGGCAGGTCTCTAACATCATAGGGTATACTGCTGTAGTAGATACAGGGAACCACACAGTAAACATTCAATCACAGGCATCTAATGCCAAAATAACTATATCTAACGACACCCATCTACCCTCCACTTTCCAAAGTGCAGAGTGGGAAGGTTATGTCGTCTTACGCAATAAGAGACTTTAATATGCCCCACCACTACAGACCCGCTACTTTAAAAGACTGCCATGAGATAGCCCCTAATATGCGCTCACAGGACGCTATGGAAATCATGTACAGTCATGGCTCATCACCCTTAGGCGCTCTACAGGAGAGCTACAAGCACTCTAAGGTGTGTAATGCTATAGTCCATGAAGATGGCAGTGTAGTGGGTATGTATGGTCTTGTGGATTCAGGTGTATTAGCAAGCCCTTGGTTATTAGGTACAGATAAACTGCTGGATACTAAACGTGTAATGCTTCCAGCTGCTAAGGTGTGGGTAGAAGAAATGCTTGAAAGCTACCCACTTCTTACTAACTTTGTACACGCTGATAACACTGTATCAAAAAGATGGTTAAAGTCCTTAGGCTTTGAGTTTATAAAACTAGATAAAGAACACGGTGTAGGGAAACAACCCTTCTACCAATTTGTGAGGATTAAGAAAAATGTGTGAACCGGTCACTATAGGATTGGCAATAGGTGTTATGTCAGCAGCTTCAGCTCAACGGCAAGCTAAAGCGCAACATGAAGCACAAGCAGCAGCTTTTGAAGCTAACGTAAAAAACAGTGAAGCTGCTAAAATAACTGCGGATAGACAAGCTAACTTAAATTTAGCGCAAGAAGAAGAAAAGAATGCAGAAGTACAAATAAACAACGCTCTACAACTTCGTAAATCTATTTCAAGAGCCGAGGTAGCCATTGGTGAGACTGGTGGTAATTTAAACAACAACGCTATTGTACAAGACATGAGACGTCAAGGTCTCATGAGTGAAAACATGGCATCAGCTAATATGGGTAGACGCCTCGCACAATTTAACGAAGGTGGTTTAACCTCAGCAGCTAATTATCAATCACGTATTAACTCTGTTGCTATGCCTGAATGGGATAGCAGTTCAGTAGCGACTACTTCTTTCTTACAAGGTGCTTCTTCAGGTTTAGCAGCAGGTTCAGCAGCTTCAATGATGGGTATTGGAAGCGGTGGCGGTAGTACTGTAGCTGCGTCTACTACTACAGGTTCACAGTCGGCAACTCGCAACGTCTTTACTGGGAATACGCCACAAATGTCAAAAACCCCACAGTTTAAATTTTAATAACAGGACATTAAAAAAATGGCAAGAAATAAATCAGTATACGAAGTCATGGGTAATGTCTCTGACATCATGAAAGAAGGTCAGTATGAAGTACACGCTAATGCAAACCCTAGGGATAACTTTGTACAAGGTAAAAGCGCCAACACGTTTTTAGCAGAAAGCGGTGACTTTAGAAAAGCAAAAGTCATGGAAGCTCTAGCTCAAACAAGTATAAGTGCAATGCAGTCTATAGGACAGATACAAGCAAATGCAGAAAGAAGAGAAGCTAAACTACAAGCTGCCGCTGATAAAAAAACCCGTGAGCAGAAAGCAATAGATGACGAAAGAGAACGCCAAGAAATTGACATGCAAACTCTAAATATAGAGAATGTCATTGGTAAATCTCAAAACGAATGGTCAGCTTTTCAACTTAATGGTGCAATAACACGTACAGCAGAAGATGGCACCGCTACGCAAGTTAAGTACGCTGATATGACTGTATCAGAACGTGATGGAAAAAGAAATGAAGTATACGCACCTGCTCATGATTATGCAGAGACAGCTCACGAAAAGGTAAAGCTTACTTGGGGTAGACAGTTTAACAAACTAGAAGTTGCAGAAAGAGATCGAAACTTACCTAAAGATTTAGAAAGGTTTGTTTCAAGTAAAACTGATCAAGTCTTTACTGTAATGGACACTAGACCTCTTACAGAAGAGTACACACAAGACGATTGGAACACAGATCTTAATAATAGGTTATTAAATGTAGCCAGAAATACTAAAGTGGAAATGAAAAAGTTTAACGAGTGGGCTACAAACTCAGCTATCCAAGGTTTAAATAACATGGATCCACGTTGGGATGAGTATGCTGAATCTCAAAAGTTATACAATACCGCTGATTTTAAAAATAGTACTCAATTTGCAGCTTTACAAAATGCTCGCAAAGGTTATGAGAAGAATGTTGCTAAGATGTTGTCTGATGCTCAAGTAGACGCAGCTGTTGGTCAAGCAACTACTGCTAGTTATTCTACAGCAACTTCTGTAGCTTTGTTGTCTGAAAACCTTACACCAACACAGTTAGCAGAAGTAAAACAAAAAACTGTAAAAAGCTGGAACGAGAAAGAACTAGAGTCTTTTCAAGCTGGTGACTATGAAGCGTATGAAGAAATTGTATATGCTAATATAGAAAGTTCTAAAGCTTCTGGTATAGATATACCTTCACATAAAAGAGCCGTAGAGAATACGTTTAATTCTATTATGAGAGGTAATGTTAACGACAAAGCCACCATGCAACAAGGTCTTAGTATTTTTAGAATGCACAAGAGACAATCAGGCGGTCATGTTGATGGGTTACTTACAGGTAAGGATCTAGCTATTATGGATGCTTTTGATACCTTTGCACAAGTAGAAGGTATAGAAGCAGCAGCACTTAGAATATCAACTAATGCTGCTAACCCAGTTTCTTTAAACAACAAAAACACAGTAACGCCTGATGCTATAGATCCTAAAGGCAGTGATGATTTATTCTTTACTAACTTTCAAAATAAAGAAGCTTCATCTTGGGCAGCTAGGTACGCCAACGATTTAATACAATATGGTGGTATGTCTTATTCAGAAGCCTCAGCTAAAGCTAGTCAAGAAATGGATAAAAGGTATTTAGTTGTTAGATCTGAAGGCTTCTTTAAAGATTTCACTACTCGTGTAAACAGCAAACCTTTTGTTGATGCTTTAGCAGATCCTACTTTTCTAGCAAAATATCCACATATTACTGACCCAGCAATGTATATGTCTAAATTAACTGGCGAGTACATGCCTGATTTTTTAGGTAAATTAAAAGACTCAATGCCTGAATCTGAAGACCTTACATTAATGACGGTTAACGGTGATGACAACAGTCCATTATATGCTGTGACTGATACGTCAGGACTACCTATACTTTTTGATATACCTTTACGAAACGATGAAGGTGAGATTGTTTACAAAAAGAACGAGTTTGGGAACAATGTTCCTGTTATAGCTGAGTATGGTAAAAACATACTTATGACACCTGCTCAATTTGTTGAGTATGGTAAGACTTATGAAATTAATAAGGCAGCTCAAGCTATAGAAAACCAACCTATTAATGTTGAACTACAACGTATAGAAGATGAATTTACTGCTTATAAAGCAGGTAATCGTTTATTAGGTAATAAGGGTGCTTATCAAAAACTAGAAAACCCTGATGATCCTGTTTATGTAGAACACAGACAGCAGTTAGAAATAGAGAAGGAAAAGCTTCTAGGATTTAAACAGCTTGGTCTATCTCTTGAAGAAGGTAGAAGTGTTGAACGTAAGCAAAAGACAATCGCCGATCTAACGAAAATAGTTAAAGAGCAACCTAATAGCCCACTTACTTTACATAGCAGAAAAATGATTTTTCGTTTGTCTTCAGAAATAGATGATATTGTAGGTATTAAAGGTTATAATAAATTACACTAACGGAGAATACATATGGCTGACGATAAACCTTTTGGCGGCTTAGATAGTTTTACGCCTGTCCAAAGCGGATTCACGCCATCAGCAAACGCCCCTGCGGTTAAAAAAGCTACTTGGACTGAAAAGTTTGAGGCGTCTAAAGATTTAACATGGGCTAGTCGCCTGTATGCGAATTCTGATTACGCCCAAGACTTTGAGAGAGATACTGAGTTTTCTTTTACTGAAGAGCAACAGCTTAACATAAATACTAACTACGAAGATGTGTGGGCTAAAGATTTACTAGATTCCCAAAGTCAATCTGAGTTTGATTTTAAAACAGAGCGAGCTGCAAACGCTAAAGAAAACTATAAGACCCTTGGTGACATGGGCTTTGGTACTGTTACAGCTTTATTATCTGCTGGTGCTTTAGACCCTGCTTACATCCCTTTGTACTTTATGCCTTATGCTAATCTAACTGCGGGAGCTAGTAAGGTTACTGGCGCTGCTCGTATTGGTAAATACCTTAAATCAGGCGCTCTTATAGGTGCTGGTGAAGGTACGTTAGTAGGTGCTGCTGAGTATATGCTACGTCCCGATGCACAACTACGTGATGTATTTTACGGTGCTGCGCTTGGTGCTGGTGTAGGTGGTGCAATGGGTGGTGTGTCTGCAAGGCTTATGCGTGATGTAGATGCAGAGCATTTTGTAGAAACACAAGTAAAACTGACGCAAGATGCAGAAGCTAAATTAGCAAACCACACTCCAATGATGAAGCAGAAGCGTACTGTAGATACCCTAACGGATCCTGAAGAAGCCCCTGTGCCTACTACAGCACCTTTAGAAGTCGAAACAACTAAGATAGGCAAAGGTGATTATCTAGTTACTGTAGGTAAAGATGTATATTCTGTTGTAAAAGGAAAAAGCAGATGGGTGCTTAGAAAGAACGGTGAAGAGGTTTCTAAACATACGTCTTTAAAGAAAGCTACAGCATCTCTACAACCAGCTCGTGTCGTTGATGAATTTGATGAAGTAATTGAAGAAGTCTTAGAAGATGTAGTAGAGGATGTAACAGTAACCCGTAGTACAGTTATTAACTCTTTAACAGGTACAGAAAACCGAGTGTTAAATGAGTTAGAAGATAGTACTGAAGTTACAACACTGGATGACCTAGCTACCTCTTCTGGTTATGGTGACAACGAATTAAGTGCAGCTATACAACGCCTAGAAGAAGAAGGTTTAGTAGCTAGAACACAAGATGATTTTGGTGACGAAGCTTATGTCGCTCTAGATGCAGGTGATTTTGCAGACCGCATTGAGCCTCGCACTCGACAAGTTACACGTAAAACAACTAAGAAAGTACCTAAAGGTAGTTCGACACCAGAGCAGAAGTTTAACACTGAAGCTGTAAAAGCACAGCAAGAAGAGTTTGGAACGCCAACACCTGAGAAAATAGCTGAGGATGTACGTGACCTAGGGCTTCCTGAAGACCTTTCTGATGTACCTACGCTTATCCCTAACATCTGGGACACCTTTGGTATTCGTAAGCGTTTATCAGCTATAGCTTTGCTTACTCAATCAGCTAACCCTGTAACACGCCACTTAGCTATGAAAATGGCTTTAGTGTCTAGTGGTTTAAAAGATAAAGCTGGTAAATTAGTTAAGATACCACAGAACGCTTCTATACACCATATGATTTTCCATCGTAAATATACAGGGCAGTTAGCTCAGATACTACGTAAAGTAGACCAAACAGATGTTACACAAGCAGAAATTAATAAGCGTATCTTTCATTACTTAAACGGTGACACTACACAAGAGATGACAAACAGTATGCTACAAGCTGCTGATGAAGTCAACGCCATGAAAAAAGAAATGTTTGAGGTTGGTAAAAAATTAGGTGTTTTTGACGAATCACAATCAATTGAAGATTATATGCCTCGTATGTTTCAGCCAGAGTTGCTTGATGTGTTAGCAAAACGAGCTGATAAAAAAGACATTAAAAAGGCTTTTATTAAATTGATTAGAGCTGCAAACCCTGATATGGATGAAGCTGTTATTGCACGAGCTGCTGGTAAATACTGGAAGTCTTTAAGCACTACGATATGGCGTCAGAAATATACTAGAACTGGAGAGGCTCGTAACGCTGCTGTAGATGAAGATGTGTTACGTAAGATATTACTAGAAGCAGATGATAATGACGGTATAGCGTTAACAGAAGAACAGGTGGACGCTTTAATACTAACTAAAGATATTGTACGTGGTAAAAGTAAAAACGTACATGCTAGATCACGTATGAACATAGACGATAAACTAGAAGTTAACATACCTTATAAAGAAGGTCACCCACAACATGGTGATAGTTTTACTTTTAAATTGACAGATCTTATTGACACAAATACTGAACGTGTTATGGGTGTGTATATACACCGCATGGCAGGAGCTACGTCTTTAGCTCGTGTAGGTATCGACGGTGATGAGACTTTTTCTAAAATGCTTGATGATATTGTTACTGACAACCTAGAAAAATATAACATTTCTTCTGACCAATCACAAGCAGAAGCTAAAAGTTTACAGTATCTTTATGAAGCTATACGTGGTAGTTATAACGCTAACGAAGGCATGGACACTGTAACACGAAAGACGCTTAGACGTTTACGAGAGTTAAACTTTATTCGCCTTATGGGTCAATCAGGTTTAGCTGCTGTTATTGAATCGTCTAACGTACTTTTTGAAAATGGTATGCGTAACGCTTTAGATAATGTACCCGCTTTTGCGAGCTTAGTTAAAAGAGCTAAAAACGGTGAGCTAAGTAGCGAGTTAGCACAAGAGTTTGAAGAATCTTTTGGTATGGGTATGGATATTATAACGGGTAAAATGAATTCACGTTATGAAGATTATACAGACATGCACCATGTAATGGGCAATGACTACACTAAAACTGACGAAGTGTTAGCTAAAGGGCGTAACTTTATAAGTCTTGTTGGTGGTTTATCACCTGTGACAGTTTTCCTAAGTCGTTGGAACTCTGTAAACTTTACTACTAATATGTATAAAAAGTTATCTAAAGGTGACTTAGGCGTCTTTAGTGATGTAAAGTTAAAACAACTAGGATTAGGTACTGAGGAACTTACTCGAATTAAAGCAGCAATGGATGACCTTGCTACAGTAGGTGCTGATGGTAGACTTAAAACTTTAAACCTAAGTCGTTGGGAAAAGGAACACCCTGAAGCTTTTGACGATTTTAGCTATGCTTTAAACGTAGAAACTACACAAAACGTACAGATAACAAACATTGGTTCTACAAACCCTTTTATTAGAAGTGAGTGGGGTAAAACTTTGTTTCAATTCTGGAGCTTTGTGTTAGGGTCTAATGAACAACAATACGCTCGTCAAATGGTAAGAATACGTCACGGCGATGCCGCAGTACCTATGTCTATATTTATGGGTGGTTTAGTTGTAGCGACCATGGCTTATATGTCTCGTACTACTCTTAACTCTATAGGTAGAGATGATAGAGAGGAATACTTAGCTAAGAAATTTGAAACAGGCGCAATGTCTAAAGCCGTTCTTAGTTATATGGGCATGTCTGGTATGTTTTCCTTAATGTTTAACCATTTTGGTTTTAGCCCTGATACTTTAATACAAAACCCAACCGTACAGCTAATAGATCAGGGGATGTCAGGCATTAGTAAAATAGCGGGTGAAGCTACAGACCTTGACGGGCATGGGGCTTTATATGAAACAGCCAAGCTATTAGAAAACTTTACACCTAACAACCCATTAACTAAAATACCAGCAAGAATGCTATCAGAACAAGTAATAGGAGATCCAGATTAAATGGCTAATTCATTCACAAAGGTAACTTTGGGAGCAGCTCAAACGGTAGGGTTTACTACACCTACCTACATCGTATCCAGTCATTTGACTGTAAGTGTCAACAATGTAACCGTCCCTGCTGTTCAGGCAGGGGCTACACAGCAAGTTTTTGGCTCTTTTACATCTACAAACCCTCTCTACTACATTTTAGTAGAGGGGTCTACTAGCCTTTCGTTCTCCGAAGAGTTACCAGCGGGTGCTGTAGTCCTTGTTACCCGTAACAGTAGCCAAAGCACTAAGTTAGTTTCTTATTCTGACTCTGGGTTATTAACTTCTGACGTGCTTAACGAAGACTCTAACCAAGCTTTCTTTATAGCTCAAGAAGCTTTAGATCAATCTGCGGGTAACTTTGACAGCAGTTTTGAGGCTTCTCAGGGTGTTACAGTTACTAAAGTAGCAGGTATAGAAGCTGGTGCAGATGTGACAGACACAGCTAATGTTGTGGCAGCTTTAACGGCAGGTACCAATATAACAATAGCGTCTGACGGTACAATATCTTCTACAGACACTAACACTACTTATACAGTGCAAGATGGGCAGTTATCTCAAAATAACTTTACTGATGCTGACCACACTAAACTAAACGCTATTGAAGCAAGTGCAGATGTGACAGACACAGCTAATGTTGTAGCCGCTTTAACAGCAGGAACTAATGTAGCAATAGCTTCTAACGGTACAATATCTTCTACAGACACTAACACTACTTATACAGGTGGCACTGGTTTAACTTTAACTGGTACTACTTTTAACGTAGATGCAGCACAGACTGGTATTACATCTGTAGGTGTTCTTACGGGCTTGACTGCGACAGATACTGTTTTAATCCAAGCAGATGCCACTGGTAATGTTCAAGCAACATCAACTCCAATTTTAGAGTTATTTCAAAGTGATGGCCCAGAAGCTGATGACGGTGATCATCTAGGTGAGATTCAATTTACGGCTAATAATGCTAATGGTTACAGCCCTGCAAAACATAAGTATGCAGGAATACACGCTGAGATTATTGATGAGACTAACGCTACAGAAGACGGTTCTTTACACTTTACTACTGTTACAGCAGGGACAGAAGACACTACCGTATTAACACTTAACGGTACTGAGTCTACCTTTAGCAGCCCAGTAAAAGTAGCAGTTGGCCCTATAACAATAAACAGTAACAACACTAACGCTGATCTTGTAATAACGAATAACGAAGCTTCTAGTGCTGATGCTAGTCCTATTATAGAACTTTTCCGCAATCAATCTAATGGAGCAGATGGAGAAGACTTAGGAAAAATAGAGTTTTACGGTGCTAATGACCGTGGTTTTTCATCAGGTGGCCCTGAGAAAACTTTATACGGTAGCATTTCTGTAGAAATTGCCGATGCCAGTGACGGTTCTGAAGACGGTTCTTTAAAGTACAGTAAAATTGTAGGTGGTGCACAGCAAACAGGTGAGTTAGTAACACTACCGCTTAATGGAGGTGTTCAGTTCCCAGCTCAAAGTGCTGCTCCTAGTGCCCCTGCAAACGGTCAAGTGTATTATGACACCGACGACCATAAACTAAAACTGTACGCTAACGGCGCTTGGGTTGACTTAAACTAGGATTAAAGCATGGATGATTTAAAATCTCAGGTTGACCGCTTAGAATGGCGTATTGACTTACACGAAGAACAGCTAAGAACCCTAACAACTAATGCTGAAGAGCTTAGAAGTATGCTGGACAGCATTAACCGCACCTTACTACAGATAAAGTGGTTAGCTGTAGGTGGTGCTTGTGTCTACTGGGCGCAAGAGATGGGCTTAGGTGAATTTATTAAAGTGGTAGGTATATAATGCAAGATAAACTAGAGCGTTTACACGAAGTAGTGACTGAACAACTTTTAATTAGGGTAAGCTCAGGCGAAGCTACATCAGCAGAGTTGTCTGTTGCTGTAAAGTTTCTTAAAGATAACGGTGCAAGTACTGATATAATTACAGCAGAGTCACCAATGGCAAGCCTTTTACAAGGTTTACCTTTTGAAGAGGTAGCACACTAATGTCTTTATACGAGAACATTAATAAAAGAAAGAAAGCGGGTACTAGCCGCAGTAAGAAAAAGTCAACAATTTCTAACAAAGCTTATGCTAACATGAAAATAGGATTTGCTAAGAAAGGTAAAAAGTAATGGCGAACACTGATCATTTAAAAATAAACAAACCTGTAGCGCAGAGAAGCGGTACTAAATCTCACGTTGTAAAAACGAAGGTCAACGGTAAAGAAAAGATTATACGGTTTGGTGAATATGGCGCTAAAACTAATCAAAGTGCTAAACAAAGAAAGGCTTTTAAAGATAGACATGCTAAGAATATAGCTAAAGGCCCATCATCGGCAGCTTATTGGGCTAATAAAGTTAAATGGAAAGGATAAGTAATGGCTAGGAACTACAAACAAGAGTACGAGAGATACCATAAGAAACCTGAACAGCGTAGACGAAACGATGCTCGCAAACAGTCAAGAAGGAATATGGTTAAAACACACGGTGCTGCTGCCCTAGCTGGTAAAGACATTGATCATGTTGATCGTAACCCTTTAAATAAATCTAAAACTAACTTACGCATCATGAGTGTAAAATCTAACAGGAGTCGGAATGGATAAGCAACTACAGGACTTCCGAAACTTTTTGTTTGTTGTTTGGAAACACCTGAACTTGCCTGACCCTACGCCTGTACAATATGACATGGCTGATTATATCCAGAACTGTCCTCGACGAGCAATCATCGAGGCTTTTCGGGGTGTGGGTAAGTCATACATTACTGCTGCATTTGTCGTGCACCAATTGCTTCTTGACCCTCAAAAGAAGTTTATGGTTGTGTCAGCTTCTAAACAAAGAGCTGATGATTTCTCGACATTTACGCAACGTCTTATCTTAGAACTCCCTATGTGTCAACACTTGATAGCTACAAGTGACCAAAGGTGGAGTAAGATAGCGTTTGACGTAAGACCTGCGCTGGCTAGTGGTAGCCCTTCGGTTAAGTCCGTGGGTATCACTGGTCAGCTTACAGGCAGTCGTGCCGACATCATAATTGCTGATGACATCGAAGTACCTAATAACTCTATGACTCAGATGATGAGAAGTAAGTTAGGTGAAGCTGTTAAAGAGTTTGATGCGGTACTAAAGCCTGACGGCAAGATCTTGTACTTAGGAACACCACAGTGTGAAATGAGTCTTTACAACACGTTAACAGAGCGTGGCTACCAGATGAGAATTTGGCCCGCACGTTACCCCGCCCTAGACAAAGCTCAAAAGGCTTATGGTAATCGTCTAGCTCCTATGCTTTGGGAGGCTATGAACTCAGCTAAAACACCTTTAGATAATGAAGCAGTAGACCCTTTACGTTTTGATGATGCGGATCTGACTGAGCGTGAGTTATCTTACGGTAGATCAGGCTTTGCTCTACAGTTTATGCTAGACACCACACTGTCTGACACTGATAGATACCCTCTTAAATTCTCTGATTTAATGGTTATGTCAGTAGATAAAGATAAAGCACCTGAGAAGCTCGTGTATGGCATTATGAAGGAGGTTAAAGAACTCCCTAATGTTGGCCTTAACGGAGACAAGTTCTTTGCTCCTGAGGCTGTTGTGGGCAACTACGTGGACTACACTGGGTCTGTTCTAGTAATAGATCCATCTGGTCGTGGTAAAGATGAAACGTCATATGCTGTTGTTAAGATGCTTAACGGTTTCTTATACGTACCAGCTTGTGGTGGTTTAGACGGAGGTTATACAGATCAAACTTTAACCAAACTAGCCACTCTAGCTAAAGATCATAAAGTCAACAAACTGCTCATCGAGAGTAACTTTGGTGATGGTATGTTCAATGAGCTTATCAAACCCTTCCTTAGAAAGATATACCCTGTTTCTATAGAAGAAGTTAGGCACAGTGTACAGAAAGAAAAGCGTATCATACAGACACTTGAACCAGTAATGAACCAACACAGGTTAGTTATTGATCCAAAGGTCATCCAAGACGACTTTGACAGCGTACAACACCGTCCACCAGAGCAAGCCCAACGCTATATGTTGACCTACCAGCTATCCCGTATAACTACCTACAGAGGCTCTCTAGCTCACGATGATAGGTTAGATGCCCTAGCAATGGGTGTTAAATACTGGACAGATCTTATGTCAGCAGATGTAGACCGAGAAATGACAGACCGTAAAGAGCAGTTATTAATAGATGAGTTAGATAAATTTGTTAATGGTTATAATATAAACTCAGCACCTAGGGCTAATACATGGATATGACAGATATACCAATGGTTCGTCTTACTTGGAAAGACGCACTAGATTCTGATGGAACTTGGACTAACCTTGAGGACATTCTAGCACATGAGTGTGCTGTTTGTCAAGAGGTAGGTTGGTTAATTCTCAATGATGCAGAGCAGGTAATTGTAATGCGCTCTCGTATTGTTGAGGAAGAGTTACAGGTAGGCAGCTCTTACATAGCCATACCACAATCATGGATTTTAAAAATAGAAGAGTTACGAGTTAATGAAGAGACTAATAGCAGCTTGTTTAGTACTAATTTGTCTACCAACTAAGGGTAGCGAGGCTAATGTCGGAGACTTTGGCAGCAATCAACAAGCAGAAACAATAACAAGTACTACAGAAACTATAGTAAACCAGAAAGGTACTCCAGTAACCACAGCGGTTAGTCCCTCAGCTCCTGTATACAATCAGGACGTCTGTGTGGTCGCTAGTGGGCGTGGGGTACAGACCCTACAGATAGGCTTAAGTTTTGGCTCAACGTCCTCAGATGAGGTCTGTGAGCTTCTCAAGCTATCTCGTCAACTTAGTTCACTTGGCCTTAAAGTAGCCGCAACCAGTGTGCTATGTAACGACCCTAGAGTTTTCCACGCTATGTTAAATAGCTCAACCCCCTGCCCAATCAAAGGTAAAATAGGCGATGCAGCACTTAAATATTATAATGATAACCCTAATCTTGTCCCTGACGCTCCTATTGTCTTTACACGTAAAGAGCCAAGAGAACGATTACGATATGACCGATCTCGCAAACGCTACGTCCGATATTAATTACACGATAGGCGCTCAGGTAGGTGACTTCTCCCAATGGTCACAAGAGAGTATGTTAGATGGCACCACCATCATATACAATCTAGCAGATGACACGCAATACCACCTAACATCTGCCCAGATGGACACGTTTAACCAAGCATATGCTGATGGTTTAGTAAACAGCACTCCAGAGGCTCTCACAGCCGTTCTACTGAACGATATGATTGACGTAGAACAAGGTACATATGATGATCAGAAAGAAGCTCTGACGGATGCTGCTAAGGAGATAGCCACGGTCACAGAGATAGCTGACAAGCTTGTGAATGGTGACCAACAGACTAAGATCAATGCAGAGGCTTACGCCACTGAGAATGACCTTAGGGCTATTAAAGAATCTAGCAGACAGAAATTCAATACATCTATCTCAGGTATGCTAGAGGCCAGTATCACTAAGAACATGATCGAAGGCTACGCTCAGGATGCTGTAGTCATTGATGTGATAGCAGGTGCTTTCATGGCTACTAATACAGTCATGGACTTCTTTATGAATACCTCAGTATCTATAGATGAGCTTACACCTACACAGCTCAACCTAGACTGGGAGCAGCATAACGTAGGTGTAGAAAGTTTTATGTACGGCGTATACGCTAACGACCCACAATCAACCTTGGAGATGACCCCACGATGAACCCACAAGATGTTGCCTTATGGATAGGCATTGCTTCTTCTATTGGAGGAGCCGCAGTAGGTTACGGAACTTTAACAGAGAAGGTGGCCTCTCTTGAGGAATCTACCGACCCTACCC
>Ga0102815_10000949_pt1 | contig 18583 bp, 17 predicted proteins | sample ColrivemetaGS759_FD_79113 | JGI IMG/M metagenome (GOLD analysis project Ga0102815, IMG submission 79113) | Estuarine microbial communities from the Columbia River estuary - Ebb tide ETM metaG S.759 | ecosystem: Environmental > Aquatic > Marine > Intertidal zone > Estuary | place: USA: Columbia...
AATTAATGGCGTGGATCTACAAACAAAACAGCATATTTTAATTGCGTCCCAAATTGTGGTTTTTTGGTCAAAAACATAATCAAAATTTTCGTTGTTTTCATCTGCTAAATCAGCACAAATTTTAAGACCTTCTAAGTCCAAATCAGAATCAGACATTCTGCCTCCGTGATCGGCTTTTAAAATGTTCACCATTGCCCAAATTGGGTTTCTTGTGGCAACAGGCTGTGACCATGAATAACCATTCCAAATTGGAAGTTTTCTAGTTGCTAATACGTTTACTTTGTTTTTTACAGTGTTTTGGCTAGCCCTTGTTTTGACGTTCAAAGTCACCATGTTATCGGGTTGAAGTAAATTACCTAAATAAGCTTTTGCGCCATCCCAGACAATTTTATTAGTTCCAGTAGTTTTTAAATAACTTGGATTTACTCTTCTTGCTCTGATTTCATATCTTCCCGACAAAACAAAAAAGTGTTTTGTAATTCTAACCCCTTGATTAGTTGCTAATCTTTGGTTGTAGCGGTAAAGATCAGTCCATGGATAATAAGAAGCTCCGTCATTGTCTATTTCTCTATATTGCCACAAAACATCTACAGCCAGTGCTTGTGTCCTGCCTTTTTTGTCTACATAATAGCAACCGCTAGGCATACTGAAATCTATTTCTAATTTATTTGTGTATGTGTTTGGTGGATTGACGGCAAAACCTCCTATCCAACCACCATTATCTGTGTTGTAGCCAGTTTCGTTAGAGCCGAATAATTCCAAATTGCTAACTTCTCTTGATGGGCTAACATTGTTGTCAAAAACTCTAATGTTATTAAAATAATATTGCATACCAACAAACCCATCGGAGGTGCTATCTTCTATTAAAACATCCTCAATATCAAATTCATCACCTTGACCCAAGCTAAAAACTTGATAAAGGTCTTGCTCATTGTCTACATATTTTGTGTAGGGAGATGATAGATAACTAACCCATAATTTATTCCTGCCATAGGCATCTTCAATAGGACTATTTAAACGTGCTTGGTTTCTTCTTCCGTTTAATGTGTAAAGCGGGTCTGGCTCTGTTCTGTTGTCCTCAAACTGCGGAGGTTCTATAGAATTGAATAAAACTAAAGCAACTGCTATAATAGCTACTATAGCAATAATTATAGATATTGGGTTAGCTCCTACATGATACAGAAAATGAAGTTGATCGTTTTTGTTTAAATCTATGGATGACCATTCTTCTTTTAATGGATAATATTTCTTTTCGTCTCTAACTAAAATTAAAAGCCAAGGATCATTTAAAAAATCAACATCAGAATCCTCTAAATATTGGTTCAAAGTGCTAAAATTTGTTCTTAAAACACTTGTTGTGTTTTCAACATCTAAAGCGTTCTTAGTTATGCTTATTTTTGCCATAAGTAAAAATTATAAGTTAATCCTTTTCTTATTTTAATATTACTGAGACTTTCTAAAACTACCCCGCTTTTCATGCAAGAGTGTAAGCATTTATTTTGACTCTCAATCCATATTCCTACATGGACAGTATAATCATTTATAGAGAAACTAACAACGCAATTATCAACAGGCTTTTTTATTTTAATGAACTTGTTAGAAATTATAGTCTTGTTAAATACTTTGTCTTTTTGTGAGGATGTCTTTCTGTTTTCGTGATCTGTAGGCTTACTAATTTTGTTTCCAATTTTACTGTAAAAATACCAGACAAGCCCCCAGCAATCAAAACCTGTAGGAGATTTGCCGTTGATAAGATATGGGATACCAATTAAATTAGTTGCCAAGGCTAGGGAATCTTTCGAGCGTGTAATATTCACTTGGATATTTTTTATTAACTACAGATTTGAAAACTGCTACCGCACTAACTGTAAAAACATCTATTTGGATATCTCTAATATACATCAAGGTTGGTGGATTATTAACAGGCGAGGGACTGTTAGATAGATACATTCTGTATATGATCTGTATAGGTGTTTGGTGATTTACTGGTATATCAGACAAATAGTTAGACGCTTCATTATTAGTATTAGGAACAGTTATTTTTAAATTCTGCGCTCCATCGCTTGATGAATCTGGCAAACTGAAAGCAAATGAAGAAGCTTTGTAATTTACGCTAGTGAATACAGTAATATTTCCAATAAAGTCTTTTCTGTCATTTACTATATTATAGTAACCTGCTATTGGATGATAAAAAGAAACTGTGTCAATAATAGCAACATCTGGTGGAGATTGTGTAGCAACCTCTCTTAGAGCATCATTGTAATTTGTGTTCATTTTATGCTGATATAACTATATTCTTGCTACTTGCCAAAGCCAAACAAGCGGCAGTGTCTGGATGCGTTGCGTCCAAGCCGTTGTTTACCCAACATGGGTTTCCAGAAACGGATATGGTATATGTTCCAGAAGTCACAGTAATTTGTTGTATGAAAATATAAATATCATCTACATTTAAATAGTTATTTTGTAAATTTGCGAATCCTCCTGTTATTGTGCTAGGCGAAAGACTTATTTGATTGATGTTATTGTTTTGTAATCGCAAGTAGCCAGTCCCCTTGAGCTGATTAATTCGAAGAACACTAATATTATTACCAAACAAAAACAACTGCTCAAAACTTACTTTTCTTAAATTCAAAATGCCAGATAAATTGCAGTCAGTTAATGATAGAGTTTTTATATCTACATCTCTATCATCGTAAGATGAAACTGAAAATGTTTCTAACACATTACAATATTTCATTTCAAAGGAATCGAAAATCTGTGAATCGTGTTTGAAAAATTGCAATCTTACCGATTCTATTATTGTACTAAATCTAATCAGATATCTATCACCAGTGGCAGGAATCGGAATGTTGTAATGTTCATTGCCATATTCTCCTGCTAAATTGTCGCAGTTATCAAATTGGAATCGTTCACATTTTGTTAGCTCTAAAAGATCGGCTCTAGTCAAGTTATTTTGACTGCAAGTAACTCTAGTAATATGACCAATCGGAGTTGAATCAGTTGCGCTCATGCAAGCCCAGACTACGCACCTATGCTCTTGACCTATATTGCCTGCGGGTATGGGTATATCAGCAAAAGTGCCACTAGCATAAATGCCTGTTGTGCCGTCAAATTTTTGTACTGCGTAATGACTGCTTAAACCGCCAGAAGTCTGTATGTAAATTTCAGCATTGTTGTTGTCTGGACCTGCAACATTTCCAAACCAAAGGTATAAGTTTTCTCCTGTTTGCGGTGTAGTCTGACCTAGTTGTAAAATGTTATTATAAGATTGCTGATCTATTGTTTCTACTCTATAAAACTCAATTTTTGCATTTACTACAGAGTTACCTACATTTGTATATGTGTAAGTATAATCAGATATAAATCTTACTTTGCATTGAACAGTAGAGGTAGTGCCTCCTACTGGTAAATCTATCAAAAACCAATCAGCACCATTATTTAAACTGTGTAGCCAAACACCTTTAAAAATTTGAAAATCGTTGTCGCAAAATTGAAAGGTTATTGATCCCTCTTCATAATCAGTGCTGTATCTTTTTCTGATTTGATACCTTCCAGACTCAGTTCTTTTTCTTTGCGTAGAGCTACTATGCTTTACAGTAAGGCTTGAGGGTAAAGGTAAATTTGTTTGTTCCCAAGTAATCATTTTATCGTCTTGCTAATCCAAAGCTCTTTTCTAAAGCTGGAAGAAATGTTCCACCACCATAGCTAGCCTCGCTTGTTAATTCGTCTTTTGTTTGCTTTACTGCTTTTTCGATGTATATCTGAATATCACCGCTAGAGTCTTCTTGAACTTCTCCTTTTATTTCTGAGCCTGTTTGATTTATAATCGTTACGCTTGCCCGTTTACTATTACCTCCTATGGGATTGTTAGCCATAGAAAAAAGGTTTCTTTGCTGTGTTTGATTAAGCACCATTTCTCCACTGTTTAATTTAGCGTTGATTTGATCTCCCCCATATGAGCTACCCCCAACAATTCCACCTTGCTGATATTTCGTAGCTTTTATGGCTTGTATTTGTGCAAGACCAGAAGCAATAGCACCAGCCGCCGCAACTGCTCCCAAAACTGGACCTACTACGGGTATTCCCGCCATTGCTTTGTATGCAGATACAGCAGAGGCGTAAGTGTCTACTGTTGCTTGTGCTATCGCAAAGGCTTTTGCCGCCCTTGCTCCTTTCTCCCCAAATACTTGAGCTGTAGCTGATAGATTACCAAAAAAGTCACTTGCAATATTAAGCCGTTCTTGGAATTGCGCCTCCTCTACTTTCTTAATGTCTTGAGCAGTTTGCAACTGAATCCTTTTGATTATGTCTTGCTGTTCTTGGTATGTTAGATTCGTAGACTCCCTAATAATTTCTAACTTTTCTCTCTCAGCTTCTTTTAATCTTAATATCTCTGCTTCATAAGGATCATCAGCTATGTAATCAAAAGCTAACCCGCTTGCAGATTGGTTAATTCCTGTTTGCAAATCTACGGCTTTAGGTATTTGCTCTTCTGGTTCAGCAACACCTTTTACGGCAATGGCTTCTACATATCTACCATAAGCTTTATCAAAAAGTTTTGCTTTTTGTTCTAAGGATGCGCCACTTTGTTTTATTATTTCAAGATCCTTATCGTATTCTATTTTTGCTCTTTCGTCCTTAGTTTGGTATCTTTGTTTTAAAGATTCAAAATCTAAAGTAGATTGTGATTTTGCAGATTCTTTTGTTTGATCTTGTAATACTTTTAATTGCTTTTTGTATATCTCTAGCAACATTGTTTGTTCTTTTGTTAGAACAGTATTATTTTCAGCTAATTTATCAAACAGGTCTAATTTATCTTGTAATATTTTTACTGAGTCTCCTATTTCCTCATTATATAACTCTTGTAATAGGTTTTGAGTTGTAGCCAATTCATTTGCTTCTTCTCCAGCTTTTAATAACTTATTGTTTTCTACAGTTATTGCTTTAATCGCAGAGGCGAAAATTAAACCCGTCTTTTCTAATCTTTCATTGATTTCTTTGGATTCTCTTTTTATCTCTTTTAGTTTTTCGCTAAACTGTTTTAAGCTTATAGATTGTGATCTGTATTCTCTGGCTATTTGTTCTGTTCTTTTAGCTATATCTATATCTATTTTTTGTCGCAATGTAGAGGTGTTATATATTCTATCTTGGTAAATAGCTTGGTTTTTTAAACTCTCTAATTTGGCATTGGCAACATCTATAGTAGCTTTATCTGTGCTGTTTGCTAACAAACTTTTTTGTTTAGCTATTTCTTTTTCAGTGTCTAATATTTTTTGAGATAATACTGCCACATCTCCCAAGGCAGAGGCTCTAATAACTGCGCTTTTTTTAATTGCCTCATCATATGATTTTTGCTGATCTATTGACAATCCAACCTCTGTTTTTAAAAACCCAATTTCTTCTTTTACATAGCTAAATACAGTTCCTCGCAAACCTTTAGTAGCAAGCCTTTTATATAGTTCAGCAAAACCACTTAAAAGGTCTGGATCTGCTAAAGAGTCGGCAACATCAGCAATAGCACCAGATAACCCTTCGCTTGCGCCTGTTGCTTGGTTAAAGTTTTCTGCTAGAATCAATAAAGAGTTTCCTAGCTTAGAGAATGACGTTCCTAGTGTATCCCCAGCTATTGCGGAAGCTTTGGCAGTGTCTCCGCTTGCGTCTCCTATCTCCTTAATTGCGTCTGCTGTATCTTGCAGTTTGTCTTTTGTGATTGTAGCAGAAAGCGAATAAGCTTCGATTGATTTTAATGACTGGTTTAAAACTTTGTCATTACCACCAGAAGCAATTCTAACTTTCTCTAAAGCACCTGCTAGACCTTCTTGGGCTATAAGTTGCCTACCACTACTAACGCCCAACTGGTCAAAAATGCCAGCCATAGTTTCAGACGGATTTAACAGAGCAACTATTGCCGCTTTAATTTGCGTCATGCTCTCAGCAGTCTTTACACCTTGCTTTGTAGTAGATGCGACAATTCCTAACAGCTCTTCTAGCTCAACTCCTGCTGTAGCCGCAACGGGTGCAACTCTAGCTAAACTGCTTGCAAGTTGTGGTATGTTTGTTTTGCCCAGTTTTACAGTTCTAAATAATTGGTCACTTACTTTTCTAGCTTCTGAAGTGCTTTTGCCGTAGGCGTTAAGGGCTGTTGTTAGAAGGTCTGTAGAGCTTCCAATATCAGCAAGACCACCTTTACCAAGTTGTGCGGCAACTTCCACAAAACCTTTTACTTCTTTTGCATCAATGCCAGCCGATAAGGCTTGATAAAAGCCTTGTGCCGCCTCTGTTGCGTCTACTCCTATAGATTGCGCCACCTTCAAAGCATCAAGCCTAAGAGCTTTCATTTGGCTACCTGTAGCTCCAGCAATAGTTTCTACCTCTTTCATGGCTACGTTGAACTCTAGCCACTTCTTTGTAGTCTTAACAATGGTCGCTCCTACTGCTGTAACGCCCAAGGCTAACCCTCCCATTGCTAACTTAGTAGCAGTGCTTGCGTTTGCCAAACCTCTGAGGCTACCGCTTGCCGATTTGCCAGACTTGCCTAAAGAATTAATTTTAGTTTGGGCTTCATTTAATCCAGTAGAATCTACTGTTAGGCGTAATCTTGCTACATCTTCAATCATTGAGAATTTTGTGTTTTATTCTGTCTATTAATCTTATTGCACTTATTTCAAATTCATTGAGGGTTACACCTGTTAGGTTACACCAGCAATAAATTTCGTTATAATCAATAGGCTTATCTGTTTTCAATTCTTGATAATATTCTAACAGATAAACTAAATGATCGTCTAAGGCTTTTCTTTCTTTTAATTCTTTAGGTTTTACACCAGTGGTTTTATAGACCTGTTTTAAATGATCTAAATGTGTTGTTTTACTTTCTGGGGGTATTTTGTGGAGCTTAAATTCTGCCTCTGAAAAGGCTTCTATTTTTTCAAGCTCCCTTTGATAAAATTTTTGCGCTTGGCTGATTCTGCATCAATTTCTTGGGCTAAAATTGGCGCATCTTTAAATACTTTTAAGATGTTTGTTTTGGTGCAAGGATACTTCTCGCCTTTGTCATCATGAAAACTCCAATCAACTACTAAAGAAGCTAACAGCTCATTGCTATATTTCTCAGTAGCTTCAAGAGTTTGAATTGTTTCAACTCCATCGTTCTCTTCGTGTATAGTTATGAGCTTCTTTCTAAATTTAGATTGAGCTTTCTTGAAACAAATTGAATCAGTGCTTTTAATTCTGATCCAGTGATCTGTTAGATTTCCTTCTACATCTTTAAGAGGTAGCTTTACCCCTTCTTCTCCTAATTGTCCTGTTGCAAATGCTTCTAGGTCTTTCATCATGTCTATTTTTGGTTAATGTGCGTTATTTACGCTAGGGAATACGCACCCCTCCCTTCATGAGGCAGAAAAGAATTAAACTGCCGAGCGATCTATCTGAATGTTAGATAATACTGTTGTATCGTCTACCAATGCTTGGAATGGAACTGCAAGGGTGATTGCTCCTTCTCCGCTAACATCTGGGTTTGCACCTCCAGTGTAAGTAACACGGGGAAGCAAAAACTCATAATGGTTAGTCCCATCGTTAAGTTCAAACTCAATGCTAGATTCTGTTTCATTAAGAAACTTCTCTACCTGTGCGGAGTTATCAAAATACATAGTTGCTTGTCCTGTAATGTTAGAACGTCCTACTGTTGGCAACTGAGTAAAGTCGCTACCAACTACGTTCCTAGTTTCCATTCCGTTTTCAACTGTTAGGGTAAGCTCAGTAATGATGGAAATAGGGCTACCATCAATCTTAACGCTTCCAGTAAAACCATTAAAAGGGCAGTTGTCGCTAGATGCGTTATAGGTCGCTCCTGCTGGCTCTGCCGTCTCTACTAAGTAATCCTGCCCAATTAGGCTGAAAGAGCCTGTGAGAGTCCCTACAGGCGAAACTGACAGATTCATGGTGTTGTATTCACAACCTGTGAAGCGGTGATAAGGTTTGTCAGCAGATTGCTGATCTGAGAAGTTACGTAAAATGGTGAAGCTTCTGCGGGTAGTTCCTGCTGTTAGGCGGTCAACTCCAACTCCCCCTCCGTCAACATCCCAAGTTCCTAACATAACGGCTTCTAGCTCGTTATCGTAAGATCCATAGGAGATTTCAAATCCAATATCACCAGCAACATTTTTAACCCCATGCTTGGCGCATTTAATTTGGCGGTCTGCTCGTAGTTCTTCTGAAACTGTGATATCTTTGGACATTCCAAGACTGCAAGCCGTATGGCGTAAAGTCTCAAAAACTGGTGTAGCTGGAGTGACCCCGTAAGAGGTTTCAGCTACCGAATAAATTGCATGGCGTGATGCGTCTGACATAATATTTTTTTCTGTTATTTGTTAGTTAGTATTTCGTATTAAACGAGAATACCAAATCACCGATACAGGTATTCTAAAAAAGTTGTTAGATATGAAGCCTTCAGTTCTCCCACAATTTACTATGACAACCTCTTGCCCACTATAACTGAAACGCCTACCTGCTGTAAAGTAACTTCTTAGCGCATCAACAATATCTAACGCTTGTTTCTCGCCTTTTCCGTTAGGCACGTAAACGTCTATTTGCATTAGCCCGTTTAGGTCATCTTCTCCACCATTTCCAAGAGTCTGGACTGTTGGAATGTTAGGTAAATATGTTAGCCCCATGTAAATGCTTTTTCCGTCTGGAGTTTTGGGTCTATTTTCCGTGATGATTTCATATTCCCATCCTTGGGCTGTCTTTAAATCAATAAATGCTTGGACTAATGCTGATCTTACTGAGCTACTCATAAATTTAATTGTTAGATTTTATTTGCTAGGTTCTTTAATATCTTCTGAAAACGAATAGCGTTTTTTCTAACCATTCCTCTAGGAGATTTCTTGCTGAATCCAGAGCTATTAACTTTATCAGTAGGACCATTCCACTCTCCATATTCTGCAACTTTAGCATATGGCAAATTGTTAGTAAAATGAACTTTATCACCAAACTTGCCCAAGTTATTTAATATTTTGTTTTTAGAGTAGTTGCCGTTTTTGTCGTTTTGAATCAAAACCTCATCTCTTGGTTTATTTACTGATGTCAACCAGTTACCTCTTAATCTTCCAGTATCTACAGGCGTATCATCAACAACGGAAGAGAAAAGCTTGATAATTACAGCCCTGCGAATCTTATCAGCTTCTTTTTCTGATTTGTTAGTAAATCTAATTATGTCACTCTCAAAACTCATGGGTTAGTAATATTTTGATATTTTTTAGCTTTGTTTTTATAGACAAAGTAACCACCAATTTTAAGACCTAACATTATCTTTCTTCTGTTCCACCAGCTTACAGGAGTCCAGTGAGTTTTCATTGCCCTTGCTAAAACTCCATCAGCCTTTTCTCTGCCTTTGCTACCAAAAAACTGCGAGGTGTAAAGGTAGTCATGGACTACTGCACTTCCGTTAGAGTCTTGCACTTTGCTAACAACACATCTAACAACTTTAGGTATGCTGTAAAGGTCAGTTACAAAACCTTTAGGCACTGTAATTTTGCCGTGAATATCATCTTGGTAAATGTAGTTTCTGAGTAACTGCCATTTACCTTTTCCTATCTCTCTTAAATCTAGAGGTAAGGGGAAGTAATCATTAGTATGATCTTTTAAATGCTGTTTGTGATCTTGCATTAGTAAATACTGTAAAACTCGTTAATGTTGCGCTCAATGTTTTCTTTGTTATGTTTTTGATCGTTAGGGTAAATAATCAATTCTTGCCATAACCCTATTGTGTTTTGTGTCCCATTACCAGATCCCATAACTCCTATGTTGGAACTTCCGTTAGTTTCAATACTACCTCCCCATACTCCAAAAGAACCATTTATAGATGATCCATTAAAGCCATAATTATATGAACCTTGCGATTCATCAAAGTTATATGATCTTAATTGCTGGTTGGTAGTTGCACCATTAACACTGTGAATCTCATACCCTGCACCATCATTTAGGTTATATGAGTTATAGTAAAAGTTTACATAACCTTGAACTCCTGTGATATCATCACACCAAACTCTAGAGGAACTAGAACTAGAAGCATTAATAACTGAATACCAAGAGACTCCACCCTCATAGTCAAAGCTGTTAGCATTGTATAAATATCCACCAAAGAAATCTAAACATGGCAATCCGTTGTCTGTCGAAACTGTTTGAGTTATTCCAGTATAAATCTGTGGTTGATCTCCCTCTGTAGGCTGGATTAAATCAAAACCATTACCACTTTGGTCATAAACTTTACTTACGAATCCTCCTGTTGTTCCGCAAAAACTAGCTAATGTTCCATTAGTGATTTCTGCGGATGTAAAGCTACTGATTGCTCCATCACTAACTCGCCTAACATCTACAACATTTTGACCAGCCCAAGTAGTCGTTAGCTCTCTGAGTGAGTAAGCTCCGCAAGCACTTGCGTAAGTGTCTATTAATTTGTTAGCTGGTAGTGGAGCTTCATAACTGTAAGTAGAACCAAAGTTAGTTCCATCATTAGTCCCCGCTTTATCCTCTACGTCATCGTTATCCGTTAGATAATGCGCTACAAGATTAGTTTGAACATCTGTGCCAGCGTATAGATCAGAGATTTGTGATGCTGTTAGGTCAGTGTCGTAGATTCTACAATCACAAATGTTACCTTGAAATGGTGCTTGCCCTAACCCGTTAGCTCCTATCCCTATATCTGCCGTTGAGTTATGAACCGAGGAGATGCTAGAAACATTTGAAGTTGTCTCTAAAGATCCATTAATATAAAGTTTTAAACCTGTAGAGCTTGAAGGGGCAAATGTAAATGCAACATGAATCCACTCCCCTGCTACATAAGTAGATGAAGGAGATGCGGCATCAGTAGTTGTTATACCATTTGGGCTGATTTGTGCGTAAATCACCCCGCCTGTATAAGTAATAATGTTTACTGATCTTTGATTTCCAGTGCCTACGTTATGATTGAAAAAAGTAACAATAGCATCTGCATCTGGCTTAATCCAGCAAGCCCATGTCTGCGCTCCCGTGGGAATCCAAGAACCATCTTGGACAGTTATATAATCACTTGTCCCATCAAAGATACGTGATGCACTGCCAAACTCTACCGCTGGTGATGGGTTATCATAAGAATACTTTGATCCGTAGTTAGTGCCGTTGTTAGAACCAGCCTTGTCTTCCGTATCGTCTGCATCTGTTAGCCAATGCCCTGCAAGGTTGGTGGTTACGTTTGTTCCAGCGTATAAATCGCTCACATCTGAGGAAGATAACTCTGCATCATAAATCCTTACGTCTGCTATGTTACCGTCTGCATAGTTTGCACCACCAGTCCAGTCTCCCAGCCGTCCAATGATAGCTGAAGCACTTGTGTTATGCATGGATATGTAACTTCCAATATTAAAAGTTGATGCGTCTACACGAACAGTTAAGCCATCTTGCTCAGTTTTATAAATTTTAATACCAGAGGAAGATGAAGACCCATCATAGGTTGCCGTTACGTGAACCCATTGACCTTCTAAAGAGTTAAAGGTTATTGATGTTCCTCTTGTAATGCGTGATGCACCATTATCATCATAAAGAGAAAAATAAAGTTTGCTATCACTTCCGAATGAAAACTGCCACTCCTGTTCTGTTGATGATATATTAAATTTAGTTATTATTCTGAATTGTGATGCATCCTCCATTTTGATCCAAGCACTAACAGAAAATGGTGAATCGTTAATACCATCACCAAAGCTAAAGTCATCAGAATCGCCTAAGTCAACATAATCACTAACACCATTAAAGCTACGGCTTCTATTACCAAAGCCGTCAAATGCAGTAACCCCGCCTTGGAATCCTTTTCGTCTATGTGATAAATATGAGCTCATTATTTTTAAGAAGGGCTGTCAGTTGAGTAAGTAGAACCATTATTTGTTCCATCGTTAGTTCCCGCATGATCTATAACGTCATCGCTGTTAGTTAGCCATTGCCCGACAAGGTTAGTTCTGTCTTTTGTGCCGTTGTGGATATCTAGCACTTGTGAAGTTGTTAGATCAGTATCATAGATGCGAACATCTGCAATCTTGCCACCCCAAAGACCACCGTTTTCTGTTGTTCCAGATATACGCAACTCTGATGTAGCGTCATAAATACTAGTAAATGTCCCACCAGAAAGCCAATCAACCAAAGTTGCATCCTCTGTTCCATTAACCCACATCCGCAGATAATCACCTGTGGCTGTTTGGTCGTATGCAATAGAAATGTGATGCCATGCGTTTGCGCTAATAGGCGCATTATCTGTTTGCCGTCCCCATGTGTTATTAAAAGAACCATCATTACTCATTACCATTGCTAAATTGCCGTCAGATAGCACACGAATTAAAAATGATCGTTCACTACTTGTTGAGTATTTAGCTATAGGATCAGTGTCTGCAAGAGTTGTGGTTTTAATCCAAGCTGTGATGGTGAACTTTTTTCCTGTGCCAGCAAACACGTTATCAAGTGCATCACCTAAATCAACATAATCACTTGCCCCATTAAAGCTACGGCTTGCTTGCCTAGATGGAATCAAATCCATAGGAGGGTTATCATACGAGTAAGTAGAACCATAGTTAGTGCCGTCATTAGTTCCCGCCTTGTCTTCTACGTCATCGTTATCTGTTAGCCAATGTCCGATAAGGTTGGTGGTTACGTTTGTGCCATTGTATAAGCTGGCGATGTCGCTGGATGATAGCTCTGCATCGTAAAGTCTAACATCAGCCATTTTTCCTTTTGCTAAACTGTAGCCAGAAGTTAGTTGAACTGCTCCTATGTATGTAGGAGTGTTTTTGTTTTCCATTGCTGTATAGAAACCAGAATTGCCATTAGAATCATCAACATTTACCCCATTCAAATATAGATCAATACCATCACCAGCGTTATCGCCTCCCCTACCATCATATGTAGCTGAAACATGAACCCACTGATTGAGGTAACTAGATAAACTGGTAGAGTAATATCGTTTTATAAGTGAACTGCTAGAAAAATCTTTCAGAAAAAGCGCAAGCCTATCTGAACCATCAGTAGTAAAAGCCCACTCTTGACCAGAACTGTCAGACCATTTACATAACACCCTAAATGCTTTGTTAATAGCTTCTATTTTTATCCATGCAGATACAGAGAATGGTGAATCATTAACACCATCACCAAAACTATGTTCATTAGTATCTGCTATTTCTATTCTATCACTAACACCATCAAAGCTACGGCTTGCACTGCCAAACTCTACAGGTGGTGAAGGGTTGTCATATGAATACTTAGATCCGTAGTTAGTAGCATTGTTAGAACCCGCAACATCTAGCAAGTTGTCTTCATCCGTTAGCCATTGTCCTGCAAGGTTTGTGGTAATGTTTTTGCCGTTGTAAATATCTGAGATATCAGTAGCGGTTAATGTTGAGTTGTAAATTCTTATATCTGCTCTGCCACCACTTCCAAAACTTGCAGGTAGATCATTCACCCATGTGCATCCAACTGTTATAGGTCCATCGCTGTTGTGAATTGTTGTCATTGCATGATCAAAAACCTTAGTGGTTGTTTCCTCTGAACCATCAACAAATAATTTAAGAGTTCCGTTATCCCAAGTAAACGCTACATGATGCCATGTCCCATCTGAAACGTCAGTAGTTCCATAATATCTTTTAGCTGGGTTTGTTCCTGCACCATCACCTGTTAAAAAAACCATTAGCTTTTTGCCATTGGTTTCCGCTGTTCTTGAAGGACCAATAAACCAAGCTCTATTATTGCTTAATGATCTCCAATGAGCAAGGTGGGTTGTTGTCCAATCTTGATCCGTAGTTTTCACCCAAAAAGCTACACTTAAATTAGTAGTGCTTTCATTAATATCTGGGATAGAAACATAATCGCTAGAACCATTAAAGCTACGGCTTCGATTTCCAAAGCCGTCAAACGCCTGTGCGCTTGTGGCGAATCTATGTGGATCAATTACTTCCATTAGATCATGTCAAAATCTGGATCAACCTCTGGGACTGTGTGGAATAGCTCGTAACAATGCAATCCGTAGCTAACCAATTCTGTTTTAAGTTCACCTACTGTTAGAGTTTGCGTTTCTTTTAAAACGTCTTGCACTTTGACCTCTTGAGAATCTGGCATTTGAGCCTGTTCAATTAATGTCATCATGCGGGTAAAAGCATTTTGTGATTCTAATGAAACATCTAACTTAATGCCTTGTGTAGTTTCAAAATGTGCGGGGATTTTTGCATCAATCTCAGCTTGTGTTAATGAAACAACTTCATAGCTTTGTAGAGTTGTGGTTTCGTTTGCAACATCGTAGCTAACAGGTAGTCGTTTCAACTTTTCAGTTAGCGGATCAAAGCTAGGCTTAGAATCTTTAACTTCAATGAGCCACTTAATATTATCTGCAAGACCTTGGATCATCTGAGTTTTATCCTCACTTCCAAAAACTTGAGATGTTAAAAGTTTTCCTTTGCCATCTTTTAAAGGGGCTTGTGTGTTTGTGTCATAGATTGTAAATCTATCAGTGCTTTTGATTGGGTATGTAATAGCCATTGTTAATTTAGTTTATAGTTAATCCCATGAAATGAGTAAATCTGTATGTAATCCTTTAGCACCTGTGCCTCCAAATGTATCTACATGAAAAGAAATTCTGTCTCCAGCTAAAAAGCTTGTAGGCTCAGAAAGCAAAACGTGATTAGTTCCACCTGTTGTAGAATCTCCAGCATCAGCAATAACTCCTTTAGTTGTTAGAACTGTAGTAGCATTTTTTTGAACGTCTACAGTTAGTGCAGAGCCAGAAGTAACAGTAGAGCTTCCACTATGAACCGCATTGATTTTTCCGTTAGCTGGGGCAATCCAAGCAGTCTTTTCACCAGTTCCGCTAGTATCGTCTGCCTCGCTACCCATCTTGGTTACATACCAATTTTGAATTAGCTTGTTTTGATACTTCACTCTGACTCCGTAAAGCTGTGCGTCATCAGAACTAACAGTAGCACCAGCGGTTTCTCTAACAATCTTGATAAAAAGAACGTCACCATCTTGGGGGCTTCCGCTAGGGGTTACACCAGCAACGCTAACAACGTGTAAATCTGTATTGTTGATAATGGGATCGTCTGCCGTTTGAGTAGTTGCACTATATGCAACATCCCAAGGGTCATCGTCACCAGCACATTGGCTAGTTACTCCCCACTTAACATTTTGCGTAGCAGTTCCCGCAGAACTTCCCCAAACAAATTCAACCTCTAAGTCTGATCCATCCCACTGCGGAGGCATACCAATTTTTGCGTAAACCGCTTCTCCTGTGGCTACGTGCCAAATGTCGCTAGAGTTGTTAGTTCCGTAAATAGTTTCTGCTGTAGCTCCTGCACTATCGGCAAACATTGCCCCACCATCAATCCAAACGGATGTTTCTGCTGTATCTGGAACACTGCCACCATTTCCCGCATTGTCATCTACATACTTTTTAGTTGCTGGCTGAAAGTCTGCTGATGGAGTAAATGAAATTGTGTTGTCTAGCTCAAGCACATTGGCTTTTGTTGCTAGTGCTGAAAGGTCTTGATCTCCTGTATTGCTACCAGTGATTGCATCTAGCTTTGTCTTATCGCCATCTACGAAAGCTCCTTCTGTTAGGATGGTTTGTAACCCAGACAAGTCTTGATCTCCAGTGTTAGTTCCTGTGATTGCTGATAGCTTACTCTCTTGTGCTGTAGTGAAAGATGCTGTGGTGTTGTCTAATACTGAATCTTGAGCTTGAACAGTTGTTCCTATGTCTGAATCCTGCAAGGCTGAGTCAGCTTTAACGCCTTGCTCTGAAGTTGCAAAATCTCCAGTGTTAGAAGTTGCCGCAGAGCCTAAACCTAGTTCTGTTCTGGCTGATGCGTCATCGTCTGACTTCATAAAGTCATCAATGTCCTGTGATACTGTATAATTAGGCATTATGTTTATTGTTAGATTGTTGGTGATAGGTAAAAATCGCCTACTGAATTTATGTAGAAGCTGATTCCATCTGGCTGTAAATAGCCGTTTGTAATTCCAGTTGTTACCACATCACCTAGCAACATGATCCCAAGTTTAAATATTACATTTGTTCCCGCTGGGGATAGTTTGCTTACCCCAAAGGTTAGCCATTCTTTATTTCCGTAAATTATCTTGTCGTTAATCTCTGGCTCAAAAGTTGATCCAACTGTAGAAAGCAAAAGTGTTTTAGTATTACCTAAAATCTTTTCTTCATTTAAGGAATGGTCATACTCAGTTTCAGACTTGCTAAAAACAGCACCATTTAATGTCTGCTCATTAGAAGAGGTGGTTACTGTCTCTGCTGTAACAGGATCATAACTTTCTGTTTCTCTTCTAACTGTTATTGATTGCCCTTTATCTTTTAAAAGAGCATTTGCAGTATTAGATAGTCCTGTATAAAAATCAGCCATTTAAATTCTGATAGATGATATTGATAGAAACCCGCTTCCAGCTTTTACTAGGTCACGTAAAAAGCCGTTAACTTTGATAAATGTTGGGCGGGCTACACTAATTCCTTTTTCTGCATATTGAACTTCAATAACGTCAACTTTTTCCTTTAGAACTTCTCTACCATCTCCTGTAGGCTGTAGGTCAAAACTTGTAGCTTCAAAAGACAACTGGCATTGAGCTTGCTTGAGTTTAAAGGGAACTTGTGACTCTGAAAATAATACGCCTTGAATGTATAAATTCTTCCGTGGAAATGATGCGTCTTGTGGTGGATTCGCCTCTTCTCCTTTGTAATCAAGAGCCTCTAAGTAATCAAATGCTTTAACTATCAGAATCTCTAACTGTGCATCACCGCTAGGCAATAACAGGTTTCTAAGGTCAGCAAAAGCTCTAGCCTCTGCTACAGTAATGTAGCTGTTAGCACCGCTTACGCCCGTTCCATCTTCGATAATTAAAGCCATTTTTTATTTAGGATTTTTTGCGTCTTTTCTTTGACGTTTCAATTACAGGCTGAGTTTGTTTTTTCATGCCTTGCTGAATTTGTGCAAAGCTTACTCTTTGCCCTGCTACGTTGCCGTCTTGATTTACTTTAGGCTCTGTAGTTTTAGCTACCTTCTTAGTTGCTTTCTTAGCTTTTTTCTTTGGAGCTTCTTGTTTTTCGCTAGGACTCCACATTTTTTTATCTGTCATTTCTTATTGTTGTTAGATTGTCAAGCGGGTGACAGGAGAAACCAATAACTCCCGCCACCCTAACTTGAACAATGGATTTTTAATTAGCCATTTGTCACAAGGAAAGCCATAGGAATGGACTTGCGATCAAATACACGATTCCAGTTAGAAGCTGTGCGAAGCTCTGCAAGAGTTGCAGATTCCGAAGCTACTGAAGCGGAAGTGAAGTTGAAACCACTTGGGTGAATCAACCATGTCTTACGCTCCCAGAGAGTTTCAAGACCAGAGCCAACGCCCTTAGCGGGGTCACGATCTACCTCAACTGGAACTGATGGTGAACCTTCGCCATAACCAAATGCACCACCACCGAAGAGGATTGAAGTGTATTTGAAGCCAGAAGTTCCACCAGCAATAACGGGCATAGAATCATCTACTACAACACGCTTGCCAAGGTAAGTTGGAATATCAAGAGTGCCTGTAGAATCTTTAACAAAGTCGATATCATCAAGGTTGACCAAACGCTTGTAAACTGCACTGTGAAGAGCGATTACTCCAGTTTGACCGAATGAATCACCAAGAGTAAAGGCGGCTTCTACAACTGCGGAACGCCCAATAAGGTTTCCTGCTGTTGCGGCTGTGCCGTCTTCGATAGCAATATCATTTACCATGTCGGAAGAGTCGTTAGCTACGTTGTCTGCTTGAATACCTTCAGCACAAGCAAGTAAACGGAATTGCCAGTTACGCATCCAGTAGCGGTCGGTGCGGTCACGAATCCTTCGCATAGGATCAGAGCCAGCAATCTCGCCTACAAGGTCTTTAGAAGCCCATCCGTTATTAAGGTAAGCGTTGCGAGCGGTTTGCTTGCCACTTGTTAGCTTGTTAGGAGTTGCGTCAGTGTCAGAAGTGTCACCAATGTTAGGCTCTACTGCTGAATCAAGGTCGTTCCAATGTGGAACTTCGATAACATTACCACCGCTGTTAGCTTGCGCTTGGAGAACAGGGTTAGTAACTGCGATGCCACTTTCAACGAAAGCGGTTTTTTCTGGGCTGTCATTTGCCACATAGTCAAGATAGACTTCTGGGATGACTGCATCTGAGAGTTGGGTATTAGCCATAATATTTTATATGTTAGTTTTTAAGTTGTTAGATTACTAGACAGGATTAGCCTGTTCTGAATCTCTTAGTTTGCGATATTCATCTGGAGATTCTTTAAAAAGTGTTACCTTTTCGCTCTCCGACATTTCGCTTAATTTCTTAGAAGCACCGCTTCCATTACCGCTACCAATAGCACCGCTCCCGCTAGCATTACTCCCCACTATAATAGAGGAAAATTTCTCGTTGGCAACAAATTCTTTTTTTAGCTCATCAACTGTTAGAGCGGATGGCTTCCCATCACGATCTAAAACTCTTGTCGTTGCTTTCCCGTCAACTATCTCAGTTGTTAGTCTAGCAGAAATTG
>Ga0102815_10000960_pt1 | contig 18482 bp, 21 predicted proteins | sample ColrivemetaGS759_FD_79113 | JGI IMG/M metagenome (GOLD analysis project Ga0102815, IMG submission 79113) | Estuarine microbial communities from the Columbia River estuary - Ebb tide ETM metaG S.759 | ecosystem: Environmental > Aquatic > Marine > Intertidal zone > Estuary | place: USA: Columbia...
GGTCTTGTTCCACAATGTTGTTTAGATACTTACATTGCCGTATCTTGATTTTAGAAAAAGAACGTTTATTATAAACTCTAATGGCGAGTTTGTTAGCTCCACTTTTATCAATATTGATAAGCTCAGGTTTTCCATTATTTCCAATAGCTTTGATTAAAAATGATTGCGCACTCATTCGTTGTCTTCTTTTGGTTAACAAGAAATCAACTGTATTGCCTTGTTTATCGACTGCTCTATATAAATAGCGCCATTGCCCTTTAACTTTGATATAAGTTTCATCCATTCGCCAGCGTTTGCCAACAGCTTTCTTTCTTTTATTAAATTCCTTTTCTAAAAGTGGCGTAAACTTAAAAACCCAGCGTTGTATAGTGGCATGGTCTACTTTAACACCTCTAATAGCCATTAATTCTTCAATATCTCTATAACTTAATCCGAATCTGAATTTATAATACACTGCTTGGATAATAATCGACTTTGGAAAATAATGACCTTTGAACATCTTTTTTAAGCAAATATATAATTCATTACAAATAAACTATATCAGGTGCGACAGAACCGGACTTTTCCATGTGAAACTGTTATAGTTATAGTAGTTCATCGAAAAAATGATTTAAAAATCACTTAAAGCATAATAATAGATTAAAATTGTAGTTAAGTGAATAAATAATTAAAGATTATGAAAATATTAAAACCCCTATTACTTATTAGCATCATTATGACTTCGTTTGCAGTATTTCAAAGCTGTAATAACGATGATAGTGACAATACTGCCAGAGTGCAGTTAAAACTAGTTGACGAGCCAGGAGATTATTTAGAAGTTAATGTAGAGATTATAGACATTCAATATAACTCATCGGAGAGTGAAGAAGGATGGACTAGCTTTGATATAGAGAATCCAATTAGTGTGGATTTAACAGAACTGATAGCAGGAAACAGTCTTTTATTGGTTGATCAAATCATTCCATCAGGAATGTTAAAACAAATTAGATTGGTGTTAAGTGATAACAATACATTGGTCATAGAAGCAGAAGGAGGAGAGGCAGGTGAGCCAATACATCTTGATACGCCAAGTGCTCAGCAATCTGGATTAAAATTAAATTTAAATGAAGAATTGATTGGTGGGTTTTCCTATACTTTTATTTTGGATTGGGTAGTTCAGGAATCAGTTGTTGAGGCTGGAAATTCTGGAATGTACAATTTAAAACCTGTAATAAAAGTAAATGCCGAAGTTAACTCTGGCTCTATAGTGGAGTTGTTATAGAAACCATTGATGAAGTTCCAGTGGCTATTGAAAATGTTACTGTCGAGGTTTATACACAAGATGATGTACTAGTAACTGACACATTAACTGATGAGAGTGGTAATTTCTTATTTCAAGGGCTTGGTGAAGGCAGTTATAAAATAAAAATCACATTAGAAGGTTATCAAGTTTATGAATCAGGAGAGATTATTGTCTCTGTAGGAGATGTATTTGATGCTGGCAACATAGAATTGATACTAATAGAGTAGTTGAAAATTAAATATATTTATATTAAGCCCGGCAGAAATGTTGGGCTTTTTTACACCTATTTTTTCTAAATACTATTAAGAAACTCTATTAATATTTTTGATAGTTAATTGTTTTTCATTAAATTAATAAAATTAGTTCTGAGTTTAAAATCTTGTTGTCATGAAACTTCTATGCTTGATAATTTTGATGTTTTCTTTTCAAATTACAAAAGGACAAGCTATTGATAATATTGCTAAAAAGGAACATCAAGGGATATTTGATTATAAGAATGTTATAGAAATAAAAGGCTTAATTTATGTAAAAACTGATACTTCTTTAGTTACTGGAAAAGTAATCCGTTATAATAGAAAAAGGAAAGCTAAGAAATTTATTTTTGTTACAAAAGGAAAGCCAGATATTATGGGTTGGACTAAAATTAGTGATGATTTTGTAAGACCTAAAGAATCAATATTAGGTAATATGGTTAAGGAAACAGTACTTGACCCTGTGATTCGTAAAAATAAATCGAAACAATAACTATATATTCCCAGAGTTTAAAACTCTAAGATTAATTACAATTACTGTCATAAAACGAAGCTAACCTCATTAATTCTTCACTGAATTGGTTCGACAAAACAATATTAGGAGGAGCGAAGCAGAAAAGTTCAACAGAAATGTTGGACTTTTTTTGTACCCAAAACTCAAGATTTAGAATTTCTGTATCTTTAGTAATACTAATTAACCAACATGATTAAATTCTTTAGAAAAATTCGCCAAAGATTGTTGACTGAAAATAAGTTTAATAAATATCTATTGTATGCTATTGGAGAAGTTATCTTAGTTGTGATAGGAATTATGATTGCCCTGCAGGTTAATAATTGGAATCAAGATAGAATAAGTAATTCGTTTGAAAATAGTTATCTTCTAAGGTTAAAATCTGAAATTACTTCAGATACGACACTTTTTAAATCCCAAATAGTTATTAATCAAGAAAAAAATAATAAAATTCAAAGGTTTACGAATTTATTAAATTCAGAGAATTCTATTAGTTTAGAGCTAGTTGATGCTACCGAAAAGTATTTTGAAAATGCGTGGTACATTCCTTTATTCAACCCTACAATGGCTACTTTTGAGGACCTTTCAAGTTCAGGAAAATTGGAAGTGATTTCAAATGTTTCACTTAGAATCAAAATTATTGATTTATATACAGCATATATTTTATGGAAAGAAGGTTTAGCTAGCAATAATAATTGGGGACTAGACATGGATGTACATTTAAACAAGTCTACTGACGGCATGAAATGGGATAAAAGAACGGTTAGTTTATTTACAACCCATGAATTAGAAGAAGAAGCAAGAATTTTACGTTTAAATAAGGATTATTACATACGTAATGCCGCTGTTCATTATTGGATAAATGATTATTTTATTGAGGTTTTAGAAAGTATTATTCAACAAGAAATAGAAGTATTAAATGAAATTGAAAAGGAATTACAAATATATAACTAAGTCATGATGCCATATTTTAGAAATAGAATTAAAGCAACCATTACATTATTTTCCGTCATATTATCAATGATGAGTTGTAATGAGGTTAGTGTAAATACGAATTCTGAAAATGAAAAACAAAAAGAAATAGAACTTCGTAAAGTGGTGGAAAAAGTATGGGAAGACGCCAACAACAGTAATATTCAAGCTTTAAAAGATGCACATCTAAACAGTCCAAAGTTCTCAAAATTCGGACCAAGAATGGGGCAACGACAGAATGTTACTACTACCAATATGTCAGAAAAGGAACATTTTTTACTAATCAGAGAAACTAAACTTGTGATTGAAGACCTAAAAATTGATATTTTTGGAGATATTGGTATTGCAACTTTTTATAATAATTATAATTTCATAAAAAATAATAATCATATAAAAGGCAAAGGTCGGGTCACCCTAGTTTTTGTAAATGCTGATAGTGGTTGGAAAATTGTACATGAACATTCTTCACCATACAAAGAATAAAACAGCCTCCAATCATAATACCTGAGTAAGAGATGCCACATGCGTCAACGATTAATAAATACCCACACAAAATGAATAGTCAAGGATGTTCAATTCCCTACTAAATTTAGTTTTAAATTAATTTAATTACCTTCCAATCAGATAATTAAAAATAATTCATTATGAACAATCATGATTTTATCCGAAATTACGAACATGAAACCTGGACAAGATGTTCAGAAAGTTACTTAAATACATGGGGCGTATTAACAAATGAAATGCTTCCTGAACTAATAAAGGCTACAAATATTAGGTCAGGTAAAAATGTATTAGACATTGGTTGTGGTCCAGGGAATTCCTCAAAAATATTAAGCGACACTGGAGCTGAAGTAACAGGTATTGATTTTTCTCAGAAAATGGTAGATGTAGCATTGGCCAATTTCTCAAATATTTCTTTTTATCAGGCTGATGCTGAAAATATACCAAAACTAGACAACTCATTTGATGTAGTTATTGCCAATTATGTCGTTCACCATTTTGCCAATCCTAAAAAAGTATTTTTGGAAATTTCTAGGGTCTTAAAGCCAGGCGGTAGTTTTGCTTTTGCCATGTGGGGGCCACCAGAAGAACAAAGTACGATTGGTGCTTTTTTCTCAGCATTCAGTAATCATCATGAATTATCTGAATTACCGCATGGGCCACTATTTGGTGTCACCGATAAGGAAACCTTTCAACCTTTCATTTCAAACGCTAATCTCAAAGACTTTGAACTAACACTTCATAATACTACTTGGAATTGTTCAACATTACAGCCAGTTATTGACGGTTGGTGGGATTGGGGTAATCTACATGAATTCCAACAAGAAAAACAAGATAATATTAAAACTGATTTTATTGAGAAATGCAAACCATTTGCCCATGAAAATGGTTATTCATTCCCGCATTCTGCTATTCTTGGTTTGGCAACAAAATAAATTCTTGATTTCAACAAACGCATGAATTTCATTTACCACCTATTGTACTATTATTACAGATGTTACTTTAGTAGGCGGTATCTATCCTTTCTAGACTAAATGACTCCTATTTCAAGACATTACAACTAGCTTCAGGGTTTTATTTCTAAAGGAGACAATAGTTCTAATTAGCTAGAATGTTTAGCTGGCAGTCAAGAATGGTCATCGCTCTATTTAATTTTAACTTACTGAAATATAAATATTTACAATTAATTTTTCATACAACTTTTTTAGGAAGTGGAGTGAGGTGGTGTAGTTTTTTATTGAGTTAATCAACTCAGTATTTTCAAGGGACACCAATAGATTTAATTTAAATGATAGTTTTTACTAATTTTTACAGCTGAGCTATAACCAGATTTCCTATTCATAATATTGTAACTTTTTCCTAATTTCTATAAAGCGAGGTTCATTATATAATGATTTAAATATAGGGTCGATATTTATCAAATATCCACTTCCTGAGTCTCTATTTAATATTGATTCTTCTAAATAGCCCAATGCTTCTTCCTTATTGTTTCTACCCAACTCAACCATAGCTAAGGATAAACTGATGTGATGCTCACCTTGAGCGTGTCTTTCCTTCAATTCCAACCGATATCTTTCACTTTCAGTTTGATTCCCAACTTTATAATGTGCATTTGACAAATAGGCTACAGTTAATGCTATTGGTTCTTTATCAAGGTGGTAAGCCCTTTCTAATATTTTTATTGATTCATCTAATTCATCGTTATGATAAAAACTCCAGCCATAGAAAAAATTAAATAAAGGTACATCTGATACATCAACAGCTTTTTTGAATAATGCCTGAGCTTTTTTTATTTCACCTTCAACCAAATATATGAGTCCTTCATCAAAATGAATAAAAATATTTTCAGGGTCAACAGACCTACTTAGTTTAACGTATTCTTTTGCTTTTTCAATTTCACCAATTGCCACATAAAGAGATACAACTGTACAAATACAATAGTTTGTAGGTACTCTTGGCCAAGAATTTAATTCCAAAGCATGTTCAACATCTTTTTTTGCATCTTGAAGATGTCCAATGATATTCATATTATAATTACCCCTAACTAAGTAGATGTCAGAACTCAAAGGGTCTAGTTCAATTGCACGATTGAGAAGAGGGGCAACAAAACTTTTTGTCTCAAAAGAAGAAATAGTATTTCCATGGACCCATTGTACTCCGCCCATAGTGTAATTCCAAGCTAATAAGGTATGTGCCTGAGAATAATTTGGGTCTAACTTGATTGCTTCTTTTAGAAATTTTTCACCATTATTAAATCCTTGCTTCGTCAACTTAACAATTTCTTTTTTTGCCTGGAGAAAAAGCTTAAATGCCTCGCCATCAACAGTATTTACTTTTTCCAGTGACTTCCTTTCTTCAGGTGAAATTTCTATATTCAAACTTCTAGCCACATTTTTAGCTATGGTTGACTGCAATTTTGGTGAATTATCGAGTAGTACATTATACCTCCCATTCCAAATTTGCTGGTTGCTAATCGGATTTATAAGTTCAATAGATAAATACACACTGTCCTTATAGATTTTTGCGCTACCCTGAATCAAATATTTCACATTTAACTCCTGTGCTATTTCGGTACGAGGTTTGTCTTTTTTACTTTTATATTGATATGAAGAACTGAATGCAGTTAGAATAAATGTATTAATTTTAGCTAGTTCAGTAATAATTTCATTTGTGACTCCATCAGAGAAATAATCTAACGATTCATCTCCACTTATGTTTATTAATGGAAGAACAGCAATTGAATTCTCAAAAATAGCTATGTTATCTTCATTATTTGAAATAATATCCGAACTATCATCAAAATATTTGTTATATAGAAACTGACCAATAACTAATATTATTAGAACTCCAATAATATAATTACTTGTGAAATGTTTCTTTTTCACAGAAGAATCTGCACTTTTTTTCGCTTTAGATGATTCTGTTCTAATTATTCCTGTAGGACTCATCTCATAAGCCCATGCAAAAATAATCGCTACTGGAAATCCTACTAATAACAGAATAAGAATTAGCTTCAATATCCATATAGGAGCATCAATAATCGGAATTACCGTTTCGGCAATTTGAAGAATTAACCAAGCTGTTATTCCATACGTAATAGCCACTCTAAATACATTCCTTTTTTTAAGTTCTTGTATGTAATTGCGTAGAGCCATTTTTTTTGTTAAATATTGAATATAAGCTAGTTGAACATAACAAATATAATCTATTATTTGATATTCAATTATGTCCTGAATACATTTAAAATTATTAGGTGATAAGATGGTAAAATGAAGCAAACCTTATCAATTCTTCATTAAATTGGTTCGACAAAACAATATTAGGAGGAGCAAAATAGAAAAAAGTTCAACAGAAATGTTCGACTTTTTTTGTGCTCAAAACTTAAAATTTTAATTTTCACTATCTTTAGAAGGCTAACTTAAGATTCATGATTAAATTCTTTAGACGTATACGGCAGCAACTTTTAGCTCAGAATAGGTTTAGCAAGTATATGCTCTATGCATTTGGGGAGATAGTGCTTGTTGTTATAGGAATTTTGATTGCATTGCAGTTGAATAATTGGAATGAAAATAGAAAGCAAAAAATAATTGAGATTCAATTATTGAAAGATTTACAGACTACGCTATCAAGGGATTCAATAAGTATTAATGGTGTTTTAGGCCTAAACAAAAGAAAATTACAATATCTGAAATTAATTAAAAGGGAGCTAAATAATGGAAAAATAGAAAATGATTCAATGAATACTGCTTTTTCATTTGCACTACAAGTAAACACATTTATGCCAAAAATAGGGCCATATGAAGTGCTTAAATCAAAAGGGTTTAGTTTAATTTCAAATGACAGTCTCAGAGCCCAAATAATTGATTTATACGAAGGCTCTTATAGTTGGGTTAAAAAAGGGCAGGAAGATAAATTTATAAATGAAAACTTTTTTAAAGAATACTCATTGAGACATTTTAACAATATTGTATATGCTGACAGGATTCAACCTAAAAGGCACTATTATAGAGAAATAATACCTCATGACTTTATGGCTTTGAGTAAAGATAGCGTTTATTTAACGCTGATAAATTCTAAAATTGCTCAGGAAGAATACGTCATAACTTATATACATGGAAATGCACTCATTAAAATTAATAATCTTTTGAGTTTTATAGAATCAGAACTTATAAAGTATAGCAAAAATTGAAAAAGGAGCATCAAGCAGAAAAGACTACATGAAAATGTAGGTCTTTTTTTGTGCCTAATTTTAAAACTTTTTGAGAAACAAAGAGGATTTTAATGCTACTCCATTTAAATATTCTGTAATTAAATACCTCTAACATACTGTTATACAGCATTAAAGTTCATAAAATGAATCTTTTTATTATATTAGTAATTAAATAACCAGGCTTCAAACTTAATTGAAGTATCTAAAACTAATTAAAATGAAAAATAATTTATTAGCCATCATTGGTGGCACAATTGCCCTATTTGGATTAGGTTATCTCATGTACGTTGTATTGGGATTTAATTCTCATCAAGGAGAGGAAACAGCAATATGTTACACAAAATTAGACTTAGTTCCAATTATTATTATGGAGGTACTCTATGCTACTATGCTTACTATTATTTTTGGTAAATATGCACATATAAAAACATTTTCTACAGGTGCTGTTTTGGGACTTATTATTGGACTTTTTATAGGAGCTTGTAAAACATTGGAGGTATATGCAACAACTGAATTTGTTGACTTAAGTGGTGTTGCTATGGATGCAGTCACCTATGGAATACGATATGCTGTTGCTGGTGGAGTTGTAGGTTGGGCTCTTGGCAATACTAAATAAAGTAATTTATATACCTTAAATAATACTATTAAAACCACCTTATTTGGGTGGTTTTTTAATCATGAAATCTTTCAAAAACAACCACCTCCTATAAAAAACCCTCATAAGCTAATTTAGATTTTGGTTCGATAATTCAAATCTTCCCGTTGGGGGACAAGACTAATAACATTTACAATTGCTATCATAGAATGAAGCAAACCTCACCAATTCTTCATCAAATTGGTTCGACAAAACAATATAGGAGGAGCTAAGTGAATAAAGAGGTCAAAAATGACCTCTTTATTATTTTATGAATTTCTCAATTCTTTACTGGAATTGAGAAGCAATTTTATAGGCTTTGTAAATTTAAATACAATCCATCTATAAAAATAATTGTTTAACCTTAAATTATATATTGCTAATTCATTCCAATCACTGATTTTTATCATTTTAAAAAGCATTTTATTTTACTTTATTTGAAAATTCATAAAATAAATACATTAGAAATATGTTAAGACAAATAATATTATGGGTTATAGCTGTTATTTTAGCATTATCTGCCATGATTTTTCAAAGAAGTACAGGACCAACGTATGAGTTTAAAGGAAAATTGGAGCATGCTGGAGAAGAATTCAAATATAAATTGCTTCGTTCTCAAGAAACAACTGAAGGGGCTAAAATAGAACTTCCAAGTTTGGAAGACGTTAATTACGAAGCGATATTGCACTATAAACGTTATCAGACGATGGACTTAGTTACATCAGTGAAGTTTAAGTTAGATGATAAGAAAAAGTTTATCGCTCAATTACCTTTACAACCTGCTGCTGGAAAAATGGAATATTATATTACAGGTAATATAAATGGTGAAGAATTTCATATTCCCGAGAAGGGTGAAGATAGTATTGTTTTACGATACAAAGACCCAGTTTCAAACTCAATTTTAATACCTCATGTCTTACTGATGATTATGGTTATTCTTTTTGGTATCAGAGCAGGATTAAGCGCTATATTTGATAAAGAAAGTATGCGTCGTTGGGCAGTGGTAGCTTTTATTGCGATAACTGTAGGCGGAATGATATTAGGACCCTTAGTGCAGAAAAGTGCTTTTGGCGAATATTGGACAGGATTTCCTTTTGGAGGAGATTTTACAGATAACAAAACCTTGATTATGTGGGTTGTTTGGGCATTGGCACTTACTGTTATTGGATTTAAACCTAAGAAGAAAGAAAATATAAGCAGAACAGCTGTTTTGATCGCAGCATTAGTAATGACTGTAGTTTATTTAATTCCGCATAGTATGGGAGGTTCTACATTAGATTATGATAAATTTGATCAGGGAATAGACCCGAAAGAAGCGATTAAAACAGGAACTGAATAAATACTGAATAAATAAGGAATGAAGAATATCAAACTAAGATAATGAATAGTAAACTACTACTTATATAGAGAAACAGTTAGGCATTAAACACGAAGAAACGACAGAATTACTAAGCGATTTTAATACTGAGAAAACTTAAATAGATTGCCCAAAAGTATCGTATAATGTACAAGTTTCCTTAATTCTTCATTAAATTGGTTAGACAAAACAATGTTAGGAGGAGCGAAGTGAGAGTAAGCCATTCAATTACTTGAATGGCTTTTTTAATTTATAACAGATATATTAAAAATAGTTTCAGAAATTTCTAGCTGTTCCCAACCTATTTGGTTTTATATTTTGCCTCATTAAAAGCGATGTAGCTCAGTTTGTTAGAGCGTTGGATTCATAATAAGAACTTCCGAGTTCAAATTTTGGTCTTGCTTTTCAGTCATATCTATAAAAAACATCAAGATTTCCCTGTTTTATAAAATAATAGTTTAAGATGTATTTTGCTTTATGAAAGCGATTTAACAAGTCCTTAACTAAAAGGGGGTTATTTTTGTTTATATTTAGAAATAAATAATTAAACAAAATGCTAAATAAGTTTACACTTTTCGATAAAATTCTTATGCTCTTAGCGTTCTCTTCGTTACTGTTTTCTGAAGTATTATTTTTTACAGGAGATAAGGAAGGTGCGCAATTTGTTGGACTTTGGGTTCCTACAATTTTAGCATTTGGAATATATTTTAGATTAATTAAAAAATCAAATAATGACTGAGCTAATTCCATATTTTGCAGGTATTGTAACAATCGTTTTTGGTTTTGCATTTTATCTTGCTTTACAAGAATTTAAAAATATGAACTAATACTGCTCACCATTTATGCAAGGCTAATTAGTATTGTACAAGGCCTGCTTTAAGTGGAGATATCTAAATATTATTAGGTTTATAAAAAATACAGAGGCAAATCAAAAACCATTTCTTATTAAATAGAATTATATGCTCTTGTAATTTTAACTCTCCCAATTCAATAACTCTTAAAAAACCAATAAAAACCCATTTAGGTTGGATAATTCGAAACTTCTCGCTTAGGAAGAACTAATCAATAATTATTATTATAGAATGAAGCAAACCTTATTAATTTATCTTTAAAATGGTTTGAAAAAGAATATTAGGAGGAGCGAAGCAGAAAAGTTCAACAGAAATGTTGAACTTTTTTTGTGCCCAAAACTCAAGATTTAGAATTTCTGTATCTTTAGATTATCGCAACATAATTTTGTAAAACAAAATCAAAGGTCTGGTAGACCTTTGGTGGAGATAGCCGCTTGCGGTATAAAGCAACCAACATGATTAACGTCTTTAGAAAAATACGCAGAAAACTTGCTAATGACAATAAACCCATAAAGTATGCTAGATATGCAATAGGAGAAATTGTGCTTGTAGTAATTGGAATTTTGATTGCATTAGGAATTAATAACTGGAATCAGGGACGAATTGAAATTAAAAAAGAAACAATAGCTCTTAGCAATTTAATCCTAGATTTGGAAGAACAGACGGATTTGTTAGAAGTATATATAGAAGAAGAGAAAGAGTTCTATGAAAGTGGGCTTTATCTTTCCGAACATTATGGAAAAAACAAGGCTTTTATAATAAATGACAGTCTCTTGTCTAAACTAAATCTTTTAGGATTTAGAAGGACCTTCAATCCAATCAATACAACTTTTAATGAACTAGTATCAACAGGAAGTATAGGACTTATTAGGGATGAAAAACTTAAAAGAAATATTATGCAGCATTATAATGAAATAGAAAGAATTTCATTAGTTACATCTAATAATAACACAAATCTTGTTGATGGGATATATAATCCTGTATTATTTGAGCTATCCTTATTTATATTTAAGTTCAACTATAAGGAAGGGCAGTTTAACCAACTATTAAATGACACTAAGAATTATCAAAACCGAATATTCAATGCTGAAACATTAAAAGAATTGTATTCGGCTTCTGGCAAATTATTAAAGACACCTGAAAAGGCATTGAATCTATTTAATGTTGTGCAAATTAGAACACAAATGGCAAGTGGACAGATAATAAGGTACACTAAATTACAGCAAGAAATAACAGAATTGATAAACTCAATAAAATTAGAATTAAAAAAATAGAGAAGCATAAAGGTTTAAAAGAAATGTTGGACTTTTTTTATTTTATTATTATTTTTAAAACATGAAAAAAAGATATACTTTACTATTTGTAATTGCGGTGTTTGCTATGTTTAGTTGTGGTTCAACAAAGAATACAGTAAACCAGTCTAATGCTGATTTCGAGACCAATAAAATTGAGTTACCTCCAAATGTTAATTCTAATAAATATTCGAAGAAAAGACAGAAGTACTAGTTGTATTTAATTATAAGTAATCTTTTGAAAAAATTACTTTTTTATAATATGAGTAATAGTAATGAGTTAATACTGGCAGGTCTAAAATATGGTGTTATTCCTTTCTTAGCTATTTCGAGTATTCTTATATATCTTGTTAAAAGGAGAAATCCTGATATTTCAAAAAGAAAATTGATATTATGGCTTATCATAACATTTGTAGTTTGTAATATATTAACTATAATAGTTGTTATGTTTTTATTTATTATCCTGATGTCTGGTATACTCTTTTAAATTCCTTTGCCATAAACACAAAATAACATTAGGAGGAGCGAATCAGAAAATCCTTACTAGAAATAGTAGGGATTTTTTGGCTACAGGTAAGGACAAAAAGAAGCCAAAGATTTAAATAAATAAATGGAGTTGATGAGTTTAAAAATGAGTTAAAATATAGAGGATTATCAATAGCATTCTCGTTTTAAATTAATTAAAGCCATAAAAAAACCACTTAACTACAAAAACAGTATTGAAAATGGGTGTTTTTTTATTATAGTAACTGTATAATTCTTATATTGTGATTCTAATAACAATAAATACGAATAATTATGGAAGGATATTGTGTAAAATGCAAATCAAAAAAAGAAATTAAAAATTCTAACGAAGTTACTATGAAGAATGGAAGAAAAGCTATGAAAGGCGAATGTCCAACTTGTGGTACGGGAATGTTTAGAATACTTGGAAAGGCATAAGTTTTTAGTCTTCGAAACGATTTACAAAAAAAGTTCAACAGAAATGTTGAACTTTTTTTCTTTATATAATATATTTCTAACACACTTTCCTGTATTTATTTTAAATATTAGAGTTACTTTATTAAATTAGACTATTGCATTCTTTAAAATGAACACCTAATAAGGTTAACTTAATACATAAATTTAATTCTCATTAAATGAAAAAACAGCACATTAAAAAATTAGCGCTTGCTTTAGTTGCTATTATAATAGCAGCTTCAGTCTATACCTATTTTAAAATAAACATAAATCAGAGTAAACGAGAAACAGTATGTTTTGAAGATTTAGCCATCAAATTAGAAAACGGAATTTCACCAAAGGAAATTTTTAATGAAGATTTTGAAGAACTACAACTTCTTGTTGAATATAGCCTAATAGCACGATCTCAAATGCTAGAAGTATCTAATCGTTTAAGGATTAACAAAAATGAACCTATAAAAAGTAAAGATCTGTTAACACTAAAAGAGGGATCTGAAGATTATCTAGAGATTAGAAGCGACTTACTATCTATTGCAAATGCCTATGAGTGTGGATTAGATGTTCAGGACAAAACACTTGAAGCCTATAATATTGATAAGCAAACACAATTGAAAGGCATAATGCTTTCATTAAGTGCAGCTCTTACGCTTTATGATAATTATTTTCTTGGGATAGTATTATTTGAAGGAGATGATAGACTTAGAAAATTAATGAACGATCCAGATATGGGATTTGGAATTGTTTCCAACCAACTTAAAGAAATCACACTCAATGCAAACTCTATAGAATCGCGGCATAGAATTAGAAGAGCAATAACTTTTTTTGAAGAATCTAAAGAATCCATTGCTATCAATAATGAAGATCCAGATTTTGAGTATTTAAAATTATTAATAGAGTCTAGCCCTTCTTACAATTACATTAAAAAAATAAGAGTAAAAGAAATTGCTGCTAATAAATTAGTTGATATAGATAGAATTGCAAATGATATGATATCAGAAACTAAGGAAGAAGGTTTCGACATGGTTAGTGGATTATTTGGAAATACTATGGGTCTTTTTGAATCTAGAAAAGGAAAACTTTATGGAAATATTCAAGTAAAAGAGCATATAATGTCAAAGCTTAAACCATTAGATATTTTACTTGAAAAAACACCATTTCGTTTAACAGATAAATTAATTCCAGGACATTTTGGACATGTAGCTATTTGGACAGGAACTAAAGCAGAACTCATAGATATTGGTATATGGGATAATCCATATGTTAGCAAACATGCCGATGAGCTTAGTTCTAATACAAACGACAACTCAAAAAACGAGCAACAAATCATAGAAGCTCTACGTTCAGGAGTTCAATTAAACACACTTGATGAGTTTATGAATATTGATGATTTTGCCATTTTAAGACCAGTTTTTGAAAATGAAAATGAAAAGAATACTAAAGAAGCTTTAATTATGGCATTTAGGCAATTAGGAAAAAAGTACGATTTTAATTTTGATGTAAATACAACCGATAAAATAGTATGTTCAGAACTAGCATATGTATCTTTTCCAACAATAGATTGGCCTACAGAAAAGACACTTGGACGATATAATATTAGCCCAGATAATGTTGCAAAACTGGCATGGAATAAAGTGCCTTTAGAATTAGTGTTATTTTATCATGATGGAGAACTAGTTGATGAAAAGGAACAATTATCTAAAATGAAAGAATTGATGCAAGAATAGTTTTTATAGAGTTAAATAAAACAATAAAGGCGCATATACAAAATAGAATACTATCAATTTACGAATTTGTAGATATTACATCTAACAGTGATGATTAGAACTAAAATCGAAACACATATTTAGAGAAAAACACTTTTAATGTAAACCCTAATGTTATAATAAAACCATAATTAGCCATTAATAAGTCTTGATAATTTAAGCCTATTGCAAAAGCAAAAACACCATAGCACAATATTAACAGCTCAAACACCAAGATATTATCTTCTTTTTTAAAGGTGTAATTCTGCTTTAGTGTTGCAGAATTAGAAATAATATTAAATTTAGGTGTTCTAACAAATTCTGAAACTTTACCTATATAACCTTCAATTACGCCAATAACCATATATAGAGATATGCTTATACTCATGGCTAAAAACATATAAAAATTGGGTAGGAAAAATAAGATTTCTCGCCATTTATTTTTGGCAATTATCAAGTGACCTGTAAAAAACATAACTGCAATAGAAACTGTAATAAATAGACTTATATAAGGGATGATATTAGAATTGCTATAATGGATTAAACCTTGTTTAGATAACCAGAATACTATAGGACTTGTTAGAATTAAAAAGAAAACAATTATAAATATTGAAGAGTTTACTAAATGAGCAGTACCAATAAGTTTAGACCAAAATGTAGATTTTGAAGCCCAAAGTAGTTTAGTGTTTTTACGCACACATTCTGCTGAGCCTTTAGACCATCTAAATTGTTGTGTCTTATATGCATCTAAAGTTATTGGTAACTCAGCTGGTGATTCAGTATCAAAAAGATATTTAAATTTCCATCCTTTAATTTGCGCTCTAAAACTTAAATCGAGATCTTCGGTTAAGGTGTCTGCTTGCCAGCCTCCAGCATCTTCTATGCAACGTTTCCTCCATACTCCAGCAGTGCCATTAAAATTAATAAAAGCGCCACTAGAAGTTCTTCCAAGGTGTTCTATAGAAAAATGAGTATTAAGCATAATAGCTTGTGCACGAGTTATAAATGAAAATTTCTCATTTATATGAGTCCATCGTGTTTGAACAACTCCTATTTTTGGATTGTTAAAGTGAGGAATAGTATTCTTTAAGAATAATGGATCTGGAATAAAATCTGCATCAAAAATTGCTATAAATTGGCCTTCACTTATTGGCATGGCAAAATCTAATGCACCAGCTTTAAAACCTACTCTGTTTTCTCGTCTTATATGTTTAATATTGAAACCTAGTTTTATATACTGGATGACTTTAGTTGTTATTATTTCTGAAGTTTCATCAGTAGAATCATCTAAAATCTGAATTTCTAAGCTGTCTATTGGATATTCAATTTTAACAACACTATCTATTAAGCGCTCAACAACAAATTTTTCATTATAAACAGGTAATTGAATTGTAACTTTTGGATATGTGGACAATTCAACTGTCGTGTTTTTTTTTTTTGAGAACAAAGCATAAATCATTAAAGTTATCTCTAATGATGCATAAATAAAAAGAACAATGTTTAACATCATCCAAAAATAAAATATGATGTGTATTAACATTGTTTAGGTTTTAATTATCGAGATATTTAATGGAATAATGATGTATAACAAATGTAAGACATGTAAAAGTTATTTTAACGCATACAACTTCTAAAATTAGATTACAAATAGCATAGTCATGTTTATATAATAGTAATTATAAAAATCAGCTTATATTTTATCGTTGATGAACATACTTTTATAAGTAATGAATAATTATTGTTTAATTTTATAAAATATAATATAAAAAACTTTTAAATGGAGGATTTTTGGTTTTATACAAATTATGGAGTTAATCATGTATTGGATATTAATGGCTACGATCATGTGCTCTTTCTAATCGTTTTAGCAATACCTTATCTGTTTAAAGATTGGAAACGTGTTTTACTCCTAGTTTCTGTATTCACAATTGGGCATACATTTTCGTTACTGTTAGCCGCGTATAATGTAGTTTCAATTGAAGCAGATTTAGTTGAGTTTTTAATTCCTGTAACTATTTTAATTGTTGCTATTTACAATGTTTTTAAAGCAGGCAAAAAAACACGAAAAATAGCAGTCCTTTTTATATCTACATTGTTTTTTGGACTAATTCATGGTTTAGGTTTTGCTAGAGAATTTACAATGCTTATTGGTAAAGCAGAGCAAAAAATTATTCCTTTATTAGAATTTGCTTTAGGAATTGAAGTAGCTCAGGTAATAGTTGTGTTTTTAGTTTTATTTATTGGGTTTTTATGTCAAACAGTATTTAGAATTTCAAAACGAGATTGGATACTAGTTATTTCAGCAATAGTTGTAGGCCTAGTAATTCCAATGCTTATTAATTGCGATTTTCTTGCCTAAGATTACTAAAAGTTTGGTAAAACTTTAACGACATTACTGTTGTAATTAAAATACTAAGCGAGTATATTCGTTTTTAGTATTATTCAGAATTATATAAATGTCTAAGAAAAAGCAGCTCAAATACGATAAGGCTTATTTAAGAATGGCGCACGAATGGGGAAAACTTTCCTATTGTAAGCGTAAACAAGTAGGAACAATTATTGTAAAAGACAGAATGATTATTTCTGATGGTTACAATGGCACACCTTCTGGTTTTGAAAATTTTTGCGAAGATGAAACAGGCTATACAAAGTGGTATGTTTTACATGCTGAAGCAAATGCAATATCAAAAGTTGCAGCATCTACACAGTCTTGTAAAGGCGCAACACTATATATAACACTTTCTCCATGTAAAGAATGCAGTAAATTAATACATCAATCTGGTATAGTAAGAGTTGTTTTTTACAAAGCTTATAAAGACACTTCTGGATTAGATTTTCTTGAAAAGGCAGGAATAGAAGTTACACATGTTACTGAAATTGATTAATGAAACCATACAACAAATATTTCCCATTACTTTTAGGTATTGCAATTGCAATAGGAATATTTATTGGTGGGAAATTAAATTTCACAGATTCATCAGATAGATTATTTACATCTAACTCTAAAAAAGATAAACTTAACAGGTTAATAGATTATATAGATTACGAATATGTAGATGATGTAAATACAGATAGTATTGTGGATGTTACAGTAAATAGTATTCTTGATAATCTAGATCCTCATTCAACATATATTCCTAGTGAAAATTTAGAACAAATCGCCGAAAACATGAAAGGCGATTTTGTTGGAATTGGAGTAAGTTTTTACACCTATAAAGATACGGTTACGATTATTAGACCACTTGAAGGCGGTCCAAGTATTAAAGCTGGATTAAAAGGTGGAGACCGAATTGTTGAAGCAAATGGGGAGGAAATATTTGGAGAACAATGGAGCAACGAATCTGTTGTAAATAAACTTAAAGGAGAAAAAGGCTCCAATGTTAAACTGAAAATTTACAGACCTTCAGAAAATAAATTTCTAGACGTTAAAATAAAACGCAATGATGTTCCCTTAAAAAGCGTAGATGCTGCATATATGTTATCTGAAGATTTAGGGTATATAAAAATAAATAGGTTTGCCGAATCAACATATAAAGAATTTAAGAAAGCACTTAATAAACTTCAAGATAAAGGCGTTACAAAATTAGTTTTAGATTTAAGAGATAATGGTGGCGGTTTTTTACATATTGCTGAACAAATAGCAGATGAATTTCTTGAAGACGGGAAACTTGTTTTATTCACAAAAAATAAAAAAGGAAGAATTGACAAAACTTTTGCAACAGCTAAAGGAGATTTCGAAGAAGGCGAGATTTATGTTCTAATAAATGAAAATTCAGCTTCTGCCAGTGAGGTCATTGCTGGAGCACTTCAGGATAATGACAAAGGCACAATTATAGGGAGACGCTCCTTTGGAAAAGGTTTAGTACAACGTGATATGGCGCTTGGAGATGGAAGTGCAGTAAGACTTACAGTTTCAAGA